>Ga0209270_1000938_pt1 | contig 48849 bp, 41 predicted proteins | sample MTBAKSrepl1MetaG_FD_187456 | JGI IMG/M metagenome (GOLD analysis project Ga0209270, IMG submission 187456) | Enrichment culture microbial communities from Arthur Kill intertidal strait, New Jersey, USA, that are MTBE-degrading - MTBE-AKS1... | ecosystem: Environmental > Aquatic > Marine >... | reverse complement strand
TCAGGGCGCGCTCCACCCCCAGCTGCAACCAGATCATGGTCAACGCCCTGCGCCGGGAAATGTCCAAAATGCCGCCGGACGACGCGCCGCAAATCGCCATGCCGGATGAGCTGTTCGAACAGGTCGAATCCTCGGAGATTCGTATCCCCGGCAAGGACGCCGAAGTACGGGCCCTGGTATACCGCCCCAAGGTCGATAAGGAGCTGGCGTCGCGTCTGCCCAAAGTGGTCTGGTTTCATGGAGGCGGCTGGAGTACGGGCTCCCCGGATGAAACGGATCTGGTCACCCGCAAGCTGGCCCTGACATCCCGCGTGATTGTGGTGAGCGTGGATTATCGCCTTGCCCCTGAATTTCCCTATCCCCACGGCTTCAACGACTGCTTTCAGGCCTATACATGGGCTTTGGACAATGAGCGTAACGGTCTGAACACTTCCTCCGGATTCGTGGCGGTGGGAGGCGATTCCTGCGGCGGAAATTTCGCCGCGGCCGTGACCCTGCGCGCCCGTGACGAAAAGGCGCCCCTCCCCGGCGCGGCCATTCTGCTCTGGCCGCTGACCGATTTCATAGTCGAAAAGTACCCCTCCTATAACGGTATCGCGCCGCGCGGCCTGTTGTATGACGCCGCGTTCATCGGCTACGCGCGCAGTTCGTACGCGCCGTATGAATTATGGACTCATCCCTATGTGAGCCCCCTGTACGGCGATCTGAAGAATTTTCCGCCCACGTTCATGGCCGCCGCCGGACAGGACCCGCTCATCGACGACAACAGAGCTTTCGCGCGGAAACTGCAAGAAGCGGGAAACAGCGAGGTGGAGCTTCTTGTTCACGAGAACATGATCCACGCCTATTGCTATTTTCTGGGTTTGAGCAAGGAGGAAGACGAGACTTTCAAGGCCATCGCCGGCTTTCTGGCGAGATTTTCCGGCTGATTCCCCACCCCCTTTAAAATGCGCTTGGCGGCCGTAATGACAGTATTTCAAGGATTATTACACTTTTTACAGGTATTATTTGCCCAATACGTCGTTCACTTTCCCGCGTCGATGAGTTATTATGGCTGAACAGGTTAAAAAGACTCCGCATGAAACAGGCAAAAAGGGGGGAGCCGATGAACCCGCGTGATGACCTGCTTCAGGAATGTCTCGAAGCAAAAGACAAAGCTATCATGTTGGCGCAATCTCTATGGGCTTGCGGTAGCGGCGAGGTGGAAACCAAACCCTCGTTTTATTTCGCCATCGCGCGCATGATGGAGGAGATAGGCAACACCCTGGACAAGATGTGCCGATACATACAGGAGCAACCTCAAGGGGCGGGTGAGGCAGACTCTCCTTGAGAAACCACTGAAGCGGCTCCCCACGCTGAATCGTACGTATGAGGCCCCCTATCCGATGAATAAGCAGACCAATTCCAGGAAGGCCGTTTCCCTCGGCGTTTCCCCTCCCGCGGACATTTCCCTGGCTGTTGAAGGCGCGCCCTCGTGGTTGAAGGCCAAACTCGTGGGCCTGAATCCGGGCCAGTATCTGATAATCACCCCGCCCACCCCGGGGCAAATCGTTTCGGGAAACCCGCTTGAGGCGCGTTATATCCGCGAAGGCGCCATATGGGGATTCAAAACCTCGGTTCTGAAGGCTTTGAAGGAACCGTTCCCGCTTATTTTCCTTTCCTACCCCAAAACCGTGCAGCGCCACGAACTCAGGAAAAAAGAACGGGCAAAATGCTATATCCCCGCCAAGGTAATTTTTATGAACGACGGATTCGATGTGGTGATTTCCGATATAAACACCAGCGGCTGCCGTTTCACCTACCGGACTCCGTCTTCCGCGCACGAGGACGGGGGGCCTGTTTCGCCGGGCGAACGGCTGCGTTTGATGATAGGCGATGAAATGACCTTTGACTTCCGTATGCCCGGCGAGCCCCAGGAACGCTCATGTCTGGGCAGGGTGAGAAACTTCGCGCAGCACACCGATAAAATCGTGGTGGGAGCGCAATTCATGTCCCTGACCGCGGAGTTGAGTTCGGCCATAAAAAAATATATGGAACAGATCAGGCTGCTCTGATCCGCGGCGGCGCTCCACAAAACAAGCCGGCGGTCCGGCCTGAAAGGTTTTAACCGCATGAACGCTCGCCAGGGAGGCGGCTTACAACTCCAGTCCATAACCCGCAGGTTCAATCACGGGACCGTCAATGAAAAGACCGCCGTGAACGGCCTGGACCTGCACGTGCGCTCCGGCGAATTCGTCACGGTCATCGGCAGCAACGGCGCGGGCAAAAGCACCATGCTCAATCTGGTGGCCGGGGTATATCCGGTTGACGAAGGGCGCATCTATTTCGACGACCTCGACGTGACCGGCTTGCCGGAACATAAACGCGCCCCGTACGTGGGACGTATCTTCCAGAATCCCCTCATGGGCACCGCCGCGTCCATGACCATCGAGGAAAACCTGGCGCTGGCCCACGAACGGGGCCGACGGCGTTCGCTGACCTGGGGCGTGACCGCGTCCCGGAGGAAACTCTACCGCGAGCGGCTGTCGCTGTTGGGGCTGGGGCTGGAAAACCGGTTGAGCGAGCCGGTGAAATTCCTTTCCGGCGGCCAGCGGCAATCCCTGGCTTTGATTATGGCGGTGCTCACGCCGCCCAAAATGCTGCTGCTGGACGAACACACCGCCGCCCTGGACCCCAAAACCGCCCATATCGTCATGGAACAGACCGGCCGGCTGATCGACGAGTTCAACCTGACCACCCTCATGGTGACCCATAACCTGAACCTGGCCATCGAATACGGCCACCGGCTCATCATGATGCACGAAGGAAATATCCGCTTTGAAGTGGAAGGCCCCGAAAAGCGCAAACTCAGCGCCGCCGAGGTAATCAAACGCTTCGGCGTCACCCAGGACCGGTCATTGTTCGGAGCGGGTTGACCGCCCGCCGCCCCAACGGCCGATAAGCGCTCCCGCCATTGCCGAAGACAGTCCCGCAAGAAGGGCAAGAAAGGGAAGTACGACAAAGAGCAGCCCGGCGGTTGACGATCCGCTGGCCGTCTTGCCCCAATCGAACATCCATGCGACGTGCGCGCCGATTTCCACGATAACCACGCCCAGGACGAACCCATAACCGGCCAGCATTTTGGGCCTATTGGCCGAGTCCGGCCGGGGTTTTCGTTCCGTATAGAGCAGGACGATAAAGGCCGCCACGAGCGGCGCGAAATTCCAGAGTGTAAAAGGATTGTGAAAGCCTTCGACCAAGGCGACAAGAAAAGCCACTGCAATGAGCGCGATGAGAAAGATGGTTTTCAAATTTTTTCCGTTCAGAGAGTCCCGATCGTCATACCCGGCCCGTCATGAAATCCACGACGTTTCTCAGGCTGTCCTCCAGGCTTTTGGTGAAGATTTACGCTTTCGCGCGAAATGATAGATAAAAACCGGCGCGCCGATAAGCGCCAGGAAAATGGCTTCCACCACGAGAGCGACAATGCCGTGATCCCGCCATTCGGCGATCCAGGGGTTGAAAGCACAGAATAATGCCACGGCGTTAACCAGTAAAAAAATTGCGAATACTCCCTTTTTCATACACGGCCCCGCCTGATAGTACGATTTTGTAACTGACTGTAATCGTATATCGGCTGTTGGGAGCATAACTTTACCCCTGCAATGACGTTTTTTTAAAAGCTTCCTGTTTCCGGTAGCTTATACGGTAAATCACGCCCACGCGATCGTCGGATACCAACGGCGCGCCGTCGGGCATGAGCGGTTACGGGATTCAATCGGAGGAGACGGCCCAGGCATGGAAATGTTCCCCTTTCTTTTGTCCCACCCCCACCGCGCCCTTCATCAGATAGAGCGCCATGGCCCAATCCGGTTCGAACGCGCTGGAGGTCGACGACCAGTAGGCGTCCCTGACCTCTCTAAAGGGATGATCCTCCGGCAGCGCCGGGCTGTGCCGGTCCGCGTCAACCAGCGACTCCAGTTCGTTGATGGTCGGAAGCCGCCATTGTCGCGCCCCGGTCGATCCGCCGGCGTTGAGTTCCTTTACCGAATCGAACGCCTCCCGCCAGCTTACCGGTCCCTCTGTCAAGCTGGCGCTCCGAAGCCACCGCAAGCCGGTCAGACGGTCCACAACCGCGTCGCCCGCTTCTTCAAACCGGGGCGTAGGCCAGGGAACGCCCGCCCGGAAGCCTCCGTCCTGTCCCGATCCCGAACATGGCGTGACGCCGCCGTGGGAATCGAAACACCTTTTCTGCCCGGTCGCCGCGAGAACGCCCGAACCGGATCCTCGAACCGGCCACAGCAGATAGCTTTGATCCTTTTTGCCGTAAAACATGCGGCCGCCTTCAAAATGGACGTACCACGCGTAGGCGGGGTTGATGGCGGCGGTGGTGCCGGTCCAATACCAGCCCATAAACAGGTTCTCGAAAGGATGATCCTCGGGGAGCGCGGGATTGCGCGTCTGGTAGGAAATCAGGCTCCGCAGCTCACGCCTGTTGGGCAGGCGCCAGTCGTTAAAATCCAGATGCTTTTGCCTGTTGAGCCGGTCCACGTAATCCAGGGCTTCGCGCCAGGTCAGAGGAAATTCCGCCGGGTTGGCGTCGCGGGTCCACATCAGGCCGGTAAGGTTGTCCAGGGCGACGCCCTCCCGCGGCTCGAAACGGTCCCCGGAACAGCCCACTCCCGGTTGCAGGGCGCCGTCCTGGCTGGTGGAGGCGCACTCGATTTCCCTGCCTTCTGAGTCATAGCAGCGGCGCTGCCCTGTCCGCAAAACCGTCCGGATCGTGCGCCGTTTCACGTTCCCATGGCCACGATACGGATCTGGACGCTGATGAGATCGTAGACCAGATGCATGCCCAGATGCTCGAAATACCGGCCCGAACCGTAAATAACGCCCCATCGGGTGCGGTCTATATCGAAATGAGCCTCGGCGGCGAGTTGTCCTTCGGGCAGGTGAGCCACGGTCGCCGGAAAGCTGATATCCGCGCTGGCGCCCCGCATGTTCAGCGCGCCCGTCACGGTATAGTTGGGCTGTCCCGGTTTGGTTTCCCCGGCCGGCCGCGCCTCTGTTATTTCAAACCGGACTTTGGGAAACCTGTCCACAAAAAAGAAATCCTCGGACTTGAGGTGCGCAATGAGGATCGACCGCAGTTCCTCTTCCTGTATGTTGAAGTTGACGATGGAATCCGGGTCGATACCGAACCAGCCACGCAGCGATTCATCTTCGAGGCGCAGGGACCCCCCGTTGAACCTGAGCGCGCCATAGTGCCGGGTATTGGCGTTGCGGCCGGTCCACTCGATAACGCTCTGCTCGACATCCACCTCATAGGCGCCCGGCCTTAACCTGAATCCTTCGTCCGGCGGCGCATCCACGCCGCTTGCGTCCCCTTCCAGCGGGTAGCCCGCGGCGTTCCACGCGGCGACGCCTCCTTCCAGTTCATACACGTCCTCAAAACCCATCCCCGCCAGCTTGCCCGCGGCTATTGTTGACGCCATGGAGTGGGCGCTGGAATCGTACACCACGATGGTTTTCTTTCTGTTGGTGGTCAGCGCCTCGATTTGCAGCGGAAAGGTGACCTCGTAAACGCAGGCGCTTTGCGCGCCGGGAATCCTTACGGTTTCATAGTGTTTTTTGGGCAGCGCGTCGATCAGCAAAAAGTTGTTTCTGCGGTCCAGCCAGTTTTTGAGTTCTTCTGGGCTGACGGTTCGACGTTCGGACTCATGTTCCATGACCTATCTCCCTGGCGCCGCGCGGCGCCTTCCGGTTATGCGGGCGTTTCCGGGCGGTCGTTCTTTTTTCCCGGATCAATAAGCCTGGAGGCCTCAATGCTTTCAAATCGCCATTAGACATTATAGCAGATGTGGCCGTGAACCATATGCGGAAACGAAAATTCCAGGTTTCAGCTATCTCCGCCTATTTTACGCTTTTGCGGTAGGGACGCGCGTTCCGAAACCGTGTTAGCGCCGGAACGCGGCGCGTCAAAAGTCCAGAGTTTTTGAAGGAGGGCTTTTATTGCAAAAAAGTTTCCTCCCCAAAGGTTCCATCCCAACACTCTGCCATTTTGGCGCAAGTTTTCTTGACTTGGCGGACAGAAACAGCCAAAACAAGCGGACGCGTTTTCTGCTTCACGGCATTTTAAATTTTGAACCAAGGCGGCGCGATGACACGCTCACAATCACCGGCCCGCGCGGTGTCGGAAGAGGAATACAACCGCTTCGACGACTACTTTCAGCGCTACGCCGACATTATTCCCGACTATGACGGCTTCCTGGACGCGCTTTCCAGGCGGCATGTGCGGGCCATACGAATCAACACCCTGAAAACGAAAGTGGACCCGCTGGTCCGCAAAATGACCGGGGATGGCGTAACGCTTGTTCCCTTTCCGACCGATCCGTGTTTGTTCCTCATTCCCGATCTGGACCAGCCGGGCAACACCCTGGAATATATCCTCGGCCATATTCATGTGCAGGCCATATCCTCGGCCCTGGCCGCTTCCACGCTGGCCCCCCGGCCCGGCCAGACCGCGCTGGATCTGTGCGCGGCCCCCGGCGGCAAAACCACCTACATGGCCCAGCTCATGGAAAACCGGGGGCTGATCGTGGCCAACGACTTCTCCCGGGGACGAATTTCCGCGCTCACGGCCAACATATCCCGGCTGGGCGCGACCAACGTGGTCATTACCATGTACCCGGGGCAGGATTTCCCGTTGCGGAGCCGCTTTGACCGCGTGCTGCTCGATGTGCCCTGTTCCGGCGAAGGCCGCCACCGCATGGAACAGCGGGCGCGGCTTAATTTTTCGCAGGGTGGCGAGGAGCGGCTCACTGACCTGCAAAAACGGCTCATCCTGCGCGGCTTTGACCTGCTCGACCCCGACGGCGTCATGGTCTATTCCACCTGCGCCTATAACCCCGCCGAAAACGAAGGCACCCTGACCTGGCTCCTGGAAAACCGTCCGGCGCGGCTGCTGCCCATACAAAGCCCTCCCGGCGCCGAACCGGGAATCCCGTTTTGGAAAGGAAAACGCTATGATCCGCAAGTCGAACGATGCGTCCGGTTCTACCCCCATCGAATCGACACCGTGGGATTCTTCATGGCCAAAGTGGCTTACGCCTGAAGAAACCGGGGCCGTTCTCGACTATTTCGAACAACGCTTCGGCGTCCCCTCGTCCGTGTTCGACGGGTATCGCTGGTGGGGCGGCCAGAGAGCCTACGGGATCATACACGACAGCGATCCGCTGGACGGCGTAGCCCATCTGAAGGTCCGGACCGTGGGAATCATCATGGCCCGCGACGTTTCCCAGTATCTGAAACCCACCACCCAGGCGGTGAACATGGTGGGACATCTGGCCCAACGCAACATCTTCGAACTGGACCGCGGCGCGCTGCAAAGCCTGCTCGAAGACGGCGATTTGCCCGTCCCTTCCCCGGACCCCGGCTATGTTATCCTGAAATACGGCGGCCACGCGCTGGGCTGCGGGCTGGGACTGCCGGACCGGCTGGTAAACCAGCTTCCCCGCTGGATGAAAAGCCAACTGCTGGGCTTTTTACGGCTTTCTTCTTGCTGAAAACGTTTAAAGCTTTACAGCGGCGCCTGCCCTGATCTATAAAAACACAGTCTAAGCGTATAATTTTCAACAAAAATTGGAATGTGAATAACCATGAAAAGGCTTGCTTGCTTTATTATTCTTCTCTGTCCGTTTTTCTGCCTCCTGGCCTGTGATTCCGGAAACGGCGATGGCGGCGGCGTCCCCATCGTTAACACGAGATCAGGACTGGTTTCCGGAATCATGGATGATGGGGTCTTCGCCTACCTGGGAATACCGTTCGCGGCGCCTCCGGTAGGCGATTTACGATGGCGTTTGCCCGAAAGGGAGGCCGCGTGGGAAGGGGTGTATAAAGCTGACACTTTTGGTTCGGTCTGTCCCCAGACCATAGAAGGGATTGATAATATCTATGGTTTTACGGAATGCGACGAGGATTGCCTGTATCTGAATGTCTGGACGCCGGAGCAAGCTTTCTCCGATCCGGTCCCGGTCATGTTCTGGATCCCCGGCGGTGGATATGAAGGCGGGGGAACCTCCATGCCTCTTTACAACGGGGCCGCTATGGCAAAAAAAGGCGTGGTGGTGGTGACGGCGAATTATCGCCTGGGGCCGCTTGGTTTTCTGGTTACCCCGGATTTGTATGAAAGCCAGGGCCAGGCCGGTAATTACGGCTTGTATGACGTGGTGGCGGCGTTGGAATGGATCCGCGACAATATTTCGGCTTTTGGCGGCGATCCGAACCAGGTGACCATTTTCGGGGAGTCCTCGGGCGCATGCACGGTGACCATGCTTCAAAACGCATCTCCCGCCCAAGGCCTGTTTCAACGAGCAATCGCCATGAGCGGGATCGGCGGGGCTACTATGAAATACATCATAGGGCTTACCAATTCATTTGTTCAGGCGGCGGAGTACGGGACCGGCTACCAGGACGTTTTGCGGGCTACGGGGTTGCTGTCCCCTGAAGGTGGAATAGAAGAGATGAGAACGATTGAGGCCGATGACCTGATCGCGGTTGCAACGTCGAATTCTCTCCGCTTCGGTCCGGTCATGGACGGCGTTCTGGTCGCCGGAGATTCGAGAGAATTGATAACCGGACCGGTCGCGGCGCCGATGATGATCGGCACGGTCAAGGATGAAGGAGGCCTGTTCCTGGGTTTGCTGGGAATAGAAACCTTGGCGGATTACGAGACGATGCTGGAGCTTTTCTTTGAAGACCAGGCGGAACTGGTCCGGAACGTATACCCGGCGGCCAATGACGAGGAAGCCTTTTGGCAGGCTTTCCGAATATATAATCTGGCCGGTTTTTTTGAACCCACGCGTCATGCGGCTCGGGGAGCCTCACAGTCTCAAGCCGTCTACCGTTACCACTACCAGCGCGTTCCGCCCACACCTGACGGCGCGCTCCTGAGATGTTTCCATGGGTCGGAACTGGCCTACGTGTTCGGCAATCTCGATCCGGAGGAGGGGTACGGGCCGGAGGATCGGCAATTGTCCGAAGAAATGATGGAACTTTGGACTTCCTTCGCCAAAACCGGCCGTCCATCCGCTCCGGGGCTGCCGGAATGGCCGGCGTACGATTCGAATACGGAGGTCGTCTACAATATCAACGGTCCGGGAGATTACAGCCTAACTAGTGGCCTCTGGGACGAGTCAGGTTCTCTGGAGGCGGAGTGCGACTTTTTTGAAAGCCTCGTCACGCCGGTCGAGCCGGATTATCCGATGTAAAGCCATACGGTGGTTTGTCCCGGCGTCCCCGATCAGCCTCGCGGCCAGTACATGATGACGAACACGCCGACCAGGCAGATGGCGCCGCCCAGAAGATCGTAACGATCCGGGGGCTGTTTGTCCACGAGCCAGCCCCAGAAAATGGACAACACCACAAACACGCCGCCGTACGCGGCGTACACCCGGCCGAAATGGGATGGCTGGAAAGTGGGGATGACGCCGTACAGGAACAACACCAACCCGCCGATGGCGCCGAGTAGAAAGCCTTTGCCGTTGCGCAGCCACAGCCAGACCAGATACCCGCCCCCGATTTCGCACAGACCGGCGAGAACAAACAGCAGGAGCGATTTGACGATAACGGCGGCGTTCATTTCTTCCCCCCTCAACCGGCGTCGGCTCTTGGAGCGGGCGCGGCGTACGAACGTCTATTAAGTCACATCTCGATCCATGGTTACAAGGGATTTTGAAAACTATTTTCGCGCGCCGGATTCTGTTATCCGTTTTGACCTGATAAATTGGTATCTATATGTAAAAAATCAATTTAAATCATTTTTATAGCTGTTTTCTTAAATTAATAGAGGTCTTATTCTTTGACATTACAGTTAACTAAATTTTATAATTATATTGTTGCGTACACTTTAGAATTGAAGCCGTTCATCAGCTTCTCTTCGGCTTCCGGATAATCGTCCGCGCCGTCTCACCTGTCGCTGACGCTCATCCGTACCGCAGCGTGGAAACGCCCGTACGAAACGCGCGTCCGGCTCAAACGGTTTCTCCTCTCCGATCGCGGGTCAACTCTTTGTTTCCGTTAACGTTTTAACGGGTCGTACCTGCCATGGATAGTCGTCTTAAATGCTGCCCACCGGTCTCCTGACGGCTCATCGGGTCCGTCAGGAGAGACAGTCCCCTATACCGTAACCAAGCCAGTACGCGCATCGGCCCCGTTCCGCGTCCAGTCATGAAGCCGGAACGGATAAGATTTATTCCAATCACACAACCAAACAATACACTTTTTAAGGAGGCCGCCATGAAACGTGTTTTGTTGGCGTGTGTAATCGTTGTTTTTCTGGCGCCCGCATGGGCTATAGTTGAAGCCGTGGACTACGACAGGGCCGTCACCGGCGCGGGGGACCCCGCGGTCGATGTGGCCGCCGTACAACAAGCGGTCGATAAAGGTGGCACGGTCCTGCTGAAGGGGACCTTTGACTTCGGCGATAAAGGCGGTGTCGCCCTTACCAGGGATGTGGAAATTTACGGGGAAATCGGCTCGCAGGACGCTCCCGGCGCCACCATCAAGGGCGGATTCGCGGTGTTCCACACCTCCCTACCGGCTGATCTGCCCCCCGCCGAACCGGGTCCCAAAGTCACCATTCGGAACGTTCATTTTCAGGGCGCGTTATGGACCCCTATTTTTCTGCCCTACTGCTCCGGCGCGGAAATAACCAACAATAAAATAACCCAACTAAAACCCATGGCGTCGCCGGTACCGATATTCGGCAGGGAAGACGTATTCGTCCAGCAGGGCATCGTCCTGGTTCCCCATCTCGGTGTTCCCCCGGAAAAGCGCGGATATCTGCCCGGAGCGGTCACCGGAAACCTTATCATCGCCGATAACGATATCGACATGACCAACGACATTCCTGAAAAAACCATGGCCCAGGGTGTGTTCATAATCGGGACCACCGGCGCAAACATAGAAATGCTGCGCAACAAGGTGGTCAACTGCGCCAGAAATTCATTGGAAAGTCTGGATAACTATCCGGGCGCCGATGGAGGCGGCATGACCCTTATTAAAGGCAACACCATCGTCACGGCGGAAAAGGGAATCTCCGTGCCAACCCCCTCCACGCCGAACGGCGTTGTGGTAGGCTGGTTCCTCGACCTTACGGGAGCCGCGGATCCGGCGCGGAGAACCAGAATCATCGTTGTGAACAATGACATAGAAACGCGCGGTCAGACTTCGATGGGAATTGCCTCACTCGCCGATGGGGCGACCATCGCCTCAAACCTCGTGCGAATGAATGGTGGCGGTAAAGCGAGAGGCATAGTGCAAGCCTGCTCAAACGCGGTGATCATGAACAACAAGGTCGAGGGTACAGGAGTGTGCGCCGCGTTTGTCACCCCGTTTAAGGAACTCAAGGCGAACGGGAACCTGCTGATGAATAATGATTTTTCTTCGTTTAAGCCCATGGAGGCCAACGTGGTTTTGCAGAGTACCTGTAATGTGCTGATGGGCGGATGCGGCAGCGCGACCATCTGGGAACGGGGAAATCTGATAATAGATTAGGCGCGAATGTATCCGGTCCATTTGGCCGCCTCTTTTACGGCAATCCTTTTCGGGCGGGGACGCGCCCCGCCCGGATCTTAGGATACCGAAACCACGCCGAACCAGACGGTAAGAGCCAGACCGGCGAGAAACGCGATTATCTGCAATAATGAGGGAATGGTCACATTGCTCCCCCGGATGGAGGGCGGGTTCGGCCCGGCGCCGTTTTGAGCGGGTGATTTTGGCATGGGTTCCAGCGTGCCGGTAAGCGCAAGCAGGGTCCAGACGCCCAGACACACTGAAATCAAAAAGGAAAACCATGACCCCACCAGGAGCTTTAAGGGCAGCCCGGAGGGATTGTGGAACACGTCCTTGGAAAAAGTGACCGTAAGCGCGATAATACCGGTGGAGAGCGTGATCAGCTGTTTGGTGGTGTCGCGGGCAAAGTCGAACGCTTGTTTGATTTGTTCGTCCATTGCCGGCCTCCTCTAGCAAAGGGGCCAAAGCGGACAGAGCCTGCTTCGCGCAAAAGCAAAGGTACCCTCGTGCAGCTCATAATCTCCGTTCCGGCGGGCCTCCATGATCATCTCATAAATAAACCGCTCGACATTTACCTCCGCCATGGCCAGCCGCTCCGGGTCGGACAGGTAGCCTTCGTTTTCCAGGGTTTGAACCGCGTCGGAGATCAGGTCGCGCACCAAGCCCTCGCAACCGGACGCAAATCCAAAGTCCGCGGCCCGGTACAGCGCCTTTGCAAACAGGCGTCTCTCCACCGCTTCTTTTGCCGCCATGATGATCCTCCTTGTGACGGGTTAAGGGAAACAATCTAAAGACGAGCGCCCGTAAGGGCAACCATACAACTACCTGGGCTTTTACTGTGGTATGATAAGCGTTACGGAGGAAGCGCTTCCTCCGCTTCCCGGACAGGAAAGCATATAGGCGCTTGACGTCATTCCACGCGGATGACTTCCCGCCTTTCTTATTTTAACTCTTTTTTACCGCGGCTAAAAGTAGGTCGGCGCCGATGAGAAACGATCCGGCTATGCGGCCCCATTGCTTATGGCGCGCGCGTATGAATAATTTTTTGGCCGCCAACCAGCGGTGTGTCCGCCCCCGTGATCTTTCCCCCGCAGGGGGAAAGAAAGCGCTATGGGGGGCGCGGGGGCGCCAACCCCCGCACGCTTTTTATGTTTCCCTATAATCCGGGCAAGTCCTCATAAAATTGAGATCTTTAAAAAAAATTTTTCTTCCCATGCATTTTTAATGACAAGCGGTTGAAAATGCTTACCTATGACCTATAAGGATGTGTCTATACCATGAACCGGAAACGCGCGTTTTCAAGGGCCAAGAGAACCCGGACAAACAGCGTGAAGCCCCGGCGACGAATCTCGAAAGGAGTAGTGAACGCCATGAGACAAAAAGCAGTCGTTATACTATGGATCGCCCTGTTAGTTCCCCTGTTGCTGGTATCGCGGCCCGCCATTGCGCAGTCTGTTGAGGAACAGCCGGCGGCGGAAGAGGTCACTCCGGACAAGTGGCCCAAAACGGCTGACGTTGACGGGGCCAAATATACCATCTATCAACCGCAGCTCGACAGTTGGGACGGCTACCATCTTGAGGCGCGCGCCGCGGTTTCGGTGCTTCCGGCGGGAGCCAAGGAACCGGTCTTCGGCGTGGTCAAGATGACCGCCGTGACCGAAGTAGACCGGCAATCCCGGATCGTGCATTTCTATAACGCGCGCATTGAAAACGCCAATTTCCCTTCGGTCCCGAACCAGGCGGCGCAGTTCCAAAACGTTTTGCAGAACCTGCTCTCCAAAGCCAAACTGGCCCCTTCTCTTGACCGGATGCAGGCGGCGCTGGAAGTGGTAAAGGAGGAGCAAAAAGGGCGCGACGTCCCGGTGCAAAACCAACCGCCTCAATTTATTTTCTCCGATACTCCCGCGGTGTTGATTCAGGTTGACGGCGAACCTGTCTGGCGTTCCGTGGAAGGGTCGGATCTGGTGCGGGTCCTGAACACACGGGCGCTCATTCTGGGGAACAAGTCGGGCAAGGTGTACCTGCATCTGTTTGACGGATTTATGGAGGCCCCGGCTTTATCCGGACCATGGATGGCGGCTAAATCCGGACCGGCCGGCGCCGACGGAATCGCCCAGGAACTGGCCAAAAAGGATATTGTCGACCTGATGGAGGGGCCGCCCGATGAGCAGACCCAAAAGAAACCCAGCCTGAAGGACGGCGCGCCAAAGGTTATTGTGGCCACAACGCCCACGGAGCTCGTCGTGACCAACGGCCCCCCGGACTGGGCGCAGATCACCGGCCAGAACCTCCTGTACGTAAAGAATACCAGCGGGACCATCTTCAAGGACCTGGACGATCAGTATACCTATGTGCTCGCCACCGGCCGCTGGTTTAAAGCCCCCGATTTCGGAGGCCCGTGGCAGTATGTGAACGGACGGGACCTGCCGCCGGCCTTTGCGTCTATCCCTGACGAGAGCCCCAAGGAGAACGCCAAGGCTTCGGTGCCGGGAACGCCCCAGGCTCAGGAAGCCGTTATCGCCAATGAAATTCCGCAAACCGCGCGGGTCTACCGCGACAAAGCCGAATTCACTCCCCATATCAACGGGAGCCCGGAGCTGAAGCCTATCCCCGACACCACGCTGAGCTATGTGTTCAACTCGCCCACGCCGATTATCAGGGTATCGTCTAACCAATGGTACGCCGTGCAGAACGGCGTCTGGTTCACCACGTCTTCGCTCGACGGACCCTGGGTTGTGGCCGATTCAGTCCCGGCGGTCATCTACTCCATACCCCCCAGCTCCCCGGTTTACTACGTCACCTACGTGAAGGTCTATGACGCGACTCCGGATTATGTGGTGGTGGGCTATACGCCGGGCTACATGGGAACCATTGTGACCGCCGACGGCGTGGTGGTGTACGGAACCGGGTACACCTATGTTTCGTACGTCGGACCCACCGGCTGGTACAGCCCGCCCATCACCTACGGGTACGCCGCGAATCCCACCTGGACGCCCTGGACCGGATGGATCGTCGGATTCGGAATGGGATGGGCGTTTGGAGCCGCGACAAGCGGTTTCTACTGCTACGCGCCCGCTCCCTACTGGGGACCCTATTGGGGGCCGTACTACGCCCACGGCGGGTATGTGCGCGGCCCGTATGGCGGCGCGGCGGTCTGGGGACCGCACGGCTGGGCGGCGACCACCGGCAATGTGTATCAACATTGGGGACCCCATACCGCGGTTTCCCGTTCGTCCGCCGGATACAACGCCTGGACCGGCAACGCCTGGAGCAGCCAGGTCGGGAGGTCCTATAATTCCACCACCGGCAGAATTTCCGCCGGGCAGCGGGCGGCGGTCGGGAACGTCTACACCGGGAACTACGCCTACGGCAAGCGAGGCGCCACCTATAATCCCAACACCGGGGTAAGCGCGCGAGGCGGAACCGCGACCCGCGGCAACGCGTACTCCGGCGACCAAAACACGGCTACCTGGGGAAGGGTCAAAGGGCCCGGCGGCCAAACCACATCAGCCGCCAAAGTGAACAACGATTATTACGCCGGCCATGACGGCAACGTCTACCGGAACACCGGCGACGGCTGGCAAAAGTATGATAACGGCGGATGGAACAACGTGCAGAAACCCACCCCGCCGGCGAATCAGGGAACAAGGCAGACGTCAACCCAATCGCTCGACTCCCAGAAATGGTCGCGCCAGGCCGGAGACCAACGGTCCGCCGGTTCGTCCTGGGGATCGGGTAACTGGGGCGGCGGATTCGACCGTAGCGGCGGCCAAGGCGCCCTGCAGGGCGAAAGCGGCGGCGGCTTTGAACAACGCCTTGAAGAGCGGGATCGAAATCTTGGCGGCGACCAGGGGCGCTTTGGCGGTGGCCAGGACCGTTTTGGAGGCGGCGAACGTTCCTTTGAGGGCGGCGCCGACCGCTTCGGCGGCGGCGGAAGAAGCTGGGGCGGCGGCCATTTCGGCGGCGGCTTCAGAGGTGGCTTTGGAGGACGCCGTTAACGGCGCGCGTCTTCGGACACGACAACGAGGAGGTTTTGGGAGGACGTTCCGATAATTGGAAAACAGACCCGAGCCGATAGACAAGGTGGGCGACTATCGAACCGCCGGTTCCCTGAGGGACAAAAGACCATCATATCCCGCGGGGGATCAAACGCTGTATGTTTAAAAGAAGGTCCGTCGGATAACGATCGCGGCCGCGCGAGGCGGCCGCGATCATCCGAGAGTTTTAACGCTTAGTAACTATCCGCGTAGCGGAATCCATACACGATGCAGTCCGCGGATCCATAGTAATTGCTGATCCCCATGATCTTGATCGACGATACAATCTCGTCGTCAAACGAGTAGGTGTAGTAGTTACCACCGGGGTATTGGCCCGCCAACATCCCCGTGTCATACCCGTCGGCGAACGTAAACCCGGCGGCGTTCAGAATATCGCCCGATAGACCATATGCGACCGTAAGCGCCCCGTGCTTCGATCCCGTCCCGACCGCGGTATCTATTCCATTGGGCGGCGAACTGCTGCCGCCACTGGAGTCACCCATGCGGGGACCGAGAACGCCGCCATAGGCGACACGCATCGCGTCGACACGATCCCACCCCCACATGGTTAAATGAGTAAGCTCCAGTTTGAGCGAGGTGTCGACGACGAACTTGCTGTCGTCAGAGGTTCCCTGGGCGTCGGAATAGATCTCGCGCGTCAGTTTGACCGTGACCGGATCGGGATAGTTGGCGGGATTCATATACGGCCACATCGCTACGTAGTCCAGAACGATGAGCGTCATCTGCCGGATATATTGGTTTTTCGCGTTGAATTGCCGGACGTTCAGGTGGTCTCCCGTCGTGGGGATCTCCACGTTGTCCAGTCCCTGCTGATACCAATAATTCGTATAGCTCACATATGAATCCGTGAGCTGTGTCATCTTGGTTTTCAAGTCCTCCACGGCCGTGGGCGCCCATCCCCAGGACTCACCGTAAAGAATGCCGTCACGAAGCAGCGCGAGGTAGAGATTTGCCATCTGCACGAAGTCCGTCAGGAGCAGCAGCTCGTATCCTGGCGCCTGAAAGTTCGGCTCGTACAGCTCGAACGCCCCTTCCGCCACGTTAAACTTTTCGGAGATATAGGTCCCGGTGTTCCCCTTTGCCGGGTCGGAGGCGTTCAAGTAGTCGTTCAGCACATTGTTGAGGCCCTTCAGGTCATCGTCAACCTGCGTTTTGACGAGGGCGTCGATTTTCTCATCGATCAGCTCCTCCACGGCCGCCTCGATCACGCACCACGTGTCATCCTGCGCCGGCCAGAGGATCTGGACCAAGCCGGAAACGAGCCACCCCACTTCCGGGATTTCCTGTAAAAGACTCGTAATCACAATCCCGATATCCGCGCTTACGGTCTGCGCGGTCTGCGAACTGCTGCAATCGCTTTCCGAGGCGTCCGTCTGGGCGGTTTTGAACACGCCGCTCATGTCAAAGAGAGGTCCCTGGGTGTTAACCCTGCTGACGTTCCGCGGCGTTTCGATCGCAAGCAGCGCCTGCTCGAAATCGCTCTTCGTCAGGTTGGTCGCGCCGTAACCCTCCAACTCCGCGCCCGGTACCTTGGCGAGCACATACAGCAGCGCCGTGCGCAGCGCCTCCGCCTGCTCCACCCCCAGAATCCCGGATTCCATTTGCCGCCGGGCATGGATCACGGCCACACCCAGCAGCGAACGCGCGCCCAGATAATTGCCCGCTTCGAGCGCGCCCTGCGCGCGGCCGAGCATTCGGGTGTGCCCCGCGACGGTCGGAGCCGCCGCCCCCAACTGGGCTACGGAATCCACCACGCGCGCCAAATCGCTCGCAGCGCGTTTAGCGCTCGCATTGTCTCCTCCATCGTCGTCTCCACAGCCGGCCATAAGAATCGCGGCCGCCAGCGCCAATACCAAACCCCATACGCTCACCCTCATGCCCTGCCTCCTTTCAACTGCGGATTATAGCTTTACGCTGCTTCGCATTGCATTATGCGCCACGACGCCTTCCTAGTAATAAAGCCGGAATACCCGGCTCACCCTGAACAATTTACTTTTTATTAAAGCTTTATTTTATTTCATATCATTAAATATATATTTAATTATCTTTATCTTTTTATATATTTTTTCATATACCAATTTTTACTGTTTACAACAATAAAATTCGTATTTTTTCATGCAGCCAAGAAAAAAGATTGGAACACCGCTTTGTCTTGCGCCGCCTGAGGGTACATGGATGAGAGCGCAGACAACTGAGACCAGGCTGGGATGACCTCACCGCGCGCGTCGGAAACACTGTTTCGAAGTAAAAGCAATAGCAATATTAAAAAAAACACCATGAAAACCTGCTTCAACTTCTATGAGTTTTGGCGTTGACAGCCCATAAATGGGGCAGTAGGATTTGATACACGGCGCCGGTCTACTAGAATATGGTTTTTACTAACCCATGAAGAGGAAAGGAGAAAAGGACATGGAAAATTCTGCTTTTCTGGTACTGCACTATCAGAATGGAGTTGCGCATCCTGATGGCGTATGGGGAAAGAACCTATTCCCTCAAATAGAAAAAAACGGAGCGACAAAAAATACAATAAAAGCGCTTGAGGCAGCCAGAAGTAAGGGAATGCTCATAATATATGTTAATATAGCATGGAGACCCGGATTCCCAGAACTCCCTGAAAACACGTGCGATCTCCTCAGAGAGGCCAAGGAAAAGAATGAATGCCTTGTAGGATCGTGGGGCGCGGAAGTAATCAAAGAACTTGAACCAAAAGAGAACGAAATAATTGTTATCAATTTTGGTTCGGACGGTTTTGAAGGCACCGATTTGGACATGATCCTCCGCGTTAATAAAATAAACAACCTCTACTTTACAGGACAATGCATCGAACATGTGGTAGCCACTACACTTAAGCGCGCCGTCAATATGGGCTATAGCGCTACGCTCTTGACAGATTGTACAAGCGGTTTTGAGGACCTAAACTACGACGCTATGTTAAACATATTGCCCCTTTATGCTAAACTGATAACATCCACTGATTTCATCTCCTTATAATAAACAAAAGCTACGTGGCTTGCCCCCATTTGGTGGACCACGTGAAGAGGTGGAATCCGGTTGACACATCATCCCTATGTGAGCCCCCGCCGGAGGCATTTCCGCCGGTCGCCAGGACAATCCATGGGATTGTCCTGGTTGCGCAGCAACAAGCGGTTTTAATCAAGTCTCTTATTGGTATCCCCACATCCAATCCCGAATAGTAATACCGGGCGGAACCGAAGCGCCACTCTTCAGGTCTGGCGACCAGACGCGCTCTGACCGGGAGAAGTGGGTGCGGGGAAATTGGACAGGCCGCTTAGGCGGAATCCTCGAAAGAGGTAATTATTCGGTATCTGGCATCATCCAGTGAATGGTATTCTGTATCAATTTACAGTATTCGGGGTTCCAAAAAACATCGATCCGATGGCCGGGCGCCATAAAGCAGACTTTCCCCTCGCCATAGTGATGCGCCCACCCGGCAATCGCTTCAGCGCCATAATCCCGGCCGTCCGCGGCTATAAAGGTTTTGCCATCAATGTTTTCGCTGCGCATGAGAATTTCGTCGGGATTTTTACCAAAATGGACAAAGTGTTGTTCATCGGTGATTATAAAATCGTGAGCGCCGGCGGTGACAGGATGGTTAGGGTTGGTAATTTTGACTTTAAACGGCCTAACCGGCGGGTGTCCGATAAACGCGCCTCCGAGTACCTCTCGCGTGTCATCATTGGTTAAGGCGATATGGCTGCTGTTATGTAAGAACAAAATAGCGCCGCCTTCACTGACATAGTGTTTTAAAGCGCGTCCTTGCTCGCTTGTTATCCATGGTTGGGGCGCCTTGTCGTAGCAGGGGATGGCAGGGTCACTGATATCAGGGGTGTCCTTTTCCATAATATAACCGGGATAGCGCGTTACCGGTATTCCGTCAAAATCGTCAGGATAGCCATTCGGCCACTGAAATCCATCACGCAGTATGATTAACATCGCGTACCGGTTAATAGCGGACGCCGATAGTTGTGATACGTCATTGGTGTAGACGATTTCCTTGCCCATCATCGTCTTGATAATCTTATCAAGGGCGGTTCTAATGTAATCGGGATTGTGAAAGCTATCACCGATCAGCGCAAAAATTTCTGCCATAACAGACCTTACGTTAGATTGAAAGGCGAGAAGCCGCTTTTCCGAAGCGGTCGATTTGAAAACACTCAATGGTGTATCAGCCTCAACTTTGGACCCCTCTAGTGAAGCGTCAATCACACCAAACCGATACCGAAATCGGGTTCCGCTGTCAACTTTGATTTCTTAAGGCATGGTCATATTTGAGTCATGATACAATGTTTTTGAATATGAATTTCCTGTCAAAAGCACATTATTCTCGCTCCCAAGTTGGACTTGGGGGCGCATCGATCGGCGGGGAGCTGAACTCCCCATCCACTGGTCCGTTACCAGGTACAGAGGCTGTGAAAGTATTCAGCGCTCTATCCTCGCCCTTAAGTCTTTTGGCTCAGGGGTTGAGGCGCTATATAGTGGCTGTTTGAGCAAGACAGATTCTTTCCAAACTGACAAAGAGAGCGATATCTTTGTGATAACTGATTAGACAAGACGGACCCCGCCGCCTTTTGTTTCGGGCGCGCTCCTTCAAATAGCCTATGAGTTCAGTCATACCGATGATATTGAGTACTCTTTTAAAATTATAAACAAGCATCAGAAGGTCCATCTCCCCCTGTACTTTTCTAAAGCCGCGCAGGGAAAAGTGTGTCCAGCCGAGCCATAGTTTGAGCGTTCCAAAAGGATGCTCAACTAAGCCAGCCCGTTTTCTCATATATTCAGGCCCCTTACGCTCCATCCTCTGGCGGTGGGCTTCGGCTATCTCTTCATGTTCCCATCGGTAGATTTGACGATACGCTGTTTTATCCGGCAGACATTGGCGCCGGAGCGCGCACCGGGCGCATCGCCCCGCGCGGGACGCGTACCGTATCAGCCGCTTTCCTCTTTTAAGGAACGTGGTGTCTTGCTCAAGATTTTCTCCACCCGGACAGCGATATCGGTTGCGCTGGTGATCGAAGGTAAAGTCTTCCCTGCAAAACCTGCCTTGCTCCCGGGTCGGTTTGGTCTTATCCGGGATGGGCACATAGGGGGTGATTCCTTGTTCCTGGCATTTCTCCAGGTGGGTTTGATTGTAGTAACCGCTATCCGCCACCACCGTCAGCTCTTGTGTTTCCAGCGTTTCCCGGGCCTTTTGGCACATGGGCCACAACTGTCTCATGTCGTTGCTGTCGTTGACCACTTCACAGGCCACCAGCAACTTATGTTTGTCGTCAACCGCAGTCTGCACATTGTAACCGGCTATGGTTTGCCCACCTTTGGAAATGAGTCGAGCGTCCTCATCGGTCATCGACAGCTGCTTCTCCCCGCTCTCCTTCATCTTGTCCAGTTTGTCGCGACACTCCTGCCGGCGTTGTTTGAGTTTCCGCAGCTTTTCCTCCAGGTGAGGGTCTTCCTGCTGCGCTTCGGAGGCCTGATCATCCCCGGCTTCCAGTTCTTCAAGATACCCGTCGATGTCCTGGTCAATCTTCTCTAAAAGCCTTTGTAAACGCTTTTCCCCGTATATACTGCCTTTACTCGCGTTCCCTCGAAAGTGGGACCCGTCGATGCCGATCAACTCTGCGCCGTATAGTTCCAACTCTTTGCACAACAGAACAAAATCCTTGTTGACCGCTTTGAGCGCGTTCACGTTGTTTTTCCGAAAATCGGCGATCGTCTTATAGGTGGGCCTGAGCCCCTGGAGCAGCCAGATCACTTCCAGGTTGCGATGCGTCTCCCGTTCCAACCTGCGGCTGCTTCGAATACGATGCAGATAGCCGTACAGGTACAGCTTCAAAAGATCGGAAGGATCATACGCGGGCTGACCCGCGCCAAGCGATCCCTGCGCATGCGTGAACCCCAATTCCTCCAGATCCAGACTGTTCACATAGGCGTCTATGGCCCGGACAGGATTCGTTGCAGATATATACTCGTCTATGCTGGGCGGCAGAAGCGTCTTCTGATATCGACTCGATCCTTGCTTGTAGCGTCGCTCCACAAATATTCGCTCCGAATGACTGTCTTAAAAGCTTTATTTTTATATTTATATATTTTATATAATATATTTATTTTATCATTTAAAGACTATTCTTTCACAGCCTCACAACCTGGTAACGAGATTGGGAAACCCTCTTACCAATCAATTGAGTTAATCGATGTATCCACCTGCTTTTTTCGGTACTTGGCCGGATTAACGGCAAGCAGGATTATAATAAAAAGATTTATCTTGTTTGCTGCTGAAGGCGGGATTTGAACCCGGTTAGCCATAGTAAAATAAATAAGTTACGAGCTATTGACAATACAGTGACCAACAGAGCTTGAGCTGTGCAATTCGCACGGTCGCTTAATAAGACCTGTTGTGATTCCCTTTACCCTCTCGAAAGACTCCGACTTATTCTCATCTTATTCTTCTAATATATCTCCATACAGATCGTTTTGTTTTAAGATGTCTTCTGTTATTTCCCTTAGTTTTTCGATGTCGCAATCAGCTGTAATCTCAATTTCTATTTCCTTATTTGAATAATCTTCTCGAGTTACATTAACTGAAGCAGACTCTTCAAGAGTGTGAATAAAGTGATCAGGGAGCAACTCCAAATTTCTAATTACTTCGTCACTGCTAAGTTCAGTTCGCAACGGATTAGCAGATTTTGGACCATCGTATCGATAATATGCTCTCAGTCTTAGTTTTGTCATTACTTCCTCTACATAAAATAGTTAAAAAAACTCGATAATAGGAGGATGTACACTTTGTTTATCCTGAACTTGTGCCGAACCTCTCCCGCCGTTTGGAACATACATTCGCCAAAAGACATCTCTTTCCTGATCCAGTGTCCAGCACTGTCTATATGCACAATCCCTGAACGGACACTTAATAAGGGGACCATCTTTCTTCCTAAAAGTGGATTGACGAAAGGCATTCTCCCAAGGATCATCCCACTTTCGAGGTGACACTAGCGTGTTTTTCCACTTGACTATAAGTTCAAGCAGGTAGTCAATTTTGGCAAATCTGTATACTGGCCTCTTGTGGTCCTTTTGCTCATCAATGTAGATGTATGCATTCGTTAATCATAATCTAACATTCTCAAATAAAATATCTAAATAGATAGACACGATAAGTATTCTCTTACCTCGATCATGTCCCAGTCTCGTTCAATCTTTTTTTACGGCTGTGTTCAGACGCTTGATTATTTCTTTTCTTTTAATACGTACTATTTGTTTTTCTAGTACTACTTGACCGAAATATGAATTGTTAACTGGAGGTCGTTCTTGTGTTATTTTAAATAAAACGTCATCCTGAGGGTACATAAATTTTACTGTTTTCGGATCAATACCGTTATATATTTTTATGAACGAAATTATATTGTTAATTGATATCGATAGTAATCTCAGTGAAGCGATCATTGCATCCACGTTCCAATTAACTGAACAGTGTCTTACCTGGAAATGAGGGTTTCTTTTCTCCATCGGTGATCCATTTATCTTTTCGTCAATAAAAAAAGAGGTGCCATGTTTGCTACCTCCTAACGATTTCATTTTATGGGGAGGCGCTGGTACACCAGGTTCGTCCTCTATGCCTACAAATAAAGAAAAACCACCTGAACTAGCTCTGAAACCATGTTTAATGCTGTTGTATTCTTTGATGTTTAAGTCCGTTAAATAGTCTTGGGCAAATTGATTCCATAAATCGGCAAAAGATTTTTTTACTGCGTCTAGCTTTTCTTTTTCCTCGATTTTAATACTGTTGATTTTATCAGACAGAGCTAGCCAGGACACTTCTTCCAGACCTACTTTGTTAAATATTGTTGAACTGCCCTGATTAACGGATTTCACGAGCCTCCTTAGTTGCCCAGTTTGGCATTTATGCACCCATCCAACAATACAGCAAGGGGCCTGGATTGCACCAAATATCATCATAAATAGCGTTTCTAATCCATGATGATAAGCGGTTCTTAACGCAACAGCAGCGCGCATCGAGTTATCCCCTTCCAGTTTTTCCATGTGCGTAAAGGCGAGATACTCAAAATAAGTGGCGTCTATCTTGTCGATGTATTCAAGATTTTTGCGTTTCAAATCCCACTCCCAAACGCAATGCGGTTCATCGTTAACAAAAAACATATGGCCTTCGAGCGCGGTGATTTCTTCCGGGTGGTTTGGTCCATTTTTCTCTAACTTTTCTATGAACTCCATAATTACACCCTCTATATTGTGTTTACTTCATCAACTAGCACATCATATAGATAAAGTCAAAAAAACAATCAATTTTAAACACTATGAGAGATTTTTCGCATATACCAATTTATTAAAAAAGTGCGATTCTCCCCCCCCAACTGTTTGTCCTTGCTTGCTCAAACATTTTATAATCTAGCTTGGCCTCACCCTCGAAGTACTATTTGATGATCTCGGCGAACTTTTCGAGCTACTTTGCGGCCTTGATGTCGGGCAGAACCATGACCAGTCCGATGATGTCTTTCTTGATCATAGCGGGTGACCTCCTTTGGCGTATTCCAGCACTTGGTGTGCCTTGGCGTTTGCTTCGCCCCACCCGTCCATGTCGTTTTTGCGTATGTTAGAAAAAATACAAAAAGATAGAGCATATCTGTTGAAATAGTATAATAAATAAATATATATTGTTTTTATTATTTTTATAAAATAACAATTAATTTCAGTTTAACCTATGAATAAATTAAAACCACTGAAAATCTATTTAGACCAGAAGGACTATAGCCTAATTGCGAGAGGATTAGCTGGAGAAGCGCCTTTAAAGCAGTACATAGAATTCTATCACTGGTTGAAGGATCTAGTGAAAGCTAAAAAAATAATGATCTATTTTTCATTATTTCATATTGTTGAGGCAATGAGGTACAAAGATCATGAAGATCAGAAATTAAATTCCTATTGCGAGGTATTAGACGAACTTACTAATGGTAATTGTATAATATTTTGGCCTGGCTTGATACATAATGAAATAGAGCTATTTCTGAAAAATGAATTTCATTTTCAATCAAAATTGGACAAACTATCATATGCCTACGGTCGGTACAAAGACGTATTAATTTATGATAAGACCTGGGGTGAAACAGTTAAAAATAGCCTGATTTTGGCTGCCGAGGACGGTCTTGCAAAACAAGGCCATTCAAAGAGACAGATTGCAAAGATATTAAATAAGTATAAAAAAGAATATTTTAAAAAGTCCTATGCAACACTGAATGAACATTTTAAATTTAAAAATTTGATAGCATTATCCTATAATAATTATCCTATGCTTAGACGGCTTAAGGATTTTGGTGAAGATAGTTTTGCTGACTTCGATAAATTGATATACGAGGCTCAGAAAAAGTATGAAACGTCTAATAGTTGGTCTATTGACATAGAAGATATTAAAAGGCGACTTGTTGAAAGCTTTTTGGCTTACTATAAACCGGAAGTGATGAGGCTCTCGCAACTCCATTCCTTTTCACCTGAAAAAGCTCTTGAGTTAATGCGATTAGATGAATGTCAGTCAATCCCAAGCGCCTGCATAATAATACTGCTGTCTTTGGCATATTTAAGCCGTCATAAGGGTGGCGAACAAACAACTAGAAAACCTTACAAAAGTGATATGTTAGATCTGTATCACGCCACCAACATACCTCATGTCGACATTTTTATAACTGACAAATTTTTTGCGAGTTTTAGCCATGTTGTTGCTCAACGATTTGGAACAAAAGTCCTGAGAAGCCTTTCTGACCTGCAATCACATATCAATGAGGCTTTTCCCTCAATCGCTTGAATTATCAAACGCAGTCGCAATCGACTGGAACAACTCCGCCGGGTTGTCTTGGCGCCGAAGCAACAAGCGGCATTTTTGCCATCGCATTCCGCTCCGCCCATCCTGCGCGCCGTTTTGCGCCACCTGATTTCGGGTATGTATAAACCCCACCCGCTCGCTGGATACCCCCGTCAAGTCCAGATGTATCGATAAAGGCCTTTCCACGACGAAAAGTTCACATCGGCGTTATTAACTGATTGATTCGGACAGAACCTGTGGGCAGATTAGAGCTGAAAAGCGGAACCCGGCATCGGCAGGATCAGAACCTTTGATCAGCTCTCATTGAACACGGTGACGTTTTTCTATATGGCGAGTATCACGGAGCGGCGTTACAACACAGTTGTATAGAACGATAATGGCTTTCCTGAGCGCCAGACAATGAGGAGTTTTCAGTTATTCCGCATGACAGGCATGCCTAACATCCAACCCCATGCGGCAAGAGTGTTAGACATCGTACCGAAATTCGAATGAAATATCTGATCCGCTTGCAAATAGCGGCAGTGTGACAACAATTTTCCCCTGTTTATGCTCGCATAAAAATAATCATCACAAATTCTCGTCTGATCTCGAACCATCCCACCATTCTGCGCTGCATTCTTCTTAAGCTGCGGCGCGCAAATTGTTTCATCATACTGCGCCGGTGGCCAATTTTATAACTCCCTTTTTAGAGCCTGCCATAACGGCGACTACATCTGCCGTGATTTGAACGCGTCCTGACTTACTTTCCACCTTCTCAGGAGCGCGTTTTTCTGACTGAACATCTTTTAACGCCTTCTTAAGAAGGCTCTCAACATCCTCCCGCTCTTGCGCGGGCACATTTATCTCAGCCAGACCAGACTTCACCCATATTTCTTTTCGTTCTTTCGGATTTTTGTAATTGAGGATGGCAGGAAATAAAACTGTCCGACCCTTTCCGTCATCGGTATCAGGTATTATGGAAATTTTTTTTGGGTCAATGAACACCCATTCTCCTTTAAAGTCATCTCCGCCAAATCCAAAAGGAGGCCCCCCATTCCCGGGAGGGGCTGGCGGTCCAAGAACTCCGGAGGTAATCCTTTTTATAAATGTGTATAGTTCGGTTTTAGCTTGAAAAAATGGTTCAGACAACACCGGTTCTGGTTTCCTCCTTGCGCGGTAAAAACCATCAAACAACAGAGCTGAATAACCTCCTGAATATACAGACATTTTTTTCTCTTTTCTCTCAAACATCTCCCAAGTAAGATCACCCCTCTGATCGTTATTCTTTAACGACAGAGGTGTTACCACGGCGAATGACTGTTGAGCGGCCCCCAATATTTCGCACACACGTTTTGTATGTCCAGCCCCAATAATCATTGCTATGATTTTCTCGTTTTGCGTGTTGGCGATTCTTGTGGTCTCTGAAACCATTGTCTTGTTTGCTGCAGCGCGCCCGCGCCAGAATTTAAGATTACGTTCCATTCCCCTCTCGATGTCTGGATCGATTTTCAATGACAATAGCTTTGCACGATTGACAATTTCTTCCATCAGTTCTAATTCCCGTTCAGTCGATATATCCTTTGCGACCTTCAGGTCGAGTAAGGCTTTGCCTTTTTCTTCAGTCCACGGATCAACAGATAAAATATAGCGGAGCATTTCTTCTGCTTTCTCCATTTGCGGTTCTCCAGTGAGTTTCTCAACATCACGCTGATACTGTTCCAACTTTGGCATATGTTCTTCCCGTAAAGATTGCTGGGCAATAATAATAAGATATTGTATGGGAGCTCTCACGGCGGAATCATCAAGTGTCATTGAATATTCTTCAGCAGCTTCTATAGGGTGGAGACTTATATCATCGTAAGTCAACTTCATAAACTCGGCTCCACTTATTTCACCCTCTTTTAAAAGTTGCATCGCAACAGACGCGCGACTGATAAAGTCAAGGTTACATGAGGCCTTTTGAAACCAATCAGTTTTGATTTTTGGCTGATCTTTTAGGTAACCTTCCAGTGCGATATCTTTCAAACCATACCTCTCGTGCAATCGCACCAGAATGATCGCTTGTTCTATCTGCCCCGCCCGAGAAGTATGAACTTCCTCAAAGATTATAATATAGTTATTTCTGGGGCCCACCGAAGTTGTTTCTACCACGCCTACATCTTTGCAGACGTCTCTTGCAACAGTTGATATGTCAGCGCCTCTCGCCTCGAATGACACCAAAATGGCGGGCAAAATTAAGCAATAAAATACTATTAAAATAATATTTTTTGTTTTAATAATTTTCATTGTGCATCCTCCATGCGCCGCCTGATGTTTCCTAATGCTGTTTCCGCCCCTTCACGAGCAAACTCACTGTCATCAGAGAGTCCTTTTTTTATCGCTTTTAGAGCTTTTCTCCCTCCTATCTCCCCCAAGGCTTTATAAATCCAATAACGTTCAGTCGGGTCTTCGCAATGTGTAGTCTTTTCGATTAAATGTGCGATAACTCTTTTTCTATGTCTTCTGTCGATATTAATCAGTTCATTCTTTCTAGCTGCGTCAATAACCTCGTCTTGGATGTCGAGAGCCTCCCTTTCAATCATCCTTCTTCTTTTTATTTGCCAAATTACGCTTACTATTGAAGCAATTGCCGCTATAGGAGCCAAAAACTGTCCAACAGTCACAAATAAATTGGATAGGTTTTGGCCGAAGGCATCCATCGATACGTCTCCTATATCGATACCTTGTAAAATTTTATGCCACTCACCCATTTATGCCAACAGGCATAATTCTTTATTTATTTTTATTTATTTTATTTTTTTAATTTTTTCTTTTTATATAATCAATTTATATGCATTACATTAATTTTATAAAAAGATTAAATTAACCACCCTCTGCTTACCAACGGTTTTTCGCCCACCGGGATTGCCCTAGCGCCGAAGCAACAAGCGCTCTGATACCAATCGCATTCCGCTCTTCCCGTCCTACGCGCCGTTTTGCGCCACCTGATTTCGGGCGGGGTTTGTCCCCGCCCGCAGGCGCCGCCCCTCATTTCGAGCGTAGCGAGAAATAGCGTATGGGGGGCCGGGGGGAAGAGATTCCCCCGCCTGCTTTTGTATTTGTGTTTGTAAAATAGGTCTTCACCCTCCCCTAGCCCCTCCCGTCAAGGGAGGGGAATTCTTTTGTCGCACGGAGGGCGCCCCGCGAATAACGGGACGCATTACGTATCAGCCCTCATCCTGGCCTTCTCCCGGAGGAGGGTGTCGATTTTGAATTTTGTGGGAGGGGACTTTTTGGAAAAAGTTCCCTCCCACGCCCACCCTCAAAACCTTAAGTTATTGAAAATAGAACTTTTTCAGGCGCCAGTGTTCTTATTTCGAGCGTAGCGAGAAATCTCCCGCAGGGGGCGCGGGGGAAGAAATTCCCCCGCACGATTCCTTTTCATGCTTTTATCGACAGCCTCAAAGGGAGAAGGAATCTATGTACTCTTTTTCAGAGCTGACGACAGAACCACATTTCCAAAAAGGTTCCTCCCAAGTAGTTCTCTTAACGCTTTCACTGATAGGCGCGCCTTTTTCACGAACGCTTGCGCGCGGGACGTTCAAGGGTTATGTTTCCTGTTTACGGAGGTCATGGTATGAACAACGGTTTTTCCTGGGACAGAATCACGCATGTGCTGCTGGATATGGACGGTACCCTTATCGACCGGGATTTCGACGATACCTTTTGGCTGGAAACCGTGCCGCGGGAAATAGCGCGGCGGGACGGCATTTCCTTTGAGGCGGCGCAGGAAAAGCTCATCGCCATCTACCGGAGCCAGGAAGGGACCCTCAACTGGTTTGACGTGGATTATTGGGCTCAGGTGTTCGATCTGGACATTGTGACCCTGAAGGAGCGGGAGGCTCACCGCATACGGTGTTTGCCGGGCGCGGAGCGTTTTTGCGGGTACGCCCATGGATTGGGGAAGTCGCTGCACTTGTTGACCGACGCCCATCCGCGGGCGCTGGCCATCAAGCTCCGGCAGGCGCCGCTGGGACAGTATTTCGATTCCATTATCAGCGCGTTCAACGTGGGCTGCATAAAGCAGCAGCGCTGTTTTTGGGATATCGCGCGGGAAATGATCGGATTTGACCCCGCTTCCACGGTTTTCATTGACGACCGTCCGCACGTGCTGGAATCGGCCCGGCGCTCCGGGTTGCAGTATGTGTTTCACAAGGCGGGATCGTCCGCAGCCAATCCTCCCGAATATCACGACGGCTATTTCGCGGTGGTCGATTTCAGTGAAATCATGGAACCTTGATTTCGGGGAAGCGCCTGAGACCTAAGAGGGCTTGAAAGATACGAGAAGACGAAATTAAGGATGAAAATGGGGAGACCTTTTTAGGAATGTAGTAATGTCGTTGGCTCCAAAAAGTAGTAAATGGTCTCCTTCTCCCTTTGGGAGAAGGCCGGGATGAGGGTTAATAAATACAGCGGGGGAATCGCTTCCCCCGCGCCCCCGTTAGAAATTTCTCGCTACGCTCGAAATGACAAACACTCTTGCATGAAATATTACTGATTTCAATAGCTTAAAGTTTTTCAGAGTGGGCGTGGGAGGGAGCTTTTTTCAAAAAGTTCCCTCCCGGAAAATTCAAAATCGACAGGGAGTCCACGTGCGCGCGGCGGGTCGAAAGATCGGCCCTATTTAAGACCTGAAGCAAATTTTTTTTGATAAAATAATGAAGACCCGCGTGAAACGTTTTGTCCGGAGCGATCTCTTAAAAAGATAAAAACGGGCAGACCTCTAAAGAGAGGCGCCCGTTTAAGCTCCAGTGAGTGAATATGTTTGACAGCAAATAAATCCGGGAGAGACGGCGGTTGCGTTCACGAGGAACGCGCGTCCCGAAATGATTATTTCCTGCGTTTATGGCGGGTACGTCTTAAGAGCTTGCGATGTTTATGCTTGCGCATCTTTTTGCGACGCTTTTTTACAACGCTCGACATAGTCCACCTCCTTTTCCCCGGACTTAAGAATTTTTTAGCATATCTAGAATGCATAAATTGTCAACCATATTCTAACCCGGAATCAATTTTTCAACTAGAAAAGTATGTATTTTAGCTAGTTGACACTAACAGGCGAGGTTGCTATTAATAAAATTCCAGCTTCGCACATTACGAACCAAAAAGGAGTCAATATCATGGCCGGAAATCTTTTACAGGTAACTGATGAGAATTTTGATGCGGATATTTTGAAGAACGCAACGCCTTCGCTGGTCGATTTTTGGGCCGCGTGGTGCGGTCCGTGCCGCGCCATAGCTCCTGTAATCGAAGAGCTGGCTGAGCAATATTCCGGCAAAGTTCAGGTAGCCAAGATGAATGTCGACGAAAACCCCAAAACGCCGGGCAAATACGGCATACGCGCCATCCCCACCCTCATTATTTTCAAGAACGGGGAAGTGGCCGAGCAGATTACCGGCGCGGTTTCCAAAAGCCACATCGAGGAAGCGCTGAAAAAAGTGATGTAAAGCCGAGGTGCTGACTTTTGGAAGATCGCATTTATGACCTGATCATTATTGGAGGCGGACCCGCCGGTTTGACGGCGGGTCTATACGCCGCGCGCAACCGAGTCGATCACGCGTTGCTGGAAAGGCTTTCCCCCGGCGGCCAGGTGCTCAACACCGACTGGGTGGAAAACTGGCCCGGAACCGAAGGGATTTCCGGGTTCGATCTGGCTGACGCCATGCGGGCTCACGCCGAAAAGTTCGGACTGGCGCGCTTCAGCAAGGAAGTCATCGACTTGAAGCTGGGCGGCGAAATCAAGGAAATCATCCTGGCCGACGGCGTGGCCCGGTGCAAGGCGCTGATTATAGCCAGCGGGGCCAACCCCACCAAGCTCAGAATAAAGGGGGAAGCCGAACTCACCGGCAAGGGCGTTTCCTATTGCGGGACCTGCGACGGCCCCTTTTTCCGCGATCAGGTCGTGGTGGCCATCGGCGGCGGCGACGCGGCGGTCGAAGAAGCCATATTCCTGACCAAGTTCGCCAAGAAGGTCTATCTGGTTCACCGGCGGAATGAACTCCGCGCGGCCAAAATCGCGCAGGAGCGGGCCTTCCAGAACGAGAAGATCGAAATCCTGTGGAACTCCATTGTCACCAACATAGCCGGCGACGATAAGGTGACCGGCGTGACCGTTCAGGATGTCCAAACCAGCGCGCATAGAGACTTCGAGGTGGACGGCGTCTTCATCTTCGTGGGCGTCAAACCCAACAGCGACTTCCTCAGCGCCGACATCTCCAGAAACACGGCCGGTTTTATAAAAGTCAATCTGGAAATGGAAACCGGAATTCCGGGAGTGTTTGCCGCCGGCGACGTTATCGACAAGAAGATGCGGCAAATCTGCACCGCGGCGGGCGACGGGGCCACGGCCCTGGCCAGCGCGGAGCGTTACCTTGAAAGCCTGAAATAGGTGGGGCGTGCAATCATTTAACAGCCAACCATTCCATCGAGCGGCGGCGTTGCCGATCATACTGCTGTCGCTTTTGCTGTTCCTTAACTCCTGCACGTTTTCCACTTTATCCCAGCTGTGGAAACACGATTCGGGATTCAAGGACGAAAACACACTAATGCGCGAAGGCGTTGAGGCCTTCAACAACCGCAGCTACAAAAAGGCCATCGAGCGGTTCCAGGCCATCAAGGATCAGTACCCCTTCAGCACCTATGTGCTGCTGGCCGAACTCAAGATAGCCGACGCCTATTACAACCGGAAAGAATATAACGACGCGGTTTACGCCTATGAAGATTTCATGAAACTCCACCCCCGGAACGAGGCCGTGCCCTACGCGTTATTCCAGGTGGGCATGTCCTACTTCAAACAAATGCGGACCATCGACCGGGACCAGGACATCACCCGCAAGGCCGTGGCCGAATTTCAAAGGCTGATCAGAACCTACCCTGATTCGCCGTTCAGGATACGAGCCGAAAACAGGTTGAGCATCTGCCTGCAGAACCTGGCGAATCACGAAATGTACGTCGGCAGATTCTATTTCAAAGAGGATCAATATAAAGCGGCCAAAGCGCGGTTCGAGGGAGTCATAAAAAATTTTCCCGACCTCGGCCAATACAACGAAGCGTTCTCCTACATCAAAAAGTGTCAAATCCAACTCGCGAAACTAGAGGAGAAAGAGGTCAAGAAACGGGAAAAGGAAGAAAAGCGGAACCAGGAGGAAGCGCCGGAGAAGAAGAAGGAAGAGAAAACGACCTGACAGCGTCGTTTTCGGCTTCATACTAGTTCGGCCGCTCTTTCCTGACCGCGCCCTCCGCGGATTCAGCCCCACAAGAAAGGAACTTCCCCATGCCGCAAATCGGTCTCATCGGAGGCACGGTTTTTTTCGGGCAGGACTGGTTCGGTTCGGCCCGGCGTGAAGTGGCGCGGACCGAATACGGCGAGGCGCTTTTGTTGGTGACCGACAATCTGGTGTTTCTGCCGCGGCACGGACTTGACGAAGATTCGTATGTCATGCCGCACCGCATCAACCACCCGGCCAATTTTCTGGCGCTCAAGAAATTGGGTATTCAGCGGGTAATCGGCATAAACTCATGCGGAAGCATGAAAAGAAGGTTAAAACCGGGAATGATCGCCATTCCTGACGATTTTATTTCATTTTTCAATATCCCCTCTATTTTTCAGACAGCGCCCGGCCATGTCACCCCGACTCTTTCCCCCACCGTCCGCGCGCAGCTCTTCGAAGCCGCCTCCGACGCCGGCGTCGACGTCAGCGACGGTGGAGTATACTGGCAAAACACCGGCCCCCGGCTGGAAACCAGAGCGGAGATACGCATGATGCTGCAATTCGCCGATATCGTGGGCATGACGCTGGGAAGCGAAGCCACCGTGGCCTGCGAACTGGGCATGGAGTACGGGTCGCTCTGTTCGATAGACAATTTCGCCCACGGGCTGGTGGACGAACCGCTCACCGAGAAACAGATACGCGAAGCGGCGGCCAAGAACGCGGAAAAACTCATCGCCATAGTCAACAACTATCTGAAACTATTCGGATAATATCAAGATCAGGAAAATCAGACGGGAAAAATAACGCGGTTGAAGTCCGGCGTCAGGCGGAAAATTCAAACGGAGACTCCAGCGTCAGGGACGCTTTGCCATAAACCGTAACGCTCTCCAGCGACGGCTCCATCCGAAGCCCGCCCTTTTCATCATACAGCTTGCCTTGTATGCGGGACAGATATCCATTGGTGAAGCGCTCCGTCTGAACGCTCAATATGGCTTCGCCCGAAGGATAGAGCAGACGGAAACCGTTGGGCAGGGATTGAAACCGGGTATGCCCCGGATTCGCCTTGATCCGGTTCCATACCAATTCCACCAGGAACTCTCCCTCGTGGTCATAGAGACGCGCCGAGACGCGCGGCGTGCTTTCCCCGGGAAGCACCACATCGGCAAGGAAATAAAAACCGTCCTTCGAACCCGGATTGCCCAGGGCAAATCCCGGAGTCAGCGCATCGTTCACCAAATAGTTATGATGCGCGCTGATTTTGCTTTCTCTCTGGTTCGAAACCACTGAATTCCTTTCCCCTTACACCCGCTTGCGGAGTTCATCTATAAGCTGAGCCACGACGGCGCGACCGTCGCCCACCAGTCCAAGATCCGCCATGTTGAAGATAGGCGCGTGAGGATCACGATTGATCGCCACGATGACCTCGGCTCCCTGGACGCCCACCGTGTACTGAAGCGCCCCCGAAGCGCCGACCGTTATCAGCAGTTTCGGTTTGACGATCTTGCCGGTCTGACCCAGCAGACGTTCCTCGTCAGTCCATTCCGCGCGTATGGCGGGTCGGGTGGCGCCCACTTCCCCATCGAGCAGGTCCGCCAATTCGAACAGCAGATCAAATTGATCTTTTGACCCCATGCCCCGTCCACCGGAAATCACAATCTGCGCGTCTTCGAGATTGACCTTTCCCTTGGGCTGCGTCTTGCTCCGCAAAAGCTGCACCCGGCCATCGGCTTCAACCGTGATATCCGGATAAATTACCCGCCCCACGGCCGAGGCGTCGTGAGGAAGCTCCCTGAAGGTCCCCGGATGCACCGTCGCCATTTGAGGCCGGTGGAGTGGAGTCACCACGTCGGCCAGCAGTTCTCCTCCCCAGGCGGGCGTGGTCTGAACCAAATTACCGGTTTCGGGGTCGATCTCCAAAGCCACACAATCGGCGCTCAAGCCGGTTTTCACCCGTTTGGCGATGCGCGGAAACAGCTCACGCCCGAACGCCGTGGCGCCGCCGAGGAAAATTTCCGGTTTGTACCGCTCAATAAGCTCGGCGATCACCTTGGTATACGTCTCCACCCGATAGTCTTTCAACGCCGGATGATCGACGATCATGATCTTATCGGCGCCGTGGGCCACGTATTCCATGGCGTACTGATTCACATGGTCGCCCAACACCAGCGCCGTGATGCTCGTTTCCAACGTTTGCGCCAACTCTCTGCCCTTGGCGATCAGCTGAAGTGTCACGCGATTCTGGAAATAATGGCGGTAATCGCCAAAGACCCAAACGCCGTGATATGACTTATTGTGATCTGCTTTCTTCATCGATGACGCTGAGCGCCTCCAATTTTTTTATCAGGCGGTCCACAAGATCCTGTGTCGGCCCGCTTACAATCTCACCGCGCGCTTTGGGCGGGGCGGAACGTAATTTCACCACCCATGTGGCTGAGCCGGACGCCCCCACTTCGTCGGGGTTCAGGCCAAGATCGTCAAGTCTCCACGTTCTGACGCTTCCCATGGAGAAAGCCGCTTCAAGATCTCCGAAGGAAGGCCGACGCGGCGCGCACAGAGCGTTCGAAACGGTGAGGAGCGCGGGCAGACTCAGCCGAAACGTCTCCACCAGTCCGTCGCTGAGCCGTTTGACCACCAGAGCGTTTTCTTCCAGATGGATTTCATCCACTCCGCATACCTGCGGCAGATCAAGCTCTTCGGCGATCTGAGGGCCTACGTGGCCGGTATCGCTGTCGCTGGTTTGCTTTCCGCACAATATAAGATCAGGAAAAGGCTCAAGCCTGGAAATGGCGCGCGCAAGAACATGCGATGTGGCCAGCGTATCGGCCCCGGCGAAGGCCGGGTCGGAAAGCAGGATCGCCGTGTCCGCGCCGTACCCCAAGGCTTCTCGTAAGGCCTCTTCACTTTGTGGGGGGCCCATGGTGAGAACGGTTATGCTCCCACCACGCCTGGCTTTGAGATCCAACGCGGCTTCCAGCGCCACACAATCCAGCGCGTTAATAACATTATCGCCCCCTTCCCGGACGATTGTCATGCGCTTTTCGTCGATCCGGATGGTGTGGGTATCCGGAACCTGTTTTATGCATACCGCAATGTTCATGCGTTTCCCTTGGCGCTCCGATTCAGGAGAAGAGTTCTCGCGCTATCACCAGCCGCTGTATTTCCGATGTTCCTTCGTAAATTTCGCATACCTTGGCGTCCCGGTAATAACGTTCTATGGGGTAGGCTTTTGAATACCCGTAGCCCCCGTGTATCTGGACCCCCAGCCGGGTGGCGCGAACCGCCATCTCACTGGCAAAAAGCTTGGCCATCGCGGACTCTTTGGTGTGCGCCACGCCTTTATCGCGCATGGCGCACGCGCGATGTATCAGGAGCCGCGCCGCCTCGATTTCCGTAGCCATATCGGCGAGCATATTCTGTATCGCGCCAAAACGTCCTATGGGTTTGCCGAACTGATAACGCTCCTTGGAGTATTTGAGCGATGTATCCAGCGCGCCTTGTCCAATACCCAGACTCTGCGCGGCGATACCGATTCTGCCTCCCGACAGGGAGGACAGGGCGATTTTCAATCCCTTGCCTTCTTCACCCAAAAGATTGGAGGCGGGGACACGGCAATCATGGAGCACGATGGGGCAAACCGGATTACCGCGCATGCCCATGAGGTCCTCCACAGGCCCCTTTTCCAAGCCTTCACGATCCGACTCCACGATGAAGACCGAGTAGCGCTTCTTCTTTTCCGAAAGCTCGCTGATGGCGAATATGAGGTTGATTCCCGAGGCGCCGCCGTTCGTTACAAACACTTTGTTTCCGTTGAGAATATAGGAATCGCCGTCCTTCACGGCGATGGTTTCCAATGATGAGGCGTCGGACCCGGCGTTCGGTTCCGTAAGGCAGAACGTTCCTATATGCCGGCCGGTAGCCAGGGGAACGAGAAATTGACGGCGTTGTTCTTCGGATCCGAATTCATACACGGGGTAGGTGGCCACGCTGTTGTGGACACTCACGCATAATCCCATCGCCGCGCAAACACGGGAAAGCTCTTCAATAACAATCGCGCAGCTGACGCTGTCCAGACCCGCGCCCCCATACTCGGCCGGAATCTCCAGACCGAAATAATGCAGGCCGGCCATCTCGCGGGCTATTTCCTGGGGAAACCGCGCGGTGGAATCCATTTCCATGGCCGCCGCCGAAAGCCGTTCTTCGGCGTACTTTCGTGTGGTCCGCCGTATAACGGCCTGTTTCATGGTCGGTTCGAGCCGCATCCGATCATCGTCCTCTTACATATCCGCGGCAAACCGCGCGGTAATAAATCTCCACGAGCCGATTACTATTCGCGAAATCAGGATTTCCTCCCCACAGGAATGAAAGTCGAAAGATCAACACGAGTCGGGGAAAATCAAATCTTAAAGGAGACTGAAACAGGAATATATGACAGCCAAGCGGTAGAGATCAAGCGTAACTTCCAAAGTTAGTCGTTTTACGGTTCAGACGCCGCCCGTTTAACCTGAAACGGCGCCGCGGTCAAGCAATTTCCTGATTGTTGACGCCAGTTCCTGTTTAATGATCGGTTTCCGTATAATGGCCCTGCCCCCGGAAGCGTCGATCATGCGTTTATCCAGGTTCGCGCTAAAACCTGCGCACAGGATGACGGGAATTTCAGGTTGTTCATCACCCAGCTTTTGAGCTACTGCGAGACCGTCCGTCTTCAACGAGCTCAGATCCGTTATTATGAGTTCAAAACTGTCCCGCTTTTCCCTGAAAAGCTCCAGAGCTTCTTCCAGACTGTTCAATACGGTCACCTGATACCCCAGGGGGATCAGCAGATCTTCACTTAATTTTCCGGACTTATCGCCGTTATCGCCAATCACCAGGATCCGCTCCGCGCCTCCGAGCGTCTGCGAGCCCGCGGATGTGACTCCAATGGTATTCATTCCCATGACCGGGAAAAATACCTCGAACATAGAACCCTGCCCCGGCTCGCTGCTGACCAGGATGCAGCCTCCGCAACTCTTCATGACTCCATGGGCCACCGAGAGTCCCATACCGGTCCCTTCTCCCCGGCCCTTGGTAGTGAAAAAGGGGTCAAAAATACGCTCTATCACGTGCGGCGGGATGCCGTCGCCGGTATCCTTTACCGTCAATTTTACATACTCGCCTTCTCTGAGATCAGAAAACCTTTTCGCATGGGCGGCGTCTATTTTCACGTCCATAAGCCTGACTTCAAGCAAGCCCCCACGCTCGCGCATCGCATGCGCGGCGTTGGCGCACAGGTTCATCAACACCTGGTGAGCGCTGGTGGGGTCAACCAAAACCTTGGCTTCACTATGAAGATCCTCTCGAATCTCAATGGTGGATGGTATCATGGCCCGAATCATATCCAAGGCTTCAGTGACAATCGGTTCCAGTCTGACCGGTTTTGCCTGGCGGCGTTCCTGACGGCTGAAGCTTAGAATCTGTTTCACCAGATCCCGCGCCCGTTTACTTGCTTTCAGGGATTGCGTCAGATTGTGATATTGCTTCGAATCCGCCGGCATATCCAACAGCGTAAGTTCAGTGTAGCCTATGATAGCGGCAAGGATGTTATTGAAGTCATGCGCGATTCCGCCCGCCAGCGTGCCGATGGCCTCCATCTTTTGCGCCTGTTGAAGCTGTTTGATAAGATTTTCTTTTTCGCGTTCGGCTTCTTTCCGGTGCGTGATGTCCCGGATGATCACCAGCAGGTGAGGCTTACCCTGAATTGGCGCCAGACTTAATGAAACCTCAGTGTCAAAAAGCTCCCCATTCAACCGCCGGTGTTTCCATTCAAAAAACTGAGGAGCGCCACTGTTATAGGCCGCCGTAATCATGGCGTTGGCCTTTATATCCGAATTTTGGCTGTCAGGCTGCAAAAAGGGCGAAAAATGCACGGGAGTCTCATTGATCAGCTGGTCGCGGCGGCAGCCGAACATTTCCAGCGCCCTTGCGTTACAGTCTACGAACCGGTCTCCCTCTATCAGCAAGATGGCGTCATTGGCGGCTTCGAATAAAGAACGATATCGCCTCTCGCTTTCGAAGAGGGCCTCCTCGGAACGTTTACGCGCCGTAATATCGCGAAAATACCATACTCGGCCGTAATACTTATCCTTGGCAAGGCGCATGGGCGCTGAGTAGCGCTCGAACGTGGTTCCGTCGATAAGCGTAATTTCATCCCAGCTTTTCTCTTCAGGATGCTCATAAAGAAATTTGACGCGGTCCAGAAACGCCTGCGGCTCGATTACTTTTCCCATCGCATGCCCGAGCATTGAGTCATTCATTTGAGCCTTGATCGCCTCAGGCGGAACGCCCCACATATCGATAAATCTCTGGTTGAAGGAAACGATTCTCCCTTCATTGTCAACAACCACTATTCCGTCGATTGAAGCCTCTTGCTGTGTTTTCAAAACCGTGTTGGTTATCAGCAACTCATCCTCGACCCTTTTGCGCTCCCCCAGTTCCCTAACCAGGTCATCGGTTTTCTCGTTGACCTTTTTGCGTAATGTCCAGGACCATATAAAGGTCAAAATAAGCAACCCAAGCAGAGCGATAAGAATCCAACCGATATACCACCGCATCTTTTGCAGAACAGGCGCTTCGTCGTTTATGCCAAACCATCTGTTGTGTATTTCCCCATACTTGCCTTTTATGTTGAGAATATTGAGCCCTTCATTGAGTTTGGCCAGCAGGACATCGTCCCCCTTTTTGACCGCGAAGCAATATTTCCTCGGTAAGATGGAAGGGCCTCTCGACTCCAGGTTGTACAGCCCCAGTTCGTGAATAATATATAATCCCTGGAGTTTCGGGACCAGCGCGCCGTCGTAATTACCGGCGCCTAACGCTTTAAGCGCCTCGGTCTGGTTCTGCACGGGAACGATTTTGACGGAAAGATTTTCTTCTTTAAGGAAATCGTGCATTATGTCGCCCTCCTGCACGAGGATCTCTTTTCCGTCGAGTTCATCCAGAGATTGTATGGATGAGTCTTTTCGCACGATAAGCGTGTGGGTGACGATGATGTGAGGAATAGAAAAACTAACCAGTCGGCTGCGTTGTTCAGAATGGTACATGCCCGCCAGGACGTCAATTTGACCGGTTTCCAGTTGGTTCCGCACCTCGTTCCAGGGCCCCAACTGTATCTCCAGGTCGAGCCCCATGACACCCGCGACGGCTCGTATGAGTTCTATATTGAAACCGGTGGGATTCCCTTTGTGGTCAAGGAATTCATAGGGTGGGTAGTCGCGATCCCCTCGCACGAGAATTTTATTCTCTTGCCCATGCGTCCCGCCCGTCAGCGCAAGCGCCAAAGCCAATGCCAGGGAACATACAAAAAAAAGTCTACCAGCGCGTATGGATCTGACTTTTATCATCAAGAAAACCTTCCCGCAACCTGACAACAACGGCCCCCAAATTTCTCCAATCATGGCGCCGCCTGGTAATTACGGCCTTTTGCCGAGGCCCAAACGCGCGTAAACAACGTAAACAGCCGAACAAACAGATGCAATATGCAGACCAGCGTTCGCAACTCAACGCAAAGCCCCATGGAGCGTCGGACAGGCCTACTCGACGTGACCGCGCCCCGAAAATTCATACCGTTTTGCAAGCCCTGAACTAAGGTATTGTAAGTTTCCACCAGCGTATTATGTTACTAACCGGAACGCGTGAACCTCTTATGTTTTCGTTTTTGGGGCCTTAAATCTCTTACCGTAACGCTTCACTATGAAAAGCATTAACACACCCAAAATAAAGCATTCCTATGGCGCCTTCAACAATACAAGCGCGTGTCTGAACAGATGCGCCCGATTTTCCGCGACATCCGGGTACCGGTTTACCGTACTGTTAACACTGGTGATCTTGTTGGCGGGTCTGCGTACCCTCGCGTCGGCCTTCCCGGCCCCTCTTTCTCACGATCTTGCGATAACCCTGTATCCCGAAGAACACAGACTTTCCGGCGGAGATACGCTGACAGTTCGTACGGACGGCAAGAGTCCGATTCGATTGACCATCGCTCCCGCGGCCAGGATACGCGAGGTAAACATAGACTCTCGCCCCATTCAATACAAGGTCGACAATGGCGCGATTAAAATATTTCCCCCGGCGGGCGTCAAGGGAAGGATGAAGCTCACCATCCTCTATAACGCCTGGTTTGACGATCAGGTTCCCAAGCAAACCTACGCCAGTGATAATCCGGGGTACGGCGTAACCGGCGCCATCGGGCCACAGGGTGTCTTTCTTCTGCCCGGGGCAAGATGGTATCCGCAATCGTCCGAGCTGAACGGACCGGTCAGGCTGACCGTGACCGCCCCAGGGGGATGGGAGGCCGTGACCGGCGGAAGACGGCTGGCCAGGACAGCTTGCGCGGATTCAAGCGAATCGGTCTGGCTTGTAAAACAAACCTCGGGCGGAATAGCTCTTTCCGCCGGCAAATATGTCGTAGCGGAAAAGATGAGCGGGGACATCCCCGTCTACACCTATTTCTATCCTGACAGCGCGTATCTTTCGAAGCCCTATTTGAACGCGGCCGACAAATACCTTCGCCTGTATTCCGAGCTGTTCGGTCCCTATCCCTTTGAGAAGTTCGCCATCGTCGAAAACTTCTTCCCCACCGGATATGGGTTCCCGTCCTATACCGTGCTGGGACAAACCGTGCTTCGGCTTCCATTCATTATTCACACCAGTCTCGGTCATGAAATCGCTCATTGCTGGTGGGGAAACGGCGTACAGGTCGATTATCGTTCCGGGAACTGGTCGGAAGGGCTCACCACCTACGTGGCCGATTACCTCTATCAGGAGACGGATTCCGCCGAAGCCGCCAGACAGTATCGTATGAAGATCCTCCGGGATTACGCCGTATTGACGTCTGAGAACAATGATATCCCCTTGCGCGATTTCCAGGAACGAGTCAGCCCCGTCACCAAGGTGATAGGATACGGCAAGGGAGCCATGGTTTTTCACATGGCCCGGCGTCTCATCGGCGAAGAAGCCTTCTGGGGCGGGTTGCGGGACATATTCCGGACAAAGCTCTTTCAGCCGGTTTCATGGGAGGATTTCGCGGCCGCTTTCGAAAAACGCACGGGGCGCGACTTGTCTCCGTTTTTTGACCAATGGGTAAACAGATCGGGCGCGCCGCTTCTTTCATTGGATGGCGTTGAAGCTGAGCGGATGGGGAGCGCCTGGGCCGTATCAGGAAAAATAACCCAGTCAGGCCCGCTCTTTGACGTTCAGACTCCGCTTCGGCTCCGCGCCGGGTCGGCTTCGGTTGAGTTGATTAAGCGTCTGAAAACCGGCGCCGAGTCTTTCTCAATTCCCTCGGAAAGCGCGCCGCTGGAACTTGCGGCCGACCCGGACGTGGATCTTTTCCGCCGCCTTCATCAGGAGGAGATTGCGCCGATTGTCAATTCACTGCGGGACACCGGCGATATGGTCGTTATCCTGTCAAGGGACGTGTCCCCTGAAACCGTCGCGGCCGCCAAGGTCATCCTGGAGAGCCTGGGCAAGGCGTCCGCGCCAATTTTACGGGAGTCCGACGCTTCGAAAGCCGCGATCAGGGATAAAAATGTGCTAGTGGTGGGATTTCCATCCAAACAATGCGAGCTTCAGGCGGACGCCCCGGAGATGGAGATCAAACCGGACGGGTTTACCCTGCGGGGGCAGACATTCCGGAACCCCGGAGACTGCCTGTTCGCGGTATTCAAAAATCCATATAATCCGGACAAGACGACCGCCCTTTTTTATCCGCTGTCTTCATCGGCGGCCACGCCTGTCGCAAAGAAAATCCGCCACTATGGAACCTACAGTTACCTGATTTTTCGGAATGGGGAAAATATCGAAAAGGGACTCTGGGAAGTTCAGACTTCACCGCTCATACATCGCTTCAAGTGAAAACAGTATAGCGTTGGGTGTTGAAGAGCATTTTCAGTCACGCAGAATATTTTCCAGCGCCGCCTTGAGAAGAGGAAATCTGAACTCAAATCCGGCGTCGAGCAGCTTTCGCGGGATAACCCGCTGCCCCTTCAACAGAACCGAGCCGAACTCTCCCAACGCCAGCTTCACCATGAAGGCCGGGGTGGGCACTACCGCCGGACGATTGAGCGTCTCACCCAGCGTCTTGGCCAGTTCCTCGTTTCGCACCGGATTAGGGGCGGTGCAATTGACCGGCCCCGACAGGTCGGAACGTTCAAACGCAAACATCAGGGCGGCGATCAGGTCTTCTTCGTGTATCCAGGAAAACCACTGGGTTCCTTTTCCCAATGGTCCGCCCACATACTTTTTAAAAACGGGTACCATCTGACTGAGGGCGCCCCCGCCCTTCCCCATGACAATTCCGAACCTAGTAATCGCCACCCTGACGCCGAATTCCCGCGCGCGCTCCGCTTCTCCCTCCCAGTCCTGTGAAAGCTCGCTGAGAAAATCCTTGCCGGGTTTGGCGTTCTCATCCAGTTCTTCGTCGCCTCTGAATCCGTAGTAGCCAACAGCCGACGCGCTGATCAAAACAGCCTGGGAAGCCTTGCGCGCCGCAAGCCCATCCACCACGTTGCGGGTAGTCAGTATTCTGCTGCGGCGAATCTGCGCTTTGACCTCTGAATTCCAACGCTCGAAGATGGACTTTCCCGCCAGATTAAAGACCGCGTCCGATTCCGCGACGATCTTTTGCCAAGGCCCCGGTTCGGTCGGATCTCCTCCAACATACCGGACACCCGCCGCAGACTCCTCTTTCGACGCCGACCGGGTCAGAATGGTCACTTCATGTCCCTCTTCCGTCAGCTTCCGCGTCAGGAAGGAGCCTATAAATCCTGTTCCTCCGGTAATAAATATTCGCATTTTGCGCCCCTTGAGTAATCATAGCCGCTAATTTTTCGCAAACGCCGCCTATCTTTGCGTCAAAAAACTGTAAATTATATGATAACAGAGGTTTCTTCTGTGGTCCAGACGCGCCGCGCGCGCCGGAAATATCAGACCCCCGGTGTCCGCTTCAGCGGCGACGGTCTCAGGAGGGGGTTGTATTCAAGGGGGAATTTCAGTCGGCAAGATCCTTCATTATCATTTCTAAGAATTCTTTCCCTTCTTTGAATCGGGGATTGATCTTCATGGCCTGCTCCAAATGTTCCTTCGCCTCTTTAGGCATGTCGATTTTGAAGTAGGCGTGAGCGATATTGTAATGCAGAATTTCATCCTCCCCGTCCATGTATAACGCGCGTTTGTAATTTCTGATGGCCTCGTCGTACTTGTCCAATTTTCGAAGATCTATTCCCAACGAGTTGAACGTGTGTTTGTATTCTTTGCCGTACAGCTCTTTTATATTGGCCAGGTCTTCAAAAACCTGAAACGCTTCGTCTTCTTCACCGCGCGCCAGCAACGCTTTGCCTTTCCCGTATCTTCCCTTCACACTTTGCGGGTTCGCTTTTATGGCGTTGTCGAACTCGTATTCGGCGCTGAAGAATTCTTTTCTCTCCATATGCTTATCGCCTTTGGTGAGATATTTTGACTCCTTTACCTTTTCTGGCGCCTGTTTTTTTCGGAAATAATCGGGAATGAAGACATAATCGTCTTTCAACTCTTCCATAGTCACGTTGAACTTGACTGTGGTCAGATTGTCCTTGTCGTCAAGAAGCTGAAGCTGCGCCTCCTCTTTGTTTAGGAATTCCGCGACAAAAAAGCTCTCCGCCTCTTGAATCTGCTCTGTGCCCATCGCGCCAAGTTTGAATTTAACCTTACGCGAAAAAACCTTTGCCGAATATGTCGGATCCGTCATGTATCGAACCCCTTAACCTTTCAGAATCTTGAGAAATTGGTCATGAATAACCGCTAGCGGGAAGAAAGGTTGGTTTACCCTATCTCTAAAGGTCTTAGTCGGTCGGCGCATTGTTAAACTTTAATTAAATTGGATCAACAGAGGCGGGCGCGTCAAAATACGGCGCATTGCCGCGCAAGACGAGACTATCCGCGACGAAATCTTCTTTGGCGGGGAGCTTTCTTTCGTTCCAACAGTATTCGGTAGGACTTTTCCAGTTTGACAAAGTCATCATGTCCGCCGCCCTTATCCGGATGACGCTCATGGGCTTTCCGGCGGTAAAGTTTGGTCAGAGCCTCAACGCTCATGGAGACAAACTCCTGCTCGCCGATTCCCATGGTTTCAAAGGCTTCCCGTACGGTCACCGACCCGGCTGAAGGCGGTGGCGGATTAAACAGACGCCGGTTTTCAATAAACGCGCGTATGAATTCCTGCTCAAGATTGTTACTCGGGTAGTCATGATCGAGAAACATAATCAAATACCGTTTTAAATAACGGTTAAGCGCGTCCTCCGGAGCGTGCTCACTCCTATATGCCTTGTTAGCGCTCAATGCGCAGAAATCCTCTAAAAAAACTTCATCCAATCGTTCCTGATCCAGCGAGGCCGGGAAGAACCTGCTCATGAGATGTGGGAAATGGCGCTGCAGATCGAAGATGACGTAGACATAGCTCTTGTATTCCCGGGGGCGTAAAAAACTTTCCATCTCCAGAAACATCTGTTCCAGTTCGTCACGCGACTTATCCAGCAGATGATTGAAGAATCGGTGCGTCTGAAGGCATATTTTGCCCTGATCCATTCTTCCGAGCCGTAAATAGTGTATCCGCCGCCTATCAAAGGTATGGATCCCGCGGTAGAGTTCAGAATATTCCGAAGGGGAGCCCCTGCGTTTTCGGCTTGCGCCCGACGCCCCCCTGTCAAACCGCTCTACCCGGTCGCGTACGCCGGGGCGCAGAAACGGCCGGAAAAGACGATCGAGTTCATGGGCGTCGATCTCCCGACCGTCAGATCGAACGCCGCATTCAACTTCTTCATTGAGGTAATAGCCGTATTCACCCATATAGGTGATATACGTCGAAGGGTGGCGTTCCAGGCAAAAGAGGTCCCGGCTTTTCCAGGCTTCGTTTTCCCGATAGGACTCCCGGATATAATACCTGGTCCGTCCGGCAATCCGCTCCACCGCAAGGTACACGTATCCTCCTTGTTGGTTTGAACGCGTCGTGTTTCTATCAATGAAAAGCTATTACCGCCTCTGGTAAAATCGACCGGCTGGAAAACCATGGAGGGTTTTTGATGTCGTTATTCCCTTTTCGCCGAACCTAGCGGCTGAACGCCTTGCCGCCGGCTGAGACCAGGCTCCAGTACTTCTGAAATCGGCGCCAGCTCATACCCCATGCTCTGAAGTTTTGGAACCAGCTCGATCAAAATCCGCCGTGTATTTTTCTTGGTAATGTGACCGATGGCCACGGGAACTCTGTCCGTCCTGCTGACAGTCTGCGTCAGCCATCTGTTTACATAAGATTTAATTTTTTCACGATCATCCTGATTGTCCAGAAAAGGCACCGTTCTTTTCGTGTGGGGGAGCTTTTGCGCGCGAGCCACCCGGTGACCTTTGGAATTGGGGCTGGTCAGGCTGTCCACAAATATTTTGTTGTGATTCTTCAGATAACTTATAACATAGGTCATGGTTTCCCGGTCTGCGGTGGCCACCGAACCCTGATGATTATTTATACCGATCGCGTCAGGCAGTTCACCGAACCATTCGGTCAGGAGCGCGTCCACCCGCGCTTCCGACTCTCCCCGTCGAATGTATTTCGGTTCCGTGCTATCGCTGGACCCTTCGAAGGGCGCGTGCACGATAATATCATGACCGCCTTTATGGGCGTATTCCATGATTTGCCGCGAATATTCCTGTCCGGGCAGTATGGCGACATTGATGGCCGGCGAGAGATCGAGCACCTGCTTGATCTCCTTGGTAAAATTGTAACCAAAATCATCCAGAATAATACAGACTTTTTTCAGTTCCGGCGCCGTCGGGGGTATTTCTGGTTTCGGAATTTCAGGCTTTTCAGGGACAATAGGCTCCGGCGAAGGCGCGTAGGCGTACTCCTTCTCGTCGTAGTCAGGCTCCTTGATTTCTATAGGGGGGGTGGTTTTGAGAGCGGGTTTGGGCTTCACGGCGGAAACACGGCTCTTCGGCGGCGTGTCGGCTCGTCGTTGGGGGCTCAACGATTTGTGGACCAGATATCCGGCGTAAAAGGAAAGCCCCAGGAGTGGAATCATAATCAGGAGAAAGACCACGGCCCTACCCAGCAAGGACCACCCTTTTGACTTTCTTGATGAAGATTTACGGGACGTTTTCTTTTTCCCCACTCCTTTTACGCTCTTTTGAGTCTTTGTCTGCGTGGCCTTGCTTCTGGTAGTATTGCGAGTTCCTTTTGACGCCATAACCTCTTTGAATCATCCTTTAGGCAAAATTGAGTGGTCAGATTGAAGTATCACGCATAAAGTGATTATTGTAAAGGTGTATCGCCAAAAAACAATTCCAGCCATGGCGGACAATACTGTTGAAACAGCGTTTTCACGGCTGAGGATTGCTGGGATCTTTTGGTTTCGAAACCTGAACCGTCGCTATTGTCCCACGATGCCGCTGTTATTATAATAATATATTTGGAAAATAATATGCTTCATGGCGTTTTCTTTAGATAATTTACGGTGATTTTTTTCCAGAATTATGGTTAAAACCGTGACAATGCGAATCCAGCGATCATGTCCGGACGGAGATAGCGTATATGAACGAAGACTCGAAAGCCGAAAACCAGCCTGCGAGAGGAACGCGCAGAAAGAGACGAAAATTTGTATGCCATTTGTGCAAGCGTGAAGTCCCTTTTGCCTGGAACTGCAAATGCGGGTTTATGATCTGCCCGGAATGCATGGAAGAGAACAAGCCGTTGATGAGTAACGACGTTATCTGGATCTGTCCCGACTGCGAAGAAATCCGGAGTTTTTAGGAGTGAACATTTCCATTATAGTTCCCACGCTCAATGAGGAGCGTAGCCTGGCCTCGCTTCTGGAAAGCCTCCAGAGACAGGCTCCGGGCCAGATCATAGTCGCCGACGGGGGAAGCCGTGACGGCACCGTTGGGCTGGCCAGACGGATGGGAGCTGAAATAGCGGCCAGCGCGTCCGGCAGAGGCGTTCAGCTCAACGCGGGCGCGGCCAGGGCTCGGGGAGAGGGTTTGTTTTTCGTGCACGCGGACGTCAGGCTTCCTGAAAACGCGGTATCCCTGGTCGAGCGGGCGCTTTCCGTAAAGGACTGTCCTGGTGGCGCGTTTTCCATCGAAATAGACTCCCGGCGGCCATCGTTCCGTTTTATTTTCCGGATCATCAACCTGCGGAGCCGCTATCTGAAGCTGCCGCTGGGCGATCAGGGTATCTTTGCGCGCAAATCAGTTTTCGAAAGCCTGGGAGGGTTTCGCAACATCCCCATCATGGAAGATCTGGATTTTGTCAAAAGATTGAACAGAATGGGCAGAATGGTCATTCTGCCTCAAAAAATTATCGCTTCAGCGCGGCGCTACGATCAAGACGGCCCCGTATACTCCACGCTCAGAAACTGGTTCATGATCATACTTTTCATGGGCGGCGTAAACCCGGCCCGTCTGCTCAAATACTATCCCCACGTCCGTTGAATCAACGAACTTACAGGGCCGAAGGGCTCCATACCTCACTCATGCAGATGCAGGGGCGGGACCATTTTTCGTCGCTTGGCCGCCGGCGCGGTGATCGTAGACGGCAGACGAACAAGCAGATAAATCGTTCCAGCCACCATAACCACACACGCGAACGAAAAAACGCCGGCAAAGGACAACGCGTCCATGACCAGCCCTCCGAGCGTTGGGCCGATCAGCATACCCAGGCTGTGGGCCATGGAGATAACGCCCATGATGGTTCCCATCGCCTTGATCTCCCGGCCGCATATGACCGCGACCGCCATCATGGACGGCGCGACTATGCCGAAGGCCAGACCGTGCGCGATTCCTAAGGTCAATACTTCGCCCAGACTTTTGGCGTGAATAAGCAAGGCTAGCGCAATGGAACCGACCACCCCGCCGACAACGGCCGGAATCCGCTTGTCGATTTTATCGGCAATGAGTCCCATCGGATACAGGCATAAAACCCCGAGCGCTACGTTGGCCATGAGCACCAGCCCGATGAGGGTCGAACTGAGATGAAATTCCGAATCCGCCATTAGAGGGAAAAAGGCCCAGATGACTCCCACGCCCACCGCAAGACAGATCCGATGGACAAACAGCGCGCCGACAGTTCTGTCTTTGATCAAAGTTATATAGGACAACCCCACCGGACGGCCTCGAC
>Ga0209270_1000922_pt1 | contig 49614 bp, 46 predicted proteins | sample MTBAKSrepl1MetaG_FD_187456 | JGI IMG/M metagenome (GOLD analysis project Ga0209270, IMG submission 187456) | Enrichment culture microbial communities from Arthur Kill intertidal strait, New Jersey, USA, that are MTBE-degrading - MTBE-AKS1... | ecosystem: Environmental > Aquatic > Marine >... | reverse complement strand
GAGCTGACCATCTCGCCCCTCACCAGGTTGTAGACGTCTTCCGGGTCGCATATTCGGATCGCATCCCCCTGATCGTTCTCTTTCACCAGGTAGACGCGGCACATGATCCCCTGGAATTTCGTATCGAAGTTCGGTTTCATTGACCCTCCCATACCGTCAAATTTACCCGCAGGACGGTCCTCTAAAGCTCCCCATCCAAAGGGGTTATGAGCGTCCAGGAACCTTCCCAGGGGTTGATTTGGCGGCTTATAGTAGTGATTGCTGTTCGCCGGAAGAGGTGCTTCTTTCTCCCAGCGCTTCATCGATGAACATGGACTTTCTGGCGGGTTGACCCATATACGTGATCGAGTGACTGAGATAGAGGAGCTCCATGGCGCGGGAACATGCCACGAACGCGATTCTCCTTTCCTCTTCCATGTCGCCCTTCTTGCTCGGAAGGATTCCCTCGACCATGCCGATCACGAAAACCACCTTGAACTCCAGCCCCTTGGCCTTGTGTATGGTCATGAGGTTCACGCCTTCCCGGTTGTCGCTCACCAGTTCATCTTCAAATGTCTCCGTGTAATCCAGGAAAGACCGTATATCCCTGAACCGTGCGGCTGAAAGCTGAAGCTGGTCCAGGTTTTGAATCTTGACGTCGTCCGGGCCCGGCATATCCTCGTCGGTGATGAAGCGATCGTAATCCAGCGTGGATCTCAGAAGACCGATCAGCTCGGACGGGTGAAGGGTATCCGCGCCCTCGATAAGCGGACCGAGGAATTCCCTGAACGCCCTGAGGCTTCTTCTCACGTAGACCGGTTCTATGCGCATGGACTCCAGGGCCTCATACACCCGGATATGGTTCTCTTCCGCATACTCCTCCAGCTCCCGCGAAAGCTTTCGTGACACGTACCGGGTGGGGACGTTGAGGATGTTCAATAGGGATTCGTCCGCCTCTTCGCTCATGGGGTTTGAAATCACTCTGAGATAATCCAGGAGATTCCTGACCTCGGTCCTCTGGTAGAACGTGGTCCCCTTCTCGATGTGATAGGGAACCTTGTGCTGACTGAAAACCTCCTCGATGACCCTGGATTGAAAATTGGCCCGGTATAGGACCGCAATCTCTTTGTGCGCGTAGCTTCTGCTCTCCACCAGGTCATTGATCTCGATCACCAGGTTCTGGGCTTCCGCTTCCTCGGTGGACGATTCCAATACCACCACGTCGTGACCTTTCTGGTTTTCCGTAAGCAGGTCTTTCCTTATTTGCCTCACGTTATGAGCGATGAGGTTCTCGCAGGCCTTCAGGATCTGAGGCGTGGACCGGTAATTGAGTTTGAGCACGAACTCCTCCGAATGGGGAAAGAGGTCCTTGAAATTGAGGATGTTCCCGACTGACGCGCCGATAAACGAATAAATGCTCTGCCAGTCATCACCGCACACCCAGAAACTGGACCCGTTCTCTTTCCCGTTCCCCCCGATCAGGAGTTTCAGGATCTCCAGTTGAATGGGATTCGTGTCCTGCCACTCGTCGATCAGGATATGCGAGCATTTTTCCCTATACTTCCCCCTCACGTCTTCGCGCTCGGCCAGGAGCTTGTGGGTTTCCACCAATAGGTCGTCAAAGTCCAGAAGGAGCCTCTTTTTCTTTTCATCATCGTATCGCTCGTACACTCCGGCCACCTTGAGCATGGTCCGGTCCCCTTCGTAGAGCGCTTTAAACTCCTCCACCGACACCAGATTGTTTTTGGACAGGCTGATCTCCCGAAGGACGTTTCCGACCGAGAGGTCTTTCAACTTCATCTCCTTCATCATCTGCCGAAGAAATACGATCTGCTCCTTTCCCGAGAGTATGTCGAACACACGGCCCTCGTTTCTCAAAACCGCGTGACAGAATGAATGGATGGTGCAGAGAATCACCCTGCCGGACCGGTTTCCAAGAACGGGTTCCAGTCTCGATCTCATCTCATCCGCCGCGTTTCTGGTGAAGGTCAAACCTACGATGCTCTCCGGCGCGATTCCGTGCTCCGTGATCAACCTCGAAATGCGCGAGACCATCGTGAACGTCTTTCCGCTCCCCGGGACCGCTATGACTGCCGCTATACCGTTTACGAAATTTGCAGCCGCCTGCTGGTCGGGGTTCAATGAACTCTGTTCCGCCAATTCGCTCATGCGGCGTCCACCTCCTCTCTTTCGTTTTCATCCAGTACCCACAAGGCCATGCGGACCCGGAACATGATCGCGACCACCTCGTTGATGAGCGACGATGTCCTGTCCTCCCGGATCAGCGCCCTCAAATGAACCTCCTTTTCCCTGTACAGGTTTCTCAAAAACCAGATGACCGCCCTGGGCGTATGCCTCATGAGAAGGGGTTCAAGATTTACGATCCTTCGCACATAGTCCTCGCTTACCAGGGTGAGATAGTCCTGGGCCTTTTCCATCTGCTCCATGGTCATGCCGAGATCACCTCCTCCTCGTCGAACCAGGCCTCACAAGCGCTCTTGTACGAGCACCCCTTGCATTTCCAGGATGTGTCGTTGGGGACGAACACCCCTTTTTTGATTCCCTCCCAGACCTGGCCGACCTTTTTGGCGAGCCTCCGTTCATCCAGCTCGGTCCTCGTGGTCCAATACGATTCGAACTTGGGCGTCTTGGTCTTGATGAGGCAATCGAATTTGAGCAATATCTCCCGATCGTTAAACCCGTTCGCCTTCATGGCGCTTTGATACATGGTGAGTTGCATGTTCTGGTCGACCTCGCTTGCTGAATACGCCCTTCCCGCAGTCTTCCAGTCCGTGATGATCAGGGTTCCCGATTCGTCCTCCTCGATGAGGTCCGTTGCTCCAATAATGGGAGTGGGGACATTCGGGAGGTAGAACTCGAAAGGCTTTTCAACAGATAGGACCCGGAAATCGTCATCCGGAAGTTTGTTGTGCCATGCGGTCAGGAGTTCCTTTCCTTCACGAAGAAGGGTCTCGAAATCCTTACCCGGCGCATATTTGATGTCCTCTCTTCCTTCGGTGCGGTTGCACCAGTGGACCTCGAAACTGTCATGGACTTCCTTTAAGGGGATCTCGTTTCCGATCATCCGCTCTTCGTAGAACTCCCCCAGGACCAGATGAATGACGGTCCCGAACTCCAATGCGTCCGCTTTGAAATCCATGGGAACCCTGTCCACCCGGCCGAGTTTGTAGAGGAGCCCGCATTCGATGTAATCCCCAATGGCCGACGCGCTCAGATGGGGACGTTTTCTCAATTCCGCTAGGGTCAACGTTCGAACCTCCTTTCAGATGGGAAATACGCAGGAGTCTGCGCATTTTGAAAATGGAAAGAGGGACAGAGCGCACCAATCCCGTGAACCCTGTCCCTCTTGGGTTTCAGATGAGGCTAAATGAATGTGTTATTTGCTTATGCTGCCTGCTGCAGATGCCGGATGAACTCGCTGGCGTCCTTGCTGGTGAGGTTTTCGAGCGGGGTGTTGTAGCGTTCCAATGCCATGGCCTCCAAGTCTTCCACCGAGATCCCTCTTCGCCGGCTGAGGTTATATACCGCTCTGGTCTGGGCCTCGCTCATGCCGGGAGCCTTTGAACTCTCCTCTTGGGTTGACTGAGAAGCGTTTTGAGTGGCCGGAGACTCCTTGGCTGTTTTCCGGCTTTCATCGTTCTCACCCTGAGAACCTTGATCCGCCTGGCTGGCTTTGTTCTCCGCCGGTTCAATCTTCCGTGGTTGCCGGGTTTCCTTCCTGCTCTGGGCGTTCCCCTTCCCGGTCTGAGCCTTCTGAGTGTTTCTTTTTTCGGGTTGAGCCTGCTGCGGTTTCCTTTCATCCGGGTTCTCCTGACCGGCATTGCTCTTATCGGGAACGGGTTTCTTGACGGGCGTTCTCTTCCCCTTTGCTCCATTTCCCTTGTCGCCGATGGCGTCCGATATGTCTGACAACTCTTCCAGACAGGTCATGCCGATATTCGTGAAACTTCGGAGCGCTCGTGCTATGGACCGGGTGGAAGCCATTCGAAGGAGATGCTTGGCCACTCGGCTGTTGCAATTTCCCGGGTTCGCATCGCCCACGTCAATGAACGTCTCGCCGCTCTTGGAAACCACCGTGGCTCTGCATATGGCGAAGTTCCCGTTCTCCTTGTCCGGAAGTTGAAGGGGTTCCACTTCGATTCTCAAGACCCCTTTCTGGTGAGCAAGGTCAAGCAGCCCCGCATAGAGAACGAAGTCCTTCCCTTCGAGGCGCATGATGAATCGCTCGTCCAGCTTGGGCTTCCGTTTCTGGATGAACTGGGCGTCCTGGAAATCACCGTTCTCGAATACCGCGTCCACCGCCATGATGTGCTTGCACCTGAAATTGGGGTCCACCTTGGCGTTCCTGGCGAAATCCCCGCACGTGCACGAAACCTGGTTCTCGTCCATAAAGACCCTGTAGAGGATCTTCCCTTCGGCGCTTTCCACATAGAACTCGTTTCCCTGGGTCTGGAGAACCCGCAACTGCTGGGCCCTCTCGCTTCTCTTTTGAATCTCTGTTGCCGTCATCAGTAACATACCTCCTCTTGATGGGTTTTGTTTTCCAGCTGGGCGAGCGACCATTCAAGGACCCGGATGAGGAGCTCGAAAAGCCTCACGGTCCCCTTGAACAGGAATATGCTCACCACCAGCAATACGCTTACGATTCGTAGAAACATGGCACTCCCTTTTTCTAGAACGGGATGTCGTCTTCCGGAGGTGCTCCTCCTTCTCCAAACCCTCGCCCGTCCGTCCGGATGAACTCCAGGCTGTTCACGATGAGGTTGAAAGTGGATCTGGTCTGTCCATCCTCGTTTTCCCACTTCTGCTGGTCCAGGGAACCGATGACGCCGACCCTTGCGCCCTTGTGGAGATACTTTTCCGTGACCTCGGCGAGCCTTCCGAAGCACACGCACTTGATCCATCCGGTCTTCTTCTTGGATGCGCTGAAGGCGAGATTGAACTTGGCTACCGGCGCACCTTCCGAAGAATAGAAGACCTCCGGATCCGCTCCCAGATTCCCCGTCAATACGGATTGATTCAGCATTTGATACAAACCTCCTCTCTTGTGTTATGTGACCCATGTGATTTTGGATATGACCTCGTGACCTTGCGGGCATTTGAACCCTCTCCCGCCCGCCTTTCCCGGCTGATTCCTTTTCCCTCCTTTCCATGTGATGTCAGGTGAAAATGGACTTCTTCCCCAACCGACCGAAAACGGCTTGAGGTCCCCGGGCGAATAGAGCTTCTCGCACCTCTTGCAGAGCAGGGAACCCTCGCCCTTGTCGATAAGATCTAAAATGATGAACCCGAAATACTGATAGTGAGATGGTATATCTTTGATGTCCCCGTCGTTCTTCGTAATGCGATGGAGAATTTTCCCGACTTCCTTCGCATCGTAGGAATACGAATCGTCCTTCAGATGAAAAATGATCGCTTCCCTCTTGAATTTGAAAACCGCTTTTTCGGTTTCATGGAAGACATGATCCATCCGGTTTCCCCTCCCTGTTTAATCCGGTGAAAAGCGCGTAAAATAACCGACCGTTTGAATGAGTAATATATATGGACAGGCTGGCTTATCCCTGAAATAGGGAAAGAAATTGGAGTAAATGATCGAAATTCCACTTGACAACGGATAATGAATCGTTATTTTAGCTGATCTGAATTACAATCAAACGAAAAGGAGTTATTATGGCGAAGTCACTGTATGAACTGGCTGCGGAAATCGTGTCGGCCCAGGCATCCGTATCCAAACTCAACCCGGAAGAAATCAATGATCTGATCACCAAGACCTATGCGTCGCTAAAAGCCGTGAAATGCGATGAGGAAGGCGGCGAGGCAGCGGCAGCGGCTCCCGTAATGGACCCCAAGGCGTCGATCAAGCAGGCGTCCATCACCTGCCTGGAATGCGGGAAGCAGTTCAAGATCATCACCAAGCGCCATCTCAAGGAGCACGGCCTGACCCCGAAGGAGTACAAGAAGAAATACGGGTTCAAGGCGCGTCAACCCCTCTCCTGCAAGAGCCTCTCAGCGAAACGGAGGAAGGTCGCCAAGGATCAGAACCTGGGTCAGAAGCTTGCCGAGGCGAGAAAGAAACAGAAAGAGAACGCATAGACGATTCAGATCGCAATGTCATGAAGGGGGGACGCTTTGTCCCCCTTTCTTTTTGCGCCCCTGGTTATCCTGCGAGCCCACCTGAACACCGTCATCACTGCGTATCCGGTTGACCCCGCGAATATCCCCCACACGATGGGCAGGGGTAAAAGGTTCAGGAGCAGGGAAAGAGCTGCCATGGGGACCGCAAACGAGACCAGGTGATATTTTTTGAGGATCTTGATCGCGTGAAGGACGAGATGGGAATTGGTGAGTCCGAGGACTGCGCGCGGGTTTCGAGTGAGCACCTTTATGAAATGGCCTTTCATTATGTTAGGTGTCCTGGCGTAGATGAAGAGCCCGTTTTCCCCGGCAAGGTCGATGTACGCGTTTCCCGCTCGCCTGTTACGGGAGACAAGGTCGACTGCCGTATCTATCTGTCTGGGGTCGTCGATTCGGGATAGCGTGGATGCGGTCCGGGGAATGGATTTTTCATTGGCCTTGAACAGCCTCCAGACCGATTCGTGGTACCGCCTGGGGAGCTGACCGCTCATGAAGACCTTGAGCACCCCATTATTGTCCTTCCCGGGGATCCTCTTCACGTACTTGATCGTGTTCTTGGCGAGGGATTCGCAACCGTTCACAAAGGACGTGCCGGTAAGCCCAATCCCGCCGGCGGCAAGGATCAGGATCCATTTGTCGAAATCATCGGCGTTCGTCAGATACTTCCAGGACTGAATTCCGAGATCCCGTATGTCCCCAAAGATGACGAGGTCGGATGATATGGCCCCCATACCGGAATACGAATCGTGGACGTCCCCTTTGATCACTCCGTCCCATGCAAACGATCGGATCTTCCCTGCCAGGCTGTAATCGAGGTGAGTTTGAAGTTCGTCGAGTTCTCCTGATCCGGCATTCGAATCACTGAAAAACCGGGCCATGTCCGAAGCTGCGTCGCTCTGGTTTTTACCCATGAGCCGGCAAACCTCCCCTACCGGGTCAACGCTTTTTCCCGCATAATGGTTGTGTAGAGCAAGCCCCGAGGCCAGAATCATGACCCCCGCGAGCACGGTCCGTGAGAGTTTCCATACGAATGCCTTCAATACGCCGATCCCCCCTTTCCATAAAAAGTCAGTTCGATGAGAAAAAAGCTCCTATCAAGTATTTATATATATAGTTGTTGACTTTTACTCGGCGTTGGGAGCAATATGACCGGAAATCCATACAAAATCGGGGCTTAAAAGGAGGGAATCATCATGGCTCAGGACAATGACATTCTGACGATTGAGGAAGCGGCGGAGTATCTGAGGCTGGGGAAAAGGTCGGTTTATAAGCTGGCCAAGGCTGGGAAAATCCCGGCGAAGATGGTCTTGAACAAATGGCGTTTTGAACGGGAATCGCTGAGGGAGTGGGTGCGGAAGTCGGGGAAGTGACTGGGTAGATAGGCACCCCATTTTATACACAATAAAAACCTGTTCGTGTTTCTTGCTTTTTTTATATTTTGCGTGCTAATTTTTCGTCAAATCCTGCCAATCCTAGTCAAATATACCCGTTGGGCAGATTGAGCGGCAGTTCAATTATTTGCTTTGCTCCTTACTGCCGTGGCTATTGGGTTTCCCGTCTTCTTGGTAATTTGGATGACAACCTGACTTAGCGAGGGTGTCATGACCCGAGTCGTCTGAGACCCCATTTCTCAAGGAAGAGAGGTGGGGTTTTGTGTTGTTGCGAGTCGAGATTTAAATCGAACTCTTTCAGTAGGCAAAAGTTAATGGGCTACGCAAGCTCACACGGATTAACCTCGTCTCCCGAAACCACTCCGCCACAGATTCGCAACCCTCCACCTTGCGGCCGGAGAGCAGATTTCTTGGGTATCCAAGATGCTCGGTCATTCGACGGCAAAGGTGACGTGGGATTAGTGCAAGTGCGCTATCCCGAATTTGACAAGAGAGGACGGGAGTGCTTTTGAAATAGTAATTGATAACCTTTTTATCATAAAAGCAAATAAAGATAAAAAATAATAGAATAAAATATTATAATAGGAGCACATTAAATGATTAATAAAATTAAGATAATTTTGAAGAAACCTCAATATTGGATAATTATATATGCAGGGATTGGCTTATTTTGCATTGCAATTTCCTTTGAGCCTGCCTATGAAGCTTTTGGTTACCATGGAGCATCTATTAATCCAATATTATTTACTTTTGGTGGTATTTTAATTATCATCGCTTGGCTTAAATATAAAAAATGGATTTCTGATCTAAATAATAACTAATGTTATTAGTTTGTTTTAGTTAAAACCTTATTAACATTATGCGTGAAGGTTTTTTTGCAGAGAACCGATGAGCTAATAGATTCAGCCACTAGAATCCAATCCTACATATTTTGCCGCGACCACATACATCAACTGAAATTCCGTGCCCTCTCTGCGGTTGCCTAGTCATATGTAAGCCAAAATCTATAAATTGCTTAGACATCACATTCAAGATTCCGATATCATTGTAATAATTAAGTCGCGATGGAGTCGTAAATGATCACCAAAATCATCAGCGGTGGTCAAACAGGTGCCGATCAAGCAGCACTGGATGCGGCCATCGAAATGGGTATTCCTCACGGGGGATGGATTCCAAAGGGACGCCTGACTGAGGCCGGACCCTTGCCGGAGAAATACGCCCTCCAGGAAATGCCGTCCAAGGATTATCTGAAGCGCACCCAGCAGAACGTTCTCGATTCCGATAGCACGGTCATTTTTTCTCATGGGGATCTCACCGGAGGCTCCAGGAGGACCGCTGATTTCGCAACCAAGGCATCCAAGCCATATCTCCACATTGATCTGGATAAGACACTGCCGTCAGAATCCGCCGAGATGCTCGCCAGGTGGATCAAGGCGCACCATATCAGAGTCCTCAACGTGGCAGGGTCGAGGGCCAGCAAAGATCCGTTGATTTATGACCGGGTGAAGATCGTAGTGGGAATCGCCTTGGAGCTGATAAGGGATCAGGCAACGTGAAAAGGCGTACACTGGGGAGTGCCTGTTCACTGATGCTGTGTCTACTGTTTCTAGGCCATCGCCATTCTCTTTTATATTCATAGCAATGTGATAAGATTTTACCCATGGGTTTAATACAAAAAGTTATAGATTCATGAATTTAAATGAATTGATTTTTGTGGTTTCAAATTTTATCATTTAACCACCTTTTAGCGAGTTACAAGTGGTACATTAATAAACCATAAACCCAGAGAAAAATTTTTCGTGAAGGAGGATGAAATGAAAAAGGAATTAAACGCCAGTATAAGAGACCTACGAAGTACTTTAGACTGGCTCAAATCACAAGGTCTTCTTCTGGAGACCGACGTAGAGGTTAATGGCGATCTTGAGATTACCGGTATACAGAAGCATTTCGATGGTAGCCTTCCGATTCTTTTCAATAATGTAAAAAATTACAGTCATCTGAGAGCTGTTACGAATCTTTTCGCCAACACATCTGTAATGAACAAAATGTTTGGATGGTCTGATGACACGGAAAGAACAAAGTCCCTGGCCTACGCCCTGACCCATCCATTGGCACCTGTGGAAATTTCCCAAGAAGAGGCTCCTGTACAGGAGCATGTAATTACTGAAGATTTGGATGTCAATAAGTGGATACTTGCCATTCGACATACTCCCCTGGAAACTGAATTAACAATTGGAAGCGGACAGAGCGTAGTGGTTGGTAAATATTTTAAAGAAGGTACCCATGTGGGATACAACCGAATGTCATTTAGATGGGGTAATGTTGGGACTTTCAATGCCGCCCCTGGCTCTCACATGTGGCAAGTTCAGGTAGAGCATTATGATAAAACTGAAGGAATTCCAATTACAATGTGTTTTGGTATCCCGCCTGCCGCAAATCTCATGGCGGGGTCAGGATTTGATTATGTGATTCTGCCTAAAGGTTGCGATGAACTGGGAATTGCTGGGGCCATTCAAGGTAGCCCCCTTCGGATAGTCAAGTGCCGAACAATCCCAGATTCTTACGCTCTTGCTGATGCCGAACTGGTACTGGAGGGTTATTTGAGGCCCAAGGATCGCAGATTCGAGACAGCTGAAGCGGAAAGAATGGGAAAACAAGGTAAAGCCTGGTTTCACCCTGAGTGGCCTGGATATATGGGTAAGGCGTACAAGGCGTCAACATTCCATGTCACCGGCATCACCATGCGGAAACCGGAATCCAAGCCGATCATTTTCCCTCTGGGTGTTCATATGCTTGACGATAGCAATATCGACACTACCGTCCGCGCGGCGGCGATATATGAACTCTGTGAACGACTCCAGCCGGGAATCATCCAAGATGTGAACATACCCTACTGTTTCACCGATTGGGGAGGGTGTGTAATTCAGATAAAGAAGAGAAATATTATTGAAGAAGGGTGGCAGCGGAATTTTCTTTCGGCTATCTTGAGCTGCAATCAAGGTATGCGAATGGCAATAGCAGTAGATACGGATGTAGACATCTACTGTATGGATGACATCATGTGGGCTCTGGTCACGCGGGTAAATCCTCAGACCGATATTACCCACCCTGTTCCGGGAGGCATTGGGCAAACCTTTATGCCGGCGGAGAGAATGACTGCAGGAGAAAAGGACTGGACAGCTTCCAATACACGTTTCGAAGGAGGCATGGCTATCGATGCCACTATTCCTTTTGGTTATGAGGAAGATTTTCACAGGCCGGTTTATCCGATAACAGAGGTCCTCCCCAAGAAATTCTTCAACGAAGAGCAGATCAAGTTGGGTAAAAGCTTCATGGACGGGTGGGTGAAGGTTCTCTCCAAGACAGGTAGATAGGAGCATGTTGAAAAATCCGATGTTTACAGGCTGAGGGAAAACGCCCAGATGCAAGGCGTGCGAAATCCCGAGGAATGAGGCGTACAAGCACGTACGCCGCAGTGACGAGAGATGAGCGAAACGCAGCAGATGGGCGTTTTTCAACGGCCTGATAGGGAGCAGGGGTAGGAGTTTTTCATGAAAGAAAATGCGGTTGAATACAAACATCTAAACGATGAATTAATCCGCAGTGCTGCTCAATTTGGAGACAAGGAATATATAGTCAGTTTGGATCAAGGAAAGACACTGAGTTTTAATCAGCTTGAGCTGGCTTCACGCAAAGTTGCTGATTTCATGGAAGGAAAGGGGCTGACCAAGAACGACAAGGTGACCTTAATAGCCAAAAACTCTATAGAGGCCATGATCATTTTCTTTGGGGTCTTGAGGCACGGGGCTATTATAAATCCCATTAACTCAGACGAGAGTCCAGAAAATATCTTCAAGATCATCAAGCGCGTACGGCCTGAAATCGTGTTGTACGATTCAGAAACCGAGCTAGATCAGTCTCTTTCGGTTCCAATTTTGCTGAGATTTTCGGATCATGAAAAGGGTGAAGACCCCAACGCACCATTTTTCCAAGTGGTGAATGGGTGTGAACAGCGTTTTGAGACCCCGCACGGGGAAAAAGAGGACATTGCAGAAATACTTTTCACTTCCGGCACCACAGAAGAGCCGAAGGGGGTTGCCATCTCCCGAGAGGGCCTGTTTTACATGATTGAGGAAGTAATTGATAAATTGAACCTCGGGCCCAACGAAAGAATGCTGGAATACCGTGCCTATAGCTGGGCTTCCACACAACTCCTTTCGATTCTCTCAACTATGAAATCAGGGACGACCTTGATCCTAGCACGAAAGTTTTCCAGATCAAGATTCGCAAGATGGCTCAAAGAAAACCAGGTTACCATATCTTCGGGAGTTCCTGCAGTCATCAGTATGCTTATCAACCAACCCATCAATATTTCTGCAAAGGATTTACCTCATCTCAAATATATAACGAGTAGTTCTGCTCCTCTGCCCGTTGAAAAGCATATGGAATTCGAAAAAATATATGGAATCCATATAAATCAAATGGCGGGTATGACTGAGGCAGGATGGATGATTGGAAATCCGCCTCAAAATCGTAAATTTGGATCTGTTGGAACCCCTTTTAAATACAAACATGTATCTGTTATTAATAATTTAAACACTGAATGTAAACCAAATGAAATCGGTGAAATACTGATAAGCGGTAAATCGATTGGGCTTGGATATTTAAACAATGACAATAAGGTCGATTTATTTCCAAACAGAGGTCTTTTGACTGGGGATTTAGGTTATAAAGATGAGGATGGCTACGTATACATAACAGGCAGAAAAAAAGATCTAATTATACGTGGGGGTGTTAATATTTCTCCTAAAGAAATATCGGATAGGCTTTTATCATTATCAACAATAAAAGATGCTGTTACGATTGGGGTCCCTGACGATATATACGGTGAACAAATAGCATGCTTTATTGTTCCTAAAAATGGCTGCAAAATCGATGCTGAATCTATTATTGAGCATTGCCGTATAACATTGCCAGAATTTAAAATTCCTAAAATAATCAAAATAGTAGATAAAATACCACTTAATAACAGAGGAAAAGTGTCGAAGCAAGAGCTTGTAGAGTTATTATAGGCTATTTTGGCTTTCGTTTTTATTTGAATTAGATTAAAGTGATGTTTAAAAATTATTAGAAATTTTTAATGGAACAATATATTGTTAACAACTAAAAAGCCTTGGATACTGAAGCGATAAAATTAATATTTTTCCCTCTTCGGAGGCTTTCAAACAGGAGGTGTGAAATGAAAAGGTCGATCAATATTTTTTTGTTTTGTCTTTTTGTCGTTGCTCTTGGCATTTCTGTAACTCTCAATGATTCATATGCTGATGAGCCTCTCAAAATCACACTGGGTGGAGCCTCAGTGGGAGGTTTTTGGTCTACAATCGGAGAGGCAATTGGCTCCACAATTCGAAAAGAGTATCCCAATGCCTCCTTCAGTTATGAACCTGGTAGCGGTTTAGGTAACATCAAAAAGGTAAGTGAAAAGACAATCGAGCTTGGAATCGCGTACAGCGCCGAATGCACTTTGGGTCTTAATGGACAACCTCCTTTTAATCAAAAATATGATAAAATTAAAGCAATTTTTACATGTATTCCAAATTCCGTTTTTCACATCGTTGCAACAAAAAGTTTTTTAGAAGAATATGGAGTAACTAAGTTAAGTGATATTGCCAAGAATAAAATACCTGTTCGTATGTCTGTTAATCAAAAAGGCAATATTAATGAAGCTGTTTATAGAACAGTACTTGAAGCAGTGGGAATGAAATATGATGATATTGAGTCCTGGGGTGGCAAAATATATTATCAGCCATTAACAAGGACTAAAGATCTAATTAAAGATAGGCGGTGTGATACAATGGGTGCCGGAACATTTGCTCCGGAAAGCAACACTCTCGATGTTTCTATTAGTCACAAAATGGGAATGCTTTATCTTGATGATGCTGTTGTGGATCGTATGATCAATGTATGGAAAGAAAAAGAAGCAATTATACCGGCCGGAACATATGATTTTCAAGACAAACCTTATCGAACTATGTATATGAAGACCTTAATTATATGTGATGAATCGTTGCCTGATGATATCGCGTACAAGGTCGCTAAATCTATACATAAACATTTTGATATTATAAAATCAATTCACAAAATGATGAATAATTCCGATTTAATCAGTATGGTCAATGATACATCACCACTTGAATTACACCCTGGAGCAATCAAATACTATAAGGAAGCGGGTCTTTTAAAATAGCTCAATGATGCTTCTATTCTACAAGATTTAATATAGTTTACATAAATTGTGTTTTTCAAATGATAGATCTGCGAAGAATTAAAGCGCAGCATTTTGTCGTGATTTGGAGACCTGGGGAGTGTTCTTTACAATGGAGCGCTCTCCAGGTACTCAAAAGGTAGTAAAAAATGAATAGTGCGATAAAGCAAGTTCGACTCTATTTATTCTCTACTGGACGCCGCCGTGTTCTTGATCCGTGGGTAAAGAGGATGCTTACGATCTTCGGAATCGGGGTTACAATCTTCGAAATTTGGATTGGAGCATTTGGCAGTCTTGACCCATTCTTCTTTGGATCAGTTTTTCTAACGTCCATGCTTGTAGTTACTTTCGCATTTTTCACAGCCACGCCGAGCAGCACGAGTCTTTCGCGACCCTCAAGCGTTGATTGGCTTTTAATTTTAATGTCATTATTTGTTGGCATTTATATAGTTTTAAATATGGACAGATATTTAACGAGAATAATAGGATTACATAGCATATCAAGTTTTGATTTAATTATAGGTATTGTTTTTATTTTATTAGTTATTGAAGGAACTCGCCGTACTTTAGGGCCAGGCCTCACTTATATTACAATTATATTTATGCTATACAATCTTATTGGACATCTAATACCTGGGTATTTTTCCCATAGACATCTTAGTATTCGGTTTTTTGTTGATCAAATGGTTTTTACAAATGATGGTCTTATGGGTGTGCCAATAAAAGTCGCCGCAACATATGTTTTTTTATTCGTATTTTTTGGGGCAGTGCTCGCTAAATCAGGGGGGGGCGAATTTTTTTATAGGCTTGCTTCCGCTATTACTGGAAAAACTAGCGGTGGTCCTGCCAAAATTGCTGTTGTCTCATCGGGTTTATTTGGAATGATTTCGGGCAGCCCTGTATCAGATGTTGTTACAACCGGTTCAATTACTATTCCAATGATGAAAAAAATGGGCTATCCAGCAAATGTTGCAGGTGCGGTTGAAACCGTCGCATCAAGCGGTGGCTCGATAATGCCTCCCATTATGGGTTCAGCTGCATTTCTGATGGTGGAATATGCCGGTATACCATATTTAACGATTATTTCAGCTGCTATTATACCTGCTATTCTCTACTATCTTGGATGCTTTGTGCAAGTGCACCTTTACTCAAAAAAAATAGGGCTCCGGGGTTTTAGTTCTGATGAAATACCAAAATTGTGGTCTGTATTGCGACTTGGCTACCTGTATTTCACTCCTCTAATTTTATTGGTACTTTTATTAATATTGGGTTATACACCGTCTTTTTGTGCTGTAGTTGTTATTTTTGCAACCATAATAATTAGCTGGACCCGACGCAGTATGATGATGGGACCAAGGGCTATTTATAAAATTGTTGAGACAGCTATCCCAAGAATTGCGCCACTTGCCTTGGCTTGCGCTTCAGCCGGTCTCGTTATTGGTGGAATAATGACAACTGGACTGGGCGGAAAATTTATGTCCCTCATATTCCTGCTTTCTGGAGGGTTTCTGATTCCAACATTAATTGTTACAATGGTCGTTTGCATTATTTTGGGGATGGGAATGCCTGTTCCATCCGCCTACGTTTTGACGGCGGTTCTTGCCGCGCCTGCCCTTATCCAGCTTGGAGTGACACCTCTTGCTGCTCACTTATTCATTGTTTATTTTGCCGTTGCTTCAGCGATCACCCCACCTGTGGCTGTTGCAGCGTACGCTGCATCCGCTATTTCTGAAGGCGACCCTATAAGAATTGCTTTGAGAGCACTCAGGTTGGGTATTGGGGCTTTCCTAGTCCCCTTTCTTTTTGTTCTTGAACCGGCGTATCTCCTCCAAGGAGAATGGGGAGGAATCGCGATTGCATTCCTGACAGGAGCTATTGGCATAGCTATGCTAGGGGTCGCTATAGAAGGATATCTAAATGACTTTCTTAATTGGTTTGAACGGCTTTTATTCTTTTTCGGTGGGCTTATTTCAATTTATCCTAGTGCATTGTCTGATTTAATTGGAATGTTATTTCTTATCAGCGCTCTAATTATGATCCAAACAAATAAGCGAAAGAAATCACAACTTGCGTGATAATGATATTCGTTAATAATAGCTATAATGTAAGTTGGCACTAACTTACCACACAAAGTGGCCTTAGAATATATTGATTATATTATTTTAATATCGCATTATTATAAATTTCCTGTTGTGATTTCTGATTAAATACATAACCAATCTATTGGAGCAATTTGATGTCAAAAGAAAATATGTTGGATGGCAAAAAAATCCTTGCAGTAGACGATGAGCCTGATATTTTGGAGTCTTTGGAAGAATTGCTTCCTATGTGCCAAATTACTAAGGCGAGCAACTTTGAGGATGCTATTAAGGCTCTTGAAAACTATGATTTTGACTTAGTGATACTCGATATCATGGGGGTTCATGGTTATAAAATTCTAGAAGTCGCAAATCAAAAAGAAATTGCAACAGTTATGTTGACTGCTCATGCTTTAAGTCCTGAACACATTGTCAAATCTTATAAAGAAGGAGCCGCTTCTTATATTCCTAAAGATGAAATGATTAATATTGTTTCTTTTTTGATTGATGTTTTGGAGGCGAAAGAGAAAAACAAAAACACATGGAGTCGTTGGCTTGATAGATTTTCTTCATACTGTCAAACTCATTTTGGAGTTGACTGGCAAGATAAAGATAAGGAATTTTGGGAAAAATTTATAAGTTATGATTCATAACTATTAATAACCTTTGTAGGGAATAAATTAATGAATAAAAGAAAGCAAATTTATGATTCTGCGGGATTTAATCACTCTATGGGCTTTGGCAATAAACCTGCTCTTTTGATTGTCGATGTGCAGAAAGCTCTCACCGATCCAAGATCGCCTTTAGGGGCTAATTTTGATAGCGTAGTTGAAAACATTTGTAGTGTTTTGGATTTGGGCAGGGAAAAGAATATTCCCGTATTTTTTATTACTATTGAATACGATATGAATTTGAAAGAAGCAGGATTATGGCCTAATAAAATATCGTCACTAGATGTTTTCTCTAATAAATCGGAAATGGCTATGATAGATGGCCGTTTATATCCAGCTGCCAATGAATACAGAATTGTAAAAAAGTATCCAAGTGCATTTTTTGGAACAAATTTAGAGTCTTTATTAAGAATTGATTATATCGATACAGTTATTGTTACTGGATTTACTACTAGCGGTTGCATTAGAGCAACAGTCGTGGATAGCCTTCAACATGGGTTTCGTCCCATTATTCCTGCCGAATGTGTCGGCGATAGATCCGATGAGGCTCATGAATTCAATCTCTTTGAGATGAATGCAAAATATGCAGATGTTGTTTCTTTGGCGGAAACAACCGCATTTTTAACAAATTACAAGGAGGAAGGAAAATGAATTTCACTTTGATTTCACCGGCGTTTGAAAACGGGGGGCTTATTCCTGATTCTTATGTGGAGGAAAACATATCATCGCCACCACTAAAATGGGAAAACGCACCTGAAGGCACCGAAAGTTTTTTCCTTGCCATGCTGGACCAAGATATTCCTCGTGAATTCCGGGCAAACCTGGGAAGAGGGTTTGTCCACTGGATGGCCCTTGTACCGGGCAACGTCTCTGAGCTTGCCGAGGGTGCAAGCCCGGGCCGTATGCCTCAGGGAAGCGTTGAATTCAAGACGGATTTTGTTACTTTTGGCATGCCGGGCTATGGAAACCATTATGGCGGTCCATGGCCTCCAAATGCCCAGCACAGATATTCTTTTTGTCTTTTTGCCCTCAAAAGCTTCCCACAACTATCTACCAATGCAGATTTGGGTGAAATTGCTAATGAAATATTTTATAACGTAATCGATGTGGCCCGTGTTATTGGAGTTTACGGTCCGGCCAAGAAAGCGTTACCAGGGTCTTAATAATACATAAAGCTGTTTATCAACTAAGTCGGATAGGATTTTTATGACAAATCGATTCGTTATAGGCATTGCTGGTGCCAGCGGCGTGATTTACGGTGTGAGATTACTTGAGCACCTTCAAAAACTGGAGATTGAAACCCACCTCATCCTGTCTGAGGCCGGGCGACGTAACATCCAGATCGAAACGAATTACGACACAGATTATGTAGAAAAGTTGGCGACGTATGTTTATGACAATAGGGATGTCGGTGCCGCTCTGGCCAGCGGAAGCTTTCTCACAGGCGGAATGGTGGTAGCGCCTTGCACCATTAAGACGCTCTCCGGGATCGCCAACTCCTTTACGACAAATCTCCTTATTCGAGCTGCTGATGTGACACTGAAGGAAAAACGGAAACTAGTTCTCATTGTTAGGGAAACCCCTCTTCACAAGGGCCATCTCAGGCTCATGACCATGGCTGCGGATATGGGTGCCCACATCCTGCCACCTGTTCCGTCCTTCTATCATGCTCCTAAAACCATAGATGATATTTTAGATCAGACTATCGGCAAAATTCTTGATTACCTTGAAATCGAACATACATTGTTCAAACGGTGGACAGGTTTAAAGAACGTTGTTTAATTGATAAACACCGATTTCCGCCCAATGGATTCGATCCAAGAATTCAGAACGCCATCGCAATGCAGGACAATTTTTTTAGTTGCTATTTAAAGTCACTCTTGGGCACTTTAAGACTGATGGATATCCACTTTGGGTAGCCTCGACCCCCTTGTTTGTTGGAACGACACCGCGACATCCGGGTGTCTGCGGAGGAAACACCGGGGCTTTGGCGCAAAAAGCATGTCCAAAGACGGAATTTTCATTTCCGAACACTTTCCATGGGCCAAAAGAGTGCTGACGGGTCGCTTCTGGCCTTCTTGGCCCATTGATCCACTATCTAAATTTTCTTCTCTTTTTAAGGCCCTTATATTAATCATTTCGTTTTTTTCTATCGATTTGTGGCTATAATGGGACTTTACCGTCTTAAAAGAGGGTCCCATCGAAATTTTTATTGGCTTGGATCAAAAGAATCTTAAACGCAATTTCCTGTAACTCATTATAAATTGCCGATATCGGGCTGTTGAAGTGATTTTCAGGTGATGCTGTAGGTCATGATGTCCGGCCTGTGCAACAGTCATGACCCCCGGCAGAGCCGGGGGCTTGAATGGTGAACCGCTCAAAGCGGTGTTAAAACCAGGAACCGCCTGAAGGCGGCTACTTCAGTAAGTTCAGCTGTTCGAGCCGTCGGTCTTCTGCTTCTTGATTTTTGATGTATTCACGGATCACTTTCTCGTCTCGCCCCCCGTTGAGACATAGTAGCCGCGGGCCCAGAAGTGCTCCCCAACAAAATTCCTAGCCCGACCCCCGAAAGTCCTGGCAATGTGGATTGCGCTCTTCCCTTTGATGAAACCTATCACTTGCGCGACTGCATATTTGGGCGGAATGGACATATACATGTGCACATGGTCTGAGCATAGGTGCCCTTCGAGTACGGGCGACTCTCTTTGTCGCGCCAACTCCCGAAATACATCTCCCAGTTGCTCTCGAAGTTGGCCATACAGAACTTTCCTGCGCCATTTTGGAATCCACACTATATGGTACTTGCAATCCCAGACGCTGTGCGCTAACCTTTGTACGTTGTTCAAAGAGGGCCTCCTTTCTGTGAGCTTTGAGCGGTTCACGTCTGGAGGCTCTCTTTTATTCCCGGAACTGTCAAACTCTTCGGGTCCCCCGGCAAAGCCGGGGGTTTACCCAGGGTAATTAAACAATCTGTTATCATACCTAGGGTTGGAATGTAGTGAAAGTTTATTCAATAATTAAACAGCGCGCATCACTTTTATACTATGGCTGGGTTATCGTAACTGTATCATTCTTCACGATTTTTATTTCTCTTGGTATTCGTTATTCTTTTAGCGTTCTATTCATAGCTATTATTAAAGAATATAAATGGAGTCGCGCTGAAGCGGCGGGTGCATTTTCCTTGGCAATGGTCATACATGGTCTATTTTCGCCAATTACAGGCTTTTTTATTGATCGATTGGGGCCACGATATTTTTTTCCAATTGGTTGCATATTTTTATTAATAGGACTGTTATTGGCAAGAAATATATCAAACTTATTTCATTTATATCTATATATTGGCGTTATAATTGCGATTGGAATTAACGCATTATCTTATTCTCCACATATGTCACTAATACCTAAATGGTTTATAAAAAAAAGGGGATTGGCATCTGGACTTGTTTTGTCTGGTATAGGCATGGGTGCCTTTCTTATTGTCCCTTTAGTTGAATTTATAATTCAACAAACTGGATGGAGAATGGTTTTTGTATTTTTTAGTTTATGTATTATAGCATTAATACCCATAACTTTTTTGTTACACAGAAATAATCCAAAAGAAATTGGACAGTTTCCTGACGGTATTGAACCGCTGGAACTAAAACGTACTGAGAATTTCACGTTTAATAAAAACCTGCAATTTCCACAACAAATGTGGACTTTTTCTAACGCTTTTAAAACCAAAGCCTTTTGGTGCATGATGCTAATGCTTTTTTGTAATGGTTTAGTCTCGAATATGTTGATAGTGCATCAAGCAATTTACATCGTTGATTTAGGTCACAGCGAAATGAAGGCCGCTTCCATGGTCGGGATAGTAGCTCTCCTAGGTTCATTAGGTGGTATATTTTGTGGTCATATTTCTGACCGAATGGGAAGAGAATTTACTTATACTGTTGCGAGTAGTATTGCATTTATAGGAATCCTTTTCCTTCTTTTTCTAAAACATTCATCTTCGGCCTGGCCTTTGATAGCCTTTGTGATCTTCTACGGAATTGGTTACGGCTCTCTATTCCCGTTAAATGCCTCAACTACTGGGGATTTATTTCCAGGAAATTCATTAGGCCGTATCTTAGCCACTCAATCTATAGCGTTTGGGTTAGGCGGTGGTCTCGGTCCTTTTATGGGCGGCTATTTTCATGACAAAATGGGAACCTATACGATTCCATTTTCTTTTTTATTGTTGATAATTATTTTGGGTGTTATAGGTATTTGGATAGCAGGGCCAAGACATATAAGGGTAGAATGAAGATTCTAGGTTTTCGGGCTGTAATGCCTCCTGAGCCATGAACCAAGACCATCCAACCCGGGGAACAAGACACGTTCTGTAATATTGCATTGATCGAGTTTGTCCCTGCACTCCCACTTCAACCCTGCAGGAATAATGATTCGCCGAAAGAGATCGGGTTTTGTATTAAGCCAAATATCCACGCTCCGTTGGGAGTTCGGCATGACAGAGAATAAGGCGAACTGATTGATAATCCGATCGTCAATGGATGGTGGCTCAAAAAAAAGAAGGAACTCCTCATCAGTGCCCAACGCGTCAAACTGAGTTAAAGTTTCTGCAAAATCATGAAAAGCCCTTTCTTCCATGGTGGCCCTCTCATAGGGCCTTATTTCCGTAAGGAGCTCTATGGTGAATGCTTGTGCCCCTTCCGTTCTCAAGAGGTCCTTCAATGGCTGGGGGAGTTGGTCGTGCACACCCACAAAATCGACTATCCAGATAACACCATCGGCATCAATTCTCTCAAGGCTGGTGGTGGCAAAATGAAGGGCAACATACGGAGAGTAAGTCCAGTCAAGCAATCGTGTGGGCAAGCCGTGGTGCTGCGCCACAGAGAGGAGATGCCAAAATGACACAAATTCACCCACTTCGGACTGCGCGTATTTACGAAAGTTTCTCAGCAGGTGTCTTTCAAGCGGCCAATAGGGGCCACCAAGGCGCATCAGAGAGGTTTCTAGTTTATAGGTCTTGTCTGAAAGGCCACGAAAGACAAATGGTGATCTGTATCTTTTTATTGTGTCATTCCATGATCCCGTAAACAACTCATCCTGCAATTGACTCCAGGAAGTAACTCTTATATCAGGCATATTTCTGTACCCCAATTAAACTGCATCACCTCTTATAGCCGACGAAGCCTTTCTCCAATCCCTGCCTCCATCATTTTATTTCTTTCCACCCAGACCTACTCCCGGTTCCCTCAAAAGCACTGGTGGCGAATCCGGACCAATAACGCTCTTGAGGAGAAGATCGACTTTCGGACCAAGCTCGATCAGGCCGTCTGCATGTTCAGAGATACCTACCATGCCTACAACCTCCCCCTGCTTGTCGTGGCTGACTCTTGGCTCGAGAACCACGGCCTCTGATAACCCCTTCATAGAATGTTGGAAGAAAACGTCCACCTCCTGTCCAGGCTTCGATCCAACATCGATCTGTTCGATCTTCCCGTGGCCCCGCGCCCCAAGAGGCGAGGCCGTCCGGCCGAGTACGGTAACAACATCTCGGTAACATCTCCGACCTGGCTTCACAATACCGCGATCTGGCCCACCCATACGATGTCAATCTCTGCGGCCGGGCCTGCCAAGTCATGGCCGTCGAGCGGGTGGTCATGCTCAAAACCACAAGCGCTCTGTACGCGTCGTTTGGATCTTCCGAAAAACCCGATGGGTCGCTTTGTTAACCACGGATCTGTCCCTCTCGGTCGAACAAATCGTGGAGTACTATGGAGCCCGATGGAAGATCGAGGTCGGATTCAAGGAGATCAAGCAAGAGATCAGAAGCGCTCAGACCCAGTGCAGAAATCCTCAAGCCGTGGTAAACCATCTCAACCTCTGTATGATGGCCACTTCGGTCTCTTGGATTTATGCCATGCAACACAAGACTCCGAAACGCAGACATGCTGTGAAACGTCTCGCAATCATTATGCATTCTCGAATGTCCGAAGAGACATCGCAGAGACGGGGATAAGCGATGATTTTTGTACTATTTGCTCCTATGAGCGCAAATCCATCGTAAATTCAGTTGTCGCGTCCCTACTGCGCATGGCGGCGTGACGCTTTTCTGTGAAACTTGACAAAGTCCATTCAGGCAGCCATTCAAAAAGTCCGCCGCATTCAGAGCGGCTTTCCAATCGCCGAGGGGAAGCACGATCTTACCGCTTTCCTAATTCATCCAGCAACTGGATTACTCTCAGGGACTCGGCCACACCAGTGGTCCCCCGCATGCTCACGACCACCGAGATGGTTTCCAGGATCTCTTCTTTGGTAGCACCCTTTTCCAGGGCATACATGGCCTGGCCCAGTACGCAATCGCGGCACCCGGCCCCGAGTGCGACGGCCAAGGCCATCAGTCGTTTGGTCTTCCCATCCAGGACGCCGTCCTTGTAGGTCATGACTGCCTGGTCCCTGACGTGCCCCAGCACGTCGGGAAGCAGTTCGGCAAAGGACCCCAATTGACTCATTCGCTGGGCATTCAATTCTTTCTGGCTTTCAGGCATGGCATTCTCCTTTTCGATTTAGTGGTCCAGCTTTTACTGCGGGCTCCGTGTGTCGGGGGCGCTGGAGTCACGGTTTCGGTGTTGAGATGCCGGTACTGATAACGTAAAATATTTTTCGCTTTTTTAGAAAGGGAAGGCAGTGCCCCCTTGTGGTATCAATTCAAGTTGGGACACCAAAATTGAGCCACGAAAGGAGCACTGCCATGGAATCCGATTCTACACGATCTCGGGAAAAAATCATCCATTTCAACGAAGCCGCTGTGAAGGACCACTTGGGGGAGATGGTCAGAAGCACAGTGGAAGAGACGCTGAATCAGATGCTCGAAGCCGAAGCCGATCGGCTGTGCAATGCCGAGAAATACGAGCGTACGGAGGCTCGGAAGGATACCCGGGCCGGTCATTACCAGCGCAGGCTCCACACGAGGGCCGGCGAGGTCTCTCTCAACATGCCCAAGCTCAGGAAGCAGACCTTCGAGACCGCCATCATCGAGCGATACCGTCGCCGAGAGAGTTCTGTGGAGGAGGCCCTCATCGAGATGTATCTGGCCGGGGTCAGTGTCCGGCGGGTCGAGGACATCACCGAAGCCCTCTGGGGCACCAAGGTCAGTCCCGGAACCATCAGCAACCTCAACAAGAAGGTCTACACGTCCATTGAAGCCTGGAGGAATCAACCGATCACGGAGGCATATCCCTATGTCTACCTCGACCGGATCGTGCTGAAACGTTCCTGGGCCGGTGAAGTGACCAACGTCTCCGTGCTCGTGGCTATCGGGGTCAATCAATACGGTTACCGCAAGGTCCTCGGCGTTGTCGAAGGCGCCAAGGAGGACAAGGCCGGCTGGTCCGGCTTCCTGCGGCACCTGAAGAAACGGGGCCTGAAAGGCATTCGACTCTTCATCAGTGATGCCTGCATGGGCCTTGTCGAATCGCTCGGAGAGTTTTATCCCGAGGCTCGATGGCAGCGCTGTACGGTCCACTTCTACCGAAACGTCTTCAGGGTAGTACCGTCGAAAAAGATGCCCCTGGTCTCCGCCATGCTCAAGGCCATCCACGCTGCTGAGGACCTTCAAGCCGCTCGGGACAAGGCCAAAGCGGTCATCCAAAAGCTCAAGAGCATGAAGCTCACCAAGGCGGCGGAAACGCTGGAGGCAGGCATGGAGGAAACCCTGACCTACTACCGGTTCCCTCAAAAGCACTGGTGGCGAATCCGGACCAATAACGCTCTGGAGAGGATCATGAGGGAAATCCGCCGAAGGACCAGGGTCGTGGGGGCCTTCCCCGACGGTCACTCCGCTCTGATGCTTTGTGCAGCTCGTTTGCGTCATATCGCCGGATCCAGTTGGGGACAGAAACGTTACCTGAACATGGATCTCCTCAAAGACCAGGAACTGGAAGAACAGATGGAAACTCTTACAGCCTGAACCATGAATGGGGCACTGCGGAAAAAAGCGAAAAAATCTTTACACTACCCCGGTACTCCCCATCCGCCGGTATGACCGGGCCTCCTCCAGGGAGAACCGGCACCAGGCCGTCAAGAGGCCGAGCGGATGTTTCCCCGGGCGTACGAGAAATAGATGCCCATCAGGCACAAGGCACAAAGGTCATGAATCCCAGACCGGTCGACTGCAGGAACGGATCGTGATTCCCAGCGGTGATCCGCTCATCCCCGACAAATGGCCAGGAACATGGTGGCCACGGCCATGCTCCACATCTGCCCGATCAGCTTCATGGTGGCCAAGGTGCCCCAGGCCAAGCCGTAATGCGCCAGCTTAACGCTCCTCATAATCGCATTCGTGTTGGCAGAGGAAAAGAGTGCGAGCCCAACTTACCATATATCCTTAATAATATCGTCTAATCCATATTTTTTTAGCGTTTCTGGATAAGGCTTGCCTGTTATTCTATCCCATTCCATAATTTTATAATATTCACTTATCATATTATTCCAATAAGGCATTATACTCTCTGCCTTAACAGGCCCGTCTAACTGTTCCGATCCATATCTTTTTGAAGGAAATTCAGATTCGGGTTTTATACCGCTTCTAATATTGAATGCCCTAAGGATATTGTCAATTTTTCCATTAAACAAACTTACTTCATTTTCATCGTAATCCCATCCTGTAATGCAATTCAATATTTCAACCAAATAGTCAATTTTGTTATTAGTCATTGTCATAGATGGAAAAGCACATATAACGAGTGAATCAACAAAGTTACGAATCCTTTTTTGTGTTAATGTTTCAATAACTGATTTTGGAGAGCGCGGATCATCGACAGGTTGTGGACCAACCGCCATTGTACCGCAATCGGAAGTGGCTGTATCAATCATTTCTAACCATCGTGCGCGATGATCATGATTCCGCGGGGCTATTCCTTTTTTTACATAAACACCCATACTAGGGGCTTCACCACCAATTTGTTCAGCCGCACGCATCACTCCTTCGGCTAATACATTTCCAATACCTTCCCTATAGGCAATTTTATGAAGCATCTTTTTTACAGATTCAACATTACCCCAAGTCATCTCCAAACCATCAGTGTCTGATTTAGTTAGAATTCCATTCTCATAACACTCAATAACTAAGGCAATAAGCCAGCTAGCTTCATTTGAATCAAATCCAAGTCGATCGACAGTGTCTGAGAGCATGACTACGGCCCCCGGATCGCTTTGTCCGATAAGAGGTCCCCATCCTGCGAAAAGCTCATATTCTGGCTCATCACCTACATAACCTTCATATGCACCCTCTGTTACTTTTATTGTATGGCAGTGCTTAAGAGGGCACCTCCAGCAAGGGCGAGGTTTCAATTCAAAACGGCTACGATAGTATTCACCAGTAAGTTTCTGATAATTCGGAAAAACATTTGTAGTTAAATTTTTGATCGGAACCGTTCCTATGCCCATGTAGGCGCCTAATAAAAACGATGTTCCTTGTTCATATATAGCTTGTGTTTCGAGTTTAGTTCTAGCGAGCATTTTTTTATTTAAATCGGATAGGGCCATCTTGTTTTTTATTTCAATATCACACTTTCCACGGGCGGTAACGAAGGCCTTAATTTTTTTTGATGCCATTACAGCACCAACTCCGTTGTGGCCAACTACATGCCCCATATCACCTACAACGGAGGCGAATCTAACCATGTTCTCACCACTTGGCCCAATGCTATATACGCTAAGGTCCTTCGCTTTTCCGCCTAACTCTTTTTTGACAAGATTCTCAGTTTCTATGGTATCTTTACCAATTAATTGTGATGCATCTCTAAATTCTAAAATACTATCATGGATATAAAGATATACCCATTCAGACGATTGGCCATTAATTACGAGGGTATCGAACCCTGACAACCGAATAAATGCTCCAAAAAAACCATTGGCTTGTGATGACGTTGCTCCATTTGTTAGACAACCCTTGGTTATAATGCAAAAACTACCCGTTCCAGCAACTAATGTTCCATTCAATGGTCCCGTACTAATTATAAATCTATTTTCAGGGTCATTCCAATTGATGCCTGGCAACACTTCGTCATATAATATCCTAGCTCCAATACCAAGCCCGCCAATATATTCTCTTATTGTTAACTCGTTTATTATATCTTGCTGCACTTTTTTAGTTGATAACTCAACTCTCAATACTCTGTGCATAACACCTCCTAAAAATGTCTTTTTACTCATAACACCTTGCTATAGTATTTGCGATATTTCAAGATATTTTTGTCGACTTGTGTCTGTTAATGTTCATCATTCATATTATAGTCTAGAATCCTTCAAGTCTTATCAAATCTTTTCTATTTCATCATTTTTAACATTGAATTTATGTATTTCAAATATACCTTTTTTCCCCTCCAGGTGTTTTGGTATCATCCCAAGACTCTCTGATATTTAAATCCAATATCCGAATCTTTTCCAGAATTCCGGATCATTATCTTTCCATTCCTGGCCAAATTTTTTCTCATAATACGATTGAAATCGTGTTAGCCATCGCCACAATGGGTTTTTCCCCAACTCCTTAGCTTCAAGTATATCTATTAAAAAAATATCAATATCCTTCATTTTTTCTTTTGGAATATAAGATGCAGCACCTTTTTTGAATGATTTTACGGTATCCTCAATAGACAACGCATTTGCTGTCAATATTACAGTAGTTATTTCTTTTTCGATAGCTTTTTCTAATAGACAATATCCATTTACACCCATTATATCTAATATAATTAAATCAAATATTCCATTATTTATTTTATATAAGGCGTCCTCGAAATTACTTGCGCATTCTATTTTACACATAACCAATATTTCGCTTAATGTTTTTAATACATCTATTTCATCATCAACAATTAATATTTTCTTATTTTCCAATAAATTAGGTGTCATTACAGTTCCTTTTATTATTCTTTATATCTTATTAATCATTTAATTCGTTTAAAATGTCAATTATTGCATCTGTTTTCATTACATCACCGTATTTTGAATCCATATCAAAAAGGTTTGCTACATGTGGAAGCTCCGCTCTATCACCCACACCATCTTCTGCTATAATAGTATGCAAACCAAAGGAGCAAGAATCGATAACAGTTGCTCTAACACAACCACTTGTTGTGCAGCCTGTGACAACTAGAGTATCCAACCCCTGAGACATTAAATATGACATTAATTCCGTTCCAAAAAAACAAGATGCATATTTTTTAACTAGAACAATTTCACTGTCTCTCTTTTTAAAACGTTCATCTGGAATGACCCATTTGGTTCCTTCAACCAACAATTTTAGAGAAGGAATTTTTTTTATCCAAAGCTCTGTGCCATGGAGATTGGAATCATATTCTACGGTCGAGAAGATGATCGGAATTTCACGTTCTCTTGATACTGAAATTAGCCTTTTAATTGTCGATATTTCTTCGTCAAATTGACCAGCAAGTGGAGATTTACCATCTGTGAATGCGCGAATCATATCAACGATCAACAAACAAGGTCTTTTTCCAAAACCTACCCTCCCAGCAAGACCTTTCTCTCGATATTGAGAGTAAATTTCTCGATATTCATCTAGAATTGTCATTTTCTTTTTAGCCCCCTAAAAAACGAGCTTTCATTATATTAATTTGAAATCAAATTTGGTAACCAAAGAGCAATTTGAGGAAATAAGTAAATAATAATTATCGCAATAAATATTAGCAAAATAAAGGGTATAGCCCCTTTATATATATCAATTATTGTAACATTCTCAGGTGCTGCTCCTTTTAATGTAAAAAGTATTAAGCCAAAAGGAGGACTGATACCGCCAACAGTCATATTCACTAAAAAAATTAGCCAAAATAAAACAGGGTTAAACTCTAAGGCTTCTATAACTGGTTCGTAAATAGGTATAGCAATCATAATAATACTTATTTGATCTAAAAAACATCCAAGAGCAAAAGGAATAATCTGCATTACTATAAACATTATTGTCGAATTTAAATCTGCATTGGCGATAAGTTCTAAAAGTCCTTTTGTAGCTCCACTTAAAGCTAAAAATTGACTAAAAGCTTTTGACCCTGCAACTATAAAAAATATCATCGCACTGAGTTGTATGGTGCCTATTAAAGATTTTTTCAGAACTTGAAAGGATAATCTTCCATAAAGGGCTGTAACAATTAAAGCACCTATCGCACCAGTAGCAGCAGATTCAGTTGGAGTTGCAATTCCAAATAATATCAAACCTAAAACTAAAGCAATAATTATCAAAAAAGGCATAATTTTGATCAATGACATTATTTTAGCTGATAATGCGATATTATTTGAAGGATAAACTGGAGCAAGCTTCGGATTTAGATATACTCTTATTAGTATATAGGTCATAAATATGGTTGCCAATAAAAGACCAGGAATAATTCCACTTATTAGCAATTTAGATATTGATACATTCGCAATAGATCCGATAAGAACAGCTAGAACACTTGGTGGAATTATTGCCGCAAGACTACCTGAGCACAATATTGTACCTATCGATAGCGTTTTATCATAACCACGGCGTAGCATTTGAGGGAGAAGCGTAGCGCCTAGAACGGCAGCATCAGCCATTGCTGCACCGCTTAGCGCACCTAATACACTACCGACACCTATAGCTACAATATTCAACCTAGCACGTAAACTTCCAATCCAGTTATCTACAGCATCTAGAATATAATCTACAGTTTTTGATTGAAAAAGTATTTCACCCAAAAAATAAAAAAGCGGGATTGCACCTAATGTTATCGATCCAACGGATTCATAAATGCTGGCTGTAATAAGCCCTAAAGCACGAGGGCCACCTATCCATAATAAACCAATAATATCAATTGCCAAGAAAGCAATTGCAACAGGAATATTCAATGACAATAAAAATAAAAGCCCAAATATACTAGAGACCAAGACCCATATCCATTCCAAGGGAGGACTCCTTTAATCAGTTCTAGCATTTATAATAAAAGTAAAAAGCTGCTTAATTAAATAAATAAGCAACATAAAAAAGCCAAATGGTATTATTATGTAAATAGCCCATTTAGGAATTATTATTGGCCTAATTATCAATATATTGCCTGTAAAAACTCTTATTGTTTCGCCAATGCTTATGTAAAAAATTGTAGCAGAAACAAATATGCATATAAAATAATTTATTATATTCAAAATATAATTTAGCTTTCCTTTTGTTATATCAATTATTGCTGATATGCTTGTATGTCCACCAATTTTGAAGATCCATGGAATCGCTAAAAAAGTTGTATAAATAAGAATATATTCACTAAAATCCATTGCCCATATTGTAGGCTTGATAAAAAAATATCGAACGATCACCTCATAACTTATAGAAAAAGCCAATACAAGAATTAAAAAAGCTGCCAAATAAAATGCATATTTACAAATATTATTGTGTAACAATAATAACTTATCTAAAATATGCAAAATATACTCCCTTCATTAAAATACAGCGCGAAATTTATGACAGTAAGAAAATCGATAAAATACTCCATAAATAATCGATTTTCTTACTGTCAATTATAATTTTGTTAATTTTAGTTATTTCTTTCTTCCAAGAATTTATCTACAGCTTCTTTAAGTTTTTCACCATTTTTAGGATCTAATTTCAAAACTAGTTTCCATGTTTCTTCATAAAAAGTATTGCTGAAAATTTCTTTTTCTTCTTTTGGCAAATCACACAATTTCATTCCAAGCTCTACCAATTCATTTTCTTCTTTTTTCCAGGCCTCAGTTAGCTTTATACGGCTTTCTTCTTCAACCTCCATAGTTATTTTAGTAACTTTATCTTGCAATTCTTTGCTTAGTTTATTCCAGCTATCCAAATTGATTAAAAACGGGTGAACCGTCTCTCCAAACCGTGGCCTAATTTGATATTCACAAACCTCGTACCATTTGTAATCCAAAGCACCAAATGCGGGCCAACAAGCTCCATCTACAACACCTTTCTCTAGCGCAGAGTAGATTTCTCCGCCAGCTACTCTCACTGGTGCACCATTTAAAGTCGTTATAAACGGATCATAGAAAGGGCTTGTTCTAACTTTAAGGCCAGATAAATCAGCTGAATTAATGCACTTTTTTCTCAACATAAGATGATATCCTGTATTATCACATCCCGCACCGAGAAAATGCATATTAGCCTTTTCTCGATAGATATCATCCATAATTTTATAAAAACCAGCATCTCTGCGTTCTTTTGAGGAGGCATTGAAAAGATCCATTGCCATACATATTGCAACCTCTCCGCTATGATAAGCGGAATGAGTTGACAAAATATCAACAATTCCAGTTTTTACAGGTTGAAGTTGTTCAAATGGAGGGATTGATTCCGGTCCTACCCAGCTAACTTCTATTTCACCCGCGAGTTCTTTATTAATTTTTTCCACCCATGGTATTAAAAAATATCTAGTATTAACGTATTCTTTACTCCAACTAGATACTGCTTTCCATTTTATAGGTTCCTTCGCGATAGCAGTAGTAATACAGAATACCTGAAACAACATTACAATTAAAGTTGCGCTAAAATAACAAACCATTTTTTTCGCTTTCATAACAATACCTCCTTTTAATTAACCATTAAATTAGTATAAAGTCAATCCTCCGTCTATATTTATGTTTTGCCCTGAGATAAAACGACTTTCATCTGAAGCTAAAAAAATAACTGCTCCGCATAAATCTTCAGGCACTTGCTCTCTTTTAATGCATCTTTGGTTCACCATTGCTTGTATCTGTTCTGGAGATGCAGTTTCCCTCGGTATCTCAGTTTTTGTTGAGCCAGGTGTAATTGAATTAACCGTGATTGACCAATTCCCAACTTCTTTTGCTAAAGCACGTGTAAACCCTAACACTGCAGCTTTTGAACTTACATAATGAATATAAAAAGGCCTTCCCATCAATACTGCTGCAGAGGATATATTTATAATAGACCCATATTTTTGTCTCTTCATATCTTTCAACACAGCTTTGGAACAAATAAAAACTCCTCCCACATTAACATTCATAACTTTTTGCCATTCTTTGTATTCTATTTCTTCAATAGGTTTCATTTTTATTATAGAAAATAATGATGCGTTATTTATTAACACATCAATTTTATTAAATTTATCAGTTACTTTGTTAACCATACTTTGAACTGACATTTCATCCGTAACATCTGTTTGGAAAAAAAACGCTTCCCCACCTTTATTTCTAATATTTTTTGCTATTTCCTGTCCATTAATACTATTAATATCTGCTATTATAATTTTGGCGCCTTCCTGGGACATTTTGTCAGCAAAAACGGTACCAATACCCTGTCCTGCTCCAGTTATTATAATAACCTTATCTTTTAATCGCATTTTTTAATCTCCTACCTTTTGGGTTCTTCTAGATTTAATTTCCATTTTGGGGAATGGGAGGATATCCCTCGTCTTTTGGTAAAAACTTCACTTTCATCTCTTCATGTCAATTCCATCCCAGGTATAGGTGAGCACTCTGGTTCGGTGAGTAAAAAGGAAAACATCCAAAAATTTGTTGAGCTAATACCATTTTTTGGCCAAAAAGTTCTGGGGTCGTCATCTGTGGCAACACTTCTATTTTGCTGCATCGTCAGGCAATGTCATAGACAAGGTCATTATGCAGCACATAGGGATATACGATATGGCCGAGTACACTTCATGACTACTTCACTATAAGTCCCTAGGGCGGCTTCCAGGTGGCTGCGTTTGGATCTATCGACTTAAGTTTATATTAATTTTACTCCAATTTTTCGATTTTTTATTCATTCTACGGTAAAACTTTAATTGTTACAATATAATTAAAGTTATATGTTTATAAATAAAAGTTAAACTTGGTGGTCCCGGAAGAACCAGATCTATCGCCAGCACAACGGTCTTTGTCACCTCAGGCGTGATTCACGCCACGTGCATTATAGATTGACCGAGAAAACTTCCGCGAAGCCTTGCCCACATTTACTGGGAGAGGTGGAAGGTGGAACTGTTTTTCAAGTGGATCAAACACTTTCTCATAAAATCTTTTTATTGTACTTCAGAAAACGCTGTGAAGTCTTAGGTTTGGATCGCAGTTTCAATATATGTTCTCGTGGCCATCATCTGAAAACGGCTCAAAATCGAGGTAGGCCTGTTCTTTATGTTACAGTTATTGAGTATCACAATATTCGGGAAAATATACTTCATTCAAGTAGTTACAGAACCCGTCAATACACGCGAAACCACAGCCATATCTAACCAGTTGAATTTATATAACGATTTTCCCGGACACTAATGTTATTCAGTATAGCTTTGAAAACCCTTCCAGCACACCTTCCAACCACTTGGTATTTACATTCCCTTCATTGTAATCTCGCTCCCTCAATATATATTTTAGGAATGAGATTGTTGTGTTTATACCCGAAACAGTTATGTTATCAAGAGCGTAATACATGCGCTCAATAGCTTCAGCTCTATCTTCACCTAAAGTGATAACTTTTGCCAAAAGGGAATCATAGTAATGTGAAACAAAATACCCCGGGTAACAATGAGTGTCTATTCTTATCCCCTCTCCCTTTGGTGGAGACCATTGATTTATAAGGCCAGGACACGGTCTGAAGCCCTCTTCAGTTGACTCAGCAGTTAAACGGCATTCAATCGCATGTCCTTTCAGCTTAACATCGGATTGGGAGAAGCTAAGAGGTTCTCCAGAAGCAACTCTGATTTGTTCTTTAACTAAGTCAACGCCGCTTATCATTTCAGTCACCGGATGCTCAACTTGAATCCTTGCATTTACTTCCAGAAAGTAAAACTGTTGGTTATCTTTATCGAAAACGAATTCCACTGTGCCAGCGTTTTCATATTTTATGCTTTTGGTTATTCTTAATGCGGCTTGCCGAATTTGTTCTCTGGTTTCGTCAGCTATGAAATTTGCTGGTGCTTCCTCTATCACCTTTTGGTAACGCCTCTGGAGCGAGCAGTCCCGCTCTCCAAGATGTAAAATATTGCCAAGTTTATCACCGATAATCTGTACCTCAATATGCCGGGCGTTGGGAATATATTTTTCAACATATATCGTGTCATCACCAAAGGCCGATCTTGCCTCAGCTGAGGCCATTTCTAGTGCCTGTTTTAGCTCTTCCGGCTTCTTAACGACCTTCATCCCCCTTCCTCCGCCACCTGCTGACGCCTTCAAAATAACTGGAAACCCAACCGCGTCCGCGGCTGCGAATGCCTGTGACAGGTTTGCAGCTTTATCGGAGCCCTGGATAACGGGAATTTCAAGGTTCTCGACCAGTTTCCGAGCTAACAGTTTGTTGCCCATATCACGCATATTCTCAGGCTTAGGCCCAATGAATTCTATTCCATAGCGTGCACATACTTCGGCTAACTCGGGGTCTTCAGCTAGGAAACCATACCCCGGATGTACCGCATCGCATTTAGTTCCGGCGGCAGCGCTGATAATAGCGCCAATGTTCAAATAGCTGTCCGAAGCCCTGCCAGGACCAATACATATAACCTTATCCGCCATCCTCGCAAACAAACTATCTTTGTCCGCCTCGGAAACCGCGGATACTGCTTCAATTCCCAACTCGTGGCACGCCTTGATTACTCGAACAGCAATTTCACCTCTATTGGCGACCAAGACTCTGGAAATCTTGCTCACATTTTCTCCTTTATATCATCAGATTCAGGCTCAACCCAGAATAGAATTTGACCATATTCGACTATATCACCACTCTCCGCACATACTTCCCTGATATATCCACGCATTCCAGATCTAACAGCACTGAAGACCTTCATTACCTCCAAAAGGCAAACAGTGGTATCCTCCTTAACATAACTGCCAATGTCAACATACACTGGAGAGCTTGGTTCTGGCCGTCTATAAAATGTGCCAATCATGGTTGATTTGATTGGGACAAGCCCTTTCTTCCCAATTGGTAACTGTTCACTAGTTTTTTGTTGTTTATTAATATCTATGTCGATATTTTTATAATTTTTTATTATTTCTTTTTTTATTTTTTTATTATCTTTCTTGTTTATTTGTGGAATATTTTTGCTTTCTTCTCCAATTAACTTTATTCTACCATTTTTGATAACTTTTAATTTTATTTCACCAACTTCAAGCTCCATTTCATTAAAATTAGATTCCTCTATAAGTCTCAATATCTGCTTTATTTCTTCGTCTGTAATCTCCATTTTATTGGGCTCCTTATTAATTTTTAGAATAATTTTATATTATAATAAAAATATTTAATATAAATTGTAATTTGCTTTTCATTTGAAATAATACTTAAAAATTGATTTAAGCAAAAAATTAAATTTAATTTTTAATGTTATATGTTAAGCATTATATTTTTAGCTATGTTACTTTTTTTGATAATCTGTGTTCTATCTGTCAAAATATATAACAACTTAATGACACATTTTATAATAGTAAATTATACTATTTGAAATTAATATTAGCCAACTTCAATTATTGTGCCACTTAAAACTTATCTTAACTAACCCTTTGAAATCTATAATATTATAAATCAAACACAATTCTCATTTCACTATTAATATTGAAGGTTTCATAAAAAGTCCATCTGCTGCGTTGCGCTTCATCTTTTGTCAATGCGGCGTACTTCTATGCACACCTTATCCCTCAAAATTCGTACATCTTGCATCTGGAGCTTTTTATGAGTTCATCAATGTTCAATTTATACATTTGCTAGCAGTGATTTTGTATAAATAATTATATTAAAAATAATTTTTTTATCTTTTATTAAAATTGAAAAATATTATTGTTTTTATCTTTTGTTTTATATTTAGCGTTTCACTTAATCTATTTTGCTAATATAAATAGACATCTTTCATTTTTTTATATTATCTGATAGTCACAGATCGCTTTTTATTTTACAAAAGTTGCAGATTAAGAAAATCGAATGACAAGTATAATAAAAATTTACTTTTCATAGATTTTAATCGTATAGTTTTTTGTTTAATTTCACTTTTTATTTTATTAAAGGTTAATTTAGGAAAGCTTATATTTTATTTAATTTGAGCAAGAAATCATTTTTCTCTATAGATATAAATGTTTTGTCTTTAATTTGTATTAATTGCTTTATCAATCCGATTAATGGGTGTTGTAATAAATATGGATACTTATATGGTTGCGGCAATGGTGATTGTCTTGCTATTTTTGATGCTCCTTCACCAGCAGTAACTTCCAAAATCAACTCTTCATCTGTTAAATCACCTCCATACTTCTTTCGTGCTTCTTCAACGGTCATTTCAAAAGCAGAGGATCTTGATAGCTCCTCCGTTCGTGGCCGATTAAGAATTTTCGCACGAACATCTTTATCCATAACTTGTATTGCCTCTTCCCCCCGCTGGCCAAGGGCTAAACGAATTACATCATCACTAACCTCACTGTAACGTTTTCCAAGCATTACATTAATAGCAGCCTGGCTACCAACGTATTGCGAAAGCGGTGTTATCATGATAGGATATCCAAAGTCCGCACGTACTTTGGTAGTTTCTTCCAGTGCCTCATCCAAACGATCCCCCATTTTTGCCTTTTCTAACTGAAAACGAAGATTTGAAATCATGCCGCCTGGAATCTGATGATTATATAATGTCTGATCATATTCAAAAGGCACGCCTATAGGAAGGTTCTCACTTTTTGCTATATTAGTAAAATGTTCTTCTACTCGCTTTAATGGTGAAATATCTATATTAGTTTCATATCCAAGTGCCTGAACATTGCGATTAACGTTGAAGATAGATGGTAGTGAAGAGCCGTTAGCTAGAGGTGGAATGGCTGTATGAATATGCCTAATTCCGGCTTTCACTGCCTCTAAAACGTTGACTGGTGCCAAACCATTACTGCAGTGTGCATGAAATTCCAGTGGGATGTCACCAATCGCCGTTTGAATTTTTGGTACCAACTCCCGAACGAGCTCGGGTGTCATTAAACCACCAACATCCTTGAGGCAAATTCTATAGGGATGTAAAGCCGCTGCATCTTTTGCACGACTAATAAAGTATTCGTCCGTATGGCGGGGAGAGATAGAATATGCAAGGTTCAAAATAATTCTCATCCCCAGCTTATGAAACTCTTCAATCTCCTCATTCAACGCCTTATCCTTGAAATCGTTCCAGTAATTTGACTCGCGAACCTCGGTTATTCCATATTCAGATATTTTTTTTAACATGAGTTTTCCGATCGATATCGGGACTTCCTGAAGAAAGCTTGTATAGCCTGAATGGAGTCTGAGGCGACTTGGATCCTCAACAGATTTGGTACCCAATTTGAGCCAATGCCATGGATTTTCTGCAAAATCACGGACAAGCTTTTTCATTTGAACAGCTGGTACAAAAAATTCTATTGCTTCAAAACCAGCATTATCCATATCTGGAAGAGCAGGAAGCATCATAGCTGTTCTCATATTCGAAGCCCATAAACTCTGCATACCATCACGCAAAGTAGTATCAATAAATTGAATTCGATCCATTACTTTACCCCCTAACTTTCTATACGTTTTATTATAATAAATTCGTGAATTAATTGTTGTCAATTTGCATTAAATCGCATTTAATTTATTGACATTCTGTTATGATTTCAGCATATTAAATCATCAAAGCAATATGGTTTCTTTCTTCACCCGGTGGGTGAAAGGAGGTTGACGAGCATGACCATCCGAGAGGTCCAGCGGGACTCCAATGCGAGCATCGGCCATGTGGGTTTGGCACTCATCACCGAGATGACCCGGGTATCCGGTTTGGATGATCTGTGCCGGGAAGTCACGGCCATGAAACAGGCGCAGAGTTCGGATGAAGAGATCCTTCGGACCCTGTGCGGTCTCCTGTGCCAGGGGAAGACCGATTTTGATCATGTGAAGGGGTTTCTGAACGATTCGTTTTTCCGCGACTCTCCGGGTCTGAGGCGGGTCCCCTCGGCGGAGATCCTTCGACAACGTTTTCAGAGCCTGGCCATGAAGAGTTCGCTGCTCGATCGTCTGCCCGAGTGTTCGGTCACGCTCTGGAAGAAGTCTGGGATGCGGCCCGAGTATACGGCTCACGGGGAAAAACGCTGGGTGCGGATGGATGTGGATGTGACGGTTTTTGACAATGCCGACACCAAGAAAGACGGGGCCGGGTTCACCTATAACAAGCGGTTCGGATTTGCCCCGATCTTTGCCCACCTCGGTGTAGGCTGGATAGTCGGTGCCCAACTGAGGCTGGGAAGCGCCCACTCCTGCTCCGAAGGGACCGAGGGATTTTTCTTGAGCAGCGTGGATCGGGCCCATGCCATGGTGGAAGAGGTTCCCGTCCTGGTGGTGGCGGACAGCGGCTTTGACAGCCAGCCCCTGATTCGGGGGCTTCACGAGAAAGATCGGACCGACTTTGTGATCAAGCACAATCTGCGCAAGGAGAGCAAGGAGTCCTGGCTGGAGATCGCGCGGGAGAAGGCCCACGAGGTCAAGGAGTTCGCCGGCAAACGGGAATCGGGCAGGATCTACAAAGGGAGCGCCTTTCGGAAAGTCCGGGGCCTCAAGGAACCCGTGCGTATGGTCTTCGAGGTGACCGAGGTGCTTCAGCAGAAGGGGCAGCAGTTGCTGGTTCCCGAGATCCGGGTCTGTGTTCTGTGGACAAGCCTGGAACTTCCCGAGGACGAGGTCCTGAAGATCTACCGGGACCGGGGCATCAGCGAGCAATACCGCGCCGAGTTCAAGACCGAGATGGACATGGAGCGTCTTCCTTCGGGGAAGTTCGTGGTGAACAACGCCTTTCTTCTCCTGTGGATGCTGGTATACAACATGCTCAAGGTGGTGGGGAGTGACATGGTCTTTGCCCGTGCCCTGGGTTTGAAGAAGGCGATGCGTCGCCGGATGAAGACGGTGATGCGGTCTGTGATGCTGATGTGCGGGAGGATCACCCGGCACGCCCGCCAGCTGACCCTTCGATTGGGGTGCCCTGGTCCATGGTATGGGTCTTTCACAGGGCTTTTCGGCCGCTTGAGAGCGGCCTGAACCAAAAGCGAAAGGATAACCACAAAAACAGGCAGGGCAACGGGAGGAGTGTGCGCAAGACCGTAGAATCCAAACACTCTGCGGCGGGATAGGCGCTGAGGTTGCTTTCTGCCAGGTAAATACGGGCGCTGAGTTTACCATCGGCTCGATTTTTCTGCCCGCGACGGCCAACGGGCGGCTGTCAATAAAGTCAACTCACGGATTCAGGTTGTATAGCCCTCGATCACCAGTGATTGGATGTCTTAGATCCTGGGAAAAAATAGGCGAGATTATATCTTGATTTGCGGGATGCCCAAAAGGTCTCTCGCCTCTCTTGGGCTACATACCTCCCTGCCTAAATCTTTTCCGATCCTAGCGACTCGAGCAACTAGTTCTCCATTGCTTTTTGCTAAAACACCCTTGCTATAGTAAGGATTATCTTCGAAACCCACCCTTGCGTGTCCCCCTAGAAGAATTGACTGTGTCACCGCAGGAGTTTCTGCGGGGCCAATTCCAAGAGCGGTAAACATGGCATCTTCAGGCAATTGATCTACAAGGTGAAACATATTCTTTGGACTGAACGGCGTTACATGCTCAATTGTCCTCTCCATTCCCATACAAAAACCGATCCAATAGGGTTTTTCAATAAGATTTTCTGAAATAAGATAACTAGCTTCTACCAATCCCCCCACTGTGTAAATCTCTAATTCGGGTTTGATTTTTCTTTCTTTGAAAATCCTTGCAGCCTTGTCCACAAAAGCTCGGGTCCAAAGAAAAATTCTTTCGGGATTTCCTGCAAGAACTGAAACTCCGATGTCAAGGCTCGCCATTTCGGGGTTCGGTTCCACCGCATCTAAACCTCGGTTAACCGCCCCAAACAGTACTTCCGGGATACTCTCCAAGTCACTCTTACCTACTTGTTCGGGTCCACGCCCTGGTGAGATGCTGTGCTGTATGATGATATCGCAGCCCTTCTCACGTATCAGGCGATCTACTTCAGCAAAAACCTTTGGGTCGGATGTTGCATTACCAGCTTCATCACGGCAATGAATATGAACGATCGATGCACCTTCGTTCCAAGATCGCACTACCTCTTCGGCTATCTCATCCGGTTTTAGAGGAACATTTGGATGTTTATCTTTTTTCAGCCAACTCCCAGTCGGGCAGACGCAAATAATTAACTTATCCGTTTGTAGCATTAAGCTAATTCCTCCCTTAAAGTGATAAAGCCAAGCTAACGCAACTCTTTCATCTGATGCCTTGATCCTCTAGCAACAAATATGCCAAAGAATAGTGGCCCATTCCGCAAGGAATTCGGGCGGTTGATGTTACCTTTCCTATATCATTTGCGAGATATTTTATATCATAAATGTTATGCTTGGGAGTTGAATGTTGCTGGTAAGCTCTGAGAATGGGACGGACGGCAGTGGACCCATATCGTAGGACAGACAGACCGGATAGATAAACTCTTAGTCCATGGTGTTTTGGAGGCATCAGGCCGCCTACGAGAACCTCTTTGGGATGCAGGTTATCTGTAAATATAACGGCGGTGCTTGCCGGTCACATCGAGGTTGGTCTCGGCCACCGATGCCATTCGGCAGGCCATCAGGTATCTGCCGCAGGCCCTTGCCAACTCCGCCCGTTTGTCCTCGGAGCTCATGCCCGAATCGGCCACAAACGGTGCACGCCCCGGTTCCACCCCCGCAGAGGAAGTTACCATTCAATCAGCATAGGCTTAGTTATGGTATTTTTCATTCCATTTGTCGATAATGTCTTAATTTCCTAAACAAAGTCATGTAGCTTATTCCCAGTCTCCTAGCTGCCTCTGACTTGTTCCCAAAACAATTTTTGACTGTATCATTTATTATGTCGGCCTCAACCTCTTTCATGCGTTTTCTCAATGACTGAGAAAGATTATGGCTTGGCTTGACATCGACAACATTACGAGGAAGATGCCGATGGAGGATGGTGTCCCCCTCGGCAATATTCATGGCACGCTCTATACAATTCTCAAGTTCCCTTACATTACCTGGCCAATCATATTCCTGCAAACGAGTCATGGCCTTAGGATCAATTTCGCTTACCAGTTTACTGAATTGGTAACTAAAACGTGCTAGGAAAAAATGGATTAATGGTGGAATATCTTCCCTGCGATCGCGAAGGGGTGGAGTTTTAACATCCACAACATTCAGCCGATAAAAAAGATCCTCGCGAAAATCCCCTTTCATCACAAGGGATCTCAAGTCCTGATTGGATGTACAGATTACTCGGATGTTGATTGGAATGCTTTTCGTCGATCCAATACGCATGACTTCTCGTTCCTGAAGAACTCGCAGCAATTTGGCCTGCAAATTCAGGTCCATCTGGCTAATTTCGTCCAAAAGAAGGGACCCTCCATCAGCTTCTTCAAAAAGACCACGTTGCCCTCCTTTACGAGCTCCAGTGAATGCCCCGTCTATATATCCAAAAAGAGTGCTATCTATAAGGCTGGAGGGTAAAGCGGCACAATTGACTGCCACAAAAGGTTTGCTCTTTCGCGTGCTAGCATTATGGATAGCTTGCGCGAACAATTCTTTGCCCGTCCCGCTCTCTCCCCAGATCCAAACAGGGGATTGGGTTTTGGCAGCCTTCTTGGCGGTTTCTATAGCGAAGCTAATGCATTCGCTACCACCGATAATGTCGTCCCATGAATATCGAGCTGTACGTACCTTTCTTACTTCCTTCAATAATTCATGTCCTTTTAGAACAGTAATGGAGTTATTAAAACCAAATCCGAAATAACTGGTTAAGGGTATCCGTACAGCGATAGCGCCAGGGAGCAGATGGGACGGGCCCACGTGAGGCCTTCCAGTGAACATTGCGCGACGGCAGCTTTCATATGTCTTTCCTAGGGAGTCGACATCCGGCTCTCCATTCGGAAAAACCGCCTTTAAAAACTGCCCTTCTCGGTTAAAAATCGCCGCTTCTCCACCAGCTACCTTGGCAATGAGAGGAAGAGCCGACTCTAAGCTACGAACTAATTCTCTTTCCCGCGCGGCTCTGTCCACGCTGGAAACGATGAGAACATATTCGCCGAGCCTCACTGCACACATGCTACCAGTTCCATGTTGTTCATCGGACTCTTCAAAAGCAACGCCTTCTGTTTTCGCCCGTTGCACCAAGGCCGACATGTCCCCGGAACTATGAATACGTTCTTCTCCATCTTCATCAACAAAACAGATAACACTTCCAGTATTATCAAATAGTTGTATCTTGGCTCCGGTTATGCGTCCAATGGATGGCAGCACACCGAGTAAATTGACAAGAAGGCGGTCTTCGATGATATCGTTCTTAGTAGATCGTGGGTGAAGATTACCCTTCATGATTTGCCTCCAATTTTTTGGTTCTTCGACGCGCAAAGTGGATTTCGGAAAAGCCGCCAAAGAAGCCGTGATGCCTCATCCCTGGCCGCAGGCTGGCACGAGCGCCAAGACTGTCAAGGCCAACCCCCTTTGGGGTTGGCTCCGCCAAGCCTTGACAGTCTTGTCTGACTCGTGCCCTGCAGAATTGCGGGCGATGGGCGAGGATGCCTCCGGCGGGGGCTCCGGACAAGGATGCTCCGCTTCATCGGGCCGCCCTCTAAATTCCACTTCAAACGTCGAAGAGGCAATTTTTTGAAGAATGACCGTTATGCAGTTGAGAGATAAATGGCTATCTCAAAATTGTTATATTTATTATCATAATCAGAGTTCCTATTGCAAAATATTTCTTGCCATCCGAGTAAAAATCATTCTCCCGTAGATTGATAAGTTGATCACTGGAAACCAATCTCAACCCCCGGTCTTTCTGTTCATCAAAAAAAAGTGGGGGCCTTCAGTTTGACAGCTGAAATTGCGGATTCCTATTGATTTTAGTAGGTTATGGATTTCAAAATGTCCGTTTTCGTACTACAAATCCTGTAACTGCCTGATTTTAAGGAAGGAAATTTCGAGCTACCGGTAGATGGCCTTGTAGTCATCTTTGAGTGCGGTAATCACAGGGGTCTTGGCGGAGTTCAAAACCACTTCCCCGGCCTTGATCTGCCTCAGCTTCTCAAGAGAGGTCCGGGTTGAGATCTTCAAAGGCTGAAGACGTGATGTCAAATACCGTTCCATTTGAAGCGCCATTATGCAGAGGAAGATATGAGCCCGAATCCGGCGCTTGGTCCAGTGGTACATGGGACGAAGCTTGAGTGTGCTCTTCAGGCAACGGAATCCACACGCTATTATTTGAAGTTCCTTGTAGCGATTTATCACCTGGTCCGGGGGAAGATCCATCAACGTGGTCTCCACAATGAGCTTTCCGTCAATGAGTTTTTCCCAGCTCCGAGCCTGGGTGTCGGATGTCACCCTGAGGCCATCATGAGGATTCAACTCGAGCTGGTAGTAACGCAGGATGTCGTGTTTTTTGAGGCTAGTCCCTCACCTGGATGAGTGCACCTTCCGGAGTAAGAGGCCGGCCCCTGTTGTTCCCTTCCCGTGCCTTGCGGAGCCGGGAACGGATATCCTGAATAAAGACGTTGGCCTTTTCCATGGCCGCCTCACGGCGCTTGCGCACCAGGGAGGCTGTATGGGGGTCATAGGCCATCACAAACTTGACACCATCACGCCTTCCCTCCCGGAACTGCTCCCCGGCATGGGGATCAGTGTCAAGGGTATCGTGAGTGTCTGTGATCAAGGGCTTTATCTCATTGCTCTTCTTGAGTCTATGGCAGACTATGAAACCCAGATCCTGTTCCAGGAGGTACTCCAGGTTCTCCTCGCTCAGCATGCCTCGGTCACCGACAAAGACCACCCGCTTCAGGCCGAAGCGATCCTTGAGATCGCCTACCACCTCCCGGACTGTGCTCTTGTCCGGCGTGGCTCCGTGAAAGACGTGGTGGCACAAGGGGGTCCCATCCCGGGTCATGACCATGCCGATCACGACCTGCCTTCGGTCCGGACGATGGTCCCGGCTGTAGCCATAACGTCGGATGTCTTCCGCGACAATGGAGTGATCCCCTTCGAAATAGCTCGACGTGATGTCGTAGAACACAAGGTCCAACTCCTGGTGAAAGAGCGTCAGGAGCCGGTTGGCGACCTTCTTCTCGATCTCTTCCTTGTGATCGATGAGCCAGTCCATGGCCCGAAGGAGGTGGTGGTACTCCACCTCATATCGGTTGATACCCGGCAGATATACCCCTTCAAGCCACTGCAGCAGTCCAAGCTTGCTCGTGGGGTCGCAGACGCGGTTGACCACCATAAGCCGGATGTGGGCCTCCAGGTCGAAGGTCTGCCCGGTCTCCTTGGCCTTCTGCTTGAGGATGGTGCCGATCTTGAGCTGCTTCCAGATTTCAAGGAGCGCGAAGACATGGCCGTAATCCCAAGCGCACTCCAGAGAAACATCTGTGGCGGCGGGGCGGCCGATGGCTTTGCAGATCCCGTTGATGATGTTGTCCACGTCGCGGTCGGTGATGCGGTCGACCTGGCCGAGGTGGGCGATGATGCGGGTGATGGGGTACTCGCTCTTCTTGGGGTCGCGGTAGGACTCCACGATCTGTACGGAGCGGTAGGTGCCGTGCTTCTGCTTGCTGGTGACGACGCGGATGAACATAGTGCTACATTTACTAGCATATAATTATCACTATGTCAAGCATTTTAATGAATCAATGATTCTGATTACGTACTACTTTTAGGGCATTTGTGAGTAGTATTATCCTAGTAATTTCAATACATCGTGCCTGAAATTTTTGCTCGAAGTGTCAAAGTTGAGGGGCACTACAAAGTAAGGCGGTTCAGTTGCCTCGATCAATACCTGGCGATGTCTTTTGCGCAACTCACTTACCGCGAGAGTCTGCGGGACATCGAAGCCTGCCTGTGTGCCCAGCCTGATCAGCACGGCGAGGGCTCTCTACGTCAACGAAGACTTTGGCGTCGAGCTCGCTCAAACCGTCTATGCCCTCGACTCCACCACCATCGATTTGTGCCTGTCCGTTTTTCCATGGGCAAAGTTCAGGCGAAGCAAAGGCGCCGTCAAACTCCACACCCTCTTGGATCTCCGGGGCAGCATTCCCTCCTTCATCTACGTAAGCGACGGGAAGCTTCACGACGTCAATGTCCTCGATTACCTGATCCCGGAGCCAGGGGCGTTTTACATCATGGACCGGGGATATCTCGATTTCGAACGCCTCTACCATCTCAATCAGTGCGCATCGTTCTTCGTGATCCGCGCCAAGTCCAATCTCAAGTGCCGTCGTCTGTATTCCAATCCCATCGAGAAAGAAACGGGGCTGAGATCCGACCAGATCGTTGTGCTGACTGGCTACTACTCTTCTCGTCGCTACTCCGCAAAACTCAGGCGCATCAAATACCACGATGCCATCACCGACAAGACACTGATCTTTCTGACCAACAACTTCGTGCTTCCGCCGCTGACCATCGCTCAGCTCTACCGGTGCGGATGGCAAGTGGAGTTGTTCTTCAAATGGATCAAGCAGCACCTTCGGATCAAGTCATTCTTCGGAACCACCGAGAACGCAGTCAAGACCCAGATATGGATCGCCGTATCCGTCTATGTACTCGTGGCGATCATCAAAAAGCGGCTCCATTTGGAGCTCAGCCTATACACAATTCTACAGATCTTGAGTGTCACCGTTTTTGAAAGAATGCCGTTAATTCAAACGCTTAGTGAAGCCCATTACAAAGAGGTCGGACCGCGGCTGGATAACCAGCTGAACTTATTCAGCTAAACGTTGGGACACCAGTGACGGGAAATATAAATTGGAACTGATCACTTTTCACTAAAGTTAATAAGTTAGCAGGCTTATAGGTCGATACTGCCAGCAGAGATCACTTGGATTCCTGTTCCCTGATTCCGCTAATAACTGCCTTCATGCCTAGCGGAAGTTGTTTCCTATTGGTTGACGAGATAACAAACTCGAAAAAACTTTGAGCAGCATAAGGAAGTTCGTATTCATTCAGGTATGCAACATAAATTTCCAAGAGCAGGGTAGTTTTTTCGATAGAAATAGCAACAAGCTGACCATCAGCGAGCTCTTGTTCAACGGCTCCTCTGACCACAAAAGATAGTCCTTTGTTTTGTTTAACCATTTGTTTTATAAAATCCATATTGCTCGTTTGAGCGACAATATTTGGTTTTATATTCCATTTTAAAAAGTGTTTCTCTATAAGTTTTCTAGTTCCAGACCCTAATTCTTTCATTATAATAGGCGTATCTATTAAATTATAAAAATTTATGAACCCTTTCTCCGAAAAAGTATGATTTGGAGAAGCAATAAGTACAACCTCTTCAACCATTAAAGGTGTGAAAGTTATATCAGGATCGTTTTCAGTTTTAGCTACGATAACTAAAGAATTTTTAAACTCAGTCAAGCTCCTGCACATATCCGATGAACTGCCTTCATCCAGTTCAATTATTACATTTGGGCATTTTATCTGGAAAATGGATAGTAATGGAGGAATAAACCATCGAGCATAGGTTTTAGTAGTTCCTATGCGTAGAGATCCATGTCTGAGGTTTTTCAACCCGATTATTACCTCCTCCACTTGTCGCTCCAATTCAAAGATTTTCGCAGCGTAAATAAAAACTTTCTTACCTTCATCTGTAAGGAAAACCTTTTTTCTCTTTTTGACGAAGAGCCTGAGGTCGCAGAACTCTTCAAAGCACTTGACTTGTTTTGATACGGCAGGTTGCGTCACGCATAACCTTTCAGCGGCCACAGAAAAATTCAGAGTCCTAGCCATTTCATAAAAGGCCCTAAGCTGGTTCAGATTCAGCATACAAAGCCCTCTAACGAAATCCTTCTCAGATGATGAACGCGCTCTTACAGGATACTAATTTGTTTTTTAAATAGTAGGATACCCAAATACATCTTTGCGCGTCAACAAGAAACGCACAATAATATGTGGTGACTAGGAATAACTCGTTGGGTTCAGAGTGATGGATAAGTAGAAGTGGAGGCGGATGGATGGGGCATTTCGAGGATCAGGAATGGCAAGGGGCTTTTCTTCAGGCATAATTCGCCTGTGCCTGGGCAAAAAACACTTTCAGGGCTATGCCGACCAGTCGATGGGGAACCCCGGCTCTATCAAAACCGCTTCCCAGGTAAAGTGTAATGCTGTATTGCTCTTGAACACTGGCTATTCCAGACCCCACTGAATGTGCAGCATTCGATAAAGGATACGCGGCATTGTACGTACCAAAAAAACTACCTAATGACGCTCCAACCCCCCCTATCACCCTAACACAGTTCCCAGAAACTTCGCGATCATCCGCATCTGATCCTCGTCTGCTGGACCATGTCCAAAACCTGCTCCCGCCCTTTCGCCAGTTCTTCCATACTCAAGATTCCGGAATACCTCTCCCAGGTCCTGACCATATCCTTTTTCGCTAAATCTGCATTCTGGACTAATCCGTTTTCCAACCGGTCAGGAACTTTGGAGTAGATAACATAAAATATTTTTGATTGAGGATATCTGGGCTGACTTCCTCACCCATTGAAATTCTCTTTGCTGACAGCTATACTAACGACCTGGCAGATCCCGATTAATTCATAAAAAGGCGTTCGAATGAATATATATACAATTGGCTTTACTAAAAAAAGCGCCCGGTATTTTTTCGGCATATTGATTCAGTCTAATATTAAACGCCTCATTGATGTTCGATTGAAAAATAATAGCCAGCTCGCCGGATTTGCTAAAAAATATGATCTAGCTTTTTTCCTCAAACAAATTTGCGATGCTGATTATATTCATTTAAATATTTTGTCGCCTACCCCTGAATTATTGACTGGTATTAGAAATGGAACTATCTCTTGGAATGAATATGAATCGCGTTTTAATTTACTCATGGATGAACGGCAAATAGATACGCGCATTGATAGAAAACTTTTTGATGTCCCAGCTGTTCTTTTATGCAGTGAGCCAACACCCGAGAAGTGTCACAGAAGGCTTGTTGCTGAATACCTAAGCCGCAAATGGGGGTCCGTTGGAATAATCCATCTGTAAAAACAGACGAAAGGCGATAAAAACTGCTGTGGCCTGTATTATCCAGAATCAAGACACTCTTTTGGCTGTAATGGGGATTTATACTGACCATGTCCTCTTTCGTCAAACCTGCTTTCTGGACCACGCCGTTTTCGAACTGATCAGGAACTTTGGACCAAATTTACCGGCACATCTTCCTTTTCAAAATTCCCAGCCACGTATTCAACCCATATCCACATAATCCAACTGGCACACACAACTGCACCGAGAAAGGTTCAATCCCACCGCTTCCCAAATCGTTCGATCTTCCTTACACAGCGCGATTGTGCAATCTGATCGCTTCCGGATTTCACCCATGAGGTGCTGAAAGATCTCGACCCTCTCCGAGGCGGGAAAACTATACTTCCCCACTGCGGGCCTCTTCCTTCCCGGAACGGAACGCGGAGAAAACATGGGTTCCATACCCTCTACCATGTCACGCAATTCTTCACGGGTCGAGAAGATGGAATTCCTCATTTTATAGAACCCCTCCTCGAACCTGAGAGTCCCGAGCGTCACCCTTTCCGGCGAGACCTCATCGAATATTTTCTCGACCGTTTCAGCATACGCCTCTCTCCAACCCGGGCCCGGCACAATGGGATCGATCCGAATCCTGACCGGATAACCTGCCTCTTGGACCTTACGGGCGGCACGGAGTCTTCTCTCAAATGTCGGAGCACCAATCTCGAATCGCCGGCTCACTTCCGAATTGTTCATGGACCAGGCGACGATGGTATGTCCGTTGTGGCCAAGATCAAGTATATCGTCCACATTGTCGCTCTTGGTCAGCATGTACAGGTATCCGTTTTCCGTCTGGGCAAACCAGGGAATGAACTCCCGGGCGGCTCCGGTCAGGTGCTCCATGGCCAGGGAATCGGCCAGTTCTCCACTATTGAAGATGACTTTTTCGGTCGTCTTTGCGAGCCTCTTTCGAAGCTGCTCTTGAATCTTGTCGTACTCAGTGTGAACGGTGATAAAGGGGAACGCGGCGCGATACGTGAGTTTCAGGTAACACCAATCGCATTGATAGAAACAGCCGTTGCTGGCCAGTTTCAATCGCTCGAATTCAGGGCACATCATCCTCTCATCAGGCATGGTGAAGGTATCCACAGCAGGGCCGGCAGAGGTGATGTGCAGGATCTGTTTCCCGGCCAATACTTTTTCGAGCATGGTTTCCGGACCCACCAGGATGTCCGAAGCGCTCACGACTGTCTTGGATTTGCTGTCATCAATGAATTTCGTCGGGATATCCGTGCAAAGGGAGCGGATCCTGCTGGTCACGGGGTCATGTTCCACTTTTCTATTGATGATGATTTCTCTTGGTTTCCACATCTGAATTCTCCTTTCTGATTCTATCGGCATCAGGTTCAAAACCTACAGGATCTCCATCTCCTTGATCCCTGAATCGAAGTCCACGCCGACATTCTCAAGTCTCCTTCTCTTGAGTTCCCTGGGATCCGTCAGCACCTCACACTCACAGGTCAGTTTCCTGCCAAGATGATCTTCCAGCATATCCTTCACGATATAGAAATCATAATCGTGCTTCTCGGAGACCTTCCACAATATGGCGAACGGTTTCCAGTCCGGGTTACGCCGGTCGTGCGCTTGGCCGCATGAGTAAAAAATAAAATCCTCCCGGCCGATCACACGGTTCTTGGTCAGGGAGTTCTTGAGCGCCTCGATGTATTCCATGAAGAACGCCATGAACTTGGAATCCTGCTCGAGATCGCAAAGGGTCTTGTTGGGTTGCACTATGACGTTTGCGGTGGTCATTTCGGGTTCCTCCTACTGGTCGTCTTTTTGTATTTTGTTCTACGTGATGGGCGCAATCAGGTGACAGGGACTCAAAACGGATTTCAGTCCCCATCACCCAACCGCTTTTCTCTACTCATCTTTTTCTTCACTCGGTGGTACCTCTGATTCGAAACCTGGAACTGCCACTCCCGGAATTTCGTACGTATACCAAGCGTGGCCACATCCACCGTCCTCTTCGAGGTGACTGATTTTCCTTCGCTTCATGACTACATCATTTTCATATGGGTACTGCTTGTATCCCT
>Ga0209270_1000917_pt1 | contig 49908 bp, 46 predicted proteins | sample MTBAKSrepl1MetaG_FD_187456 | JGI IMG/M metagenome (GOLD analysis project Ga0209270, IMG submission 187456) | Enrichment culture microbial communities from Arthur Kill intertidal strait, New Jersey, USA, that are MTBE-degrading - MTBE-AKS1... | ecosystem: Environmental > Aquatic > Marine >... | reverse complement strand
CAAGCTGTTATATGGAGTCAATCTGAGAAACCCTGCTCCTATTATTGCCTAGGGTGTAGTGTGCCTGGTGATCGATAATGACTCGAATAGAAGCAAAGAGTATAAAAACGGTCAGGGTGTGATCTGCTAGATACCATTCAGATAGAGGGTTTTGCGTTGAAAAATCTTCATTCTCTCCACTTTTCTCCAAATTTCCTCCATTTTTCCACAGCCTCTATTGGATTATTTGCGCGAGCAAGCAGGTGGCCATTTCGATCCGGAGATCGTGGAAGTTTTTCTTAAATTGATGAAACCATAAATGATCATGAGAATTTATTTCATCCATTCATTCCGATGAGCGAAACCAGCGATCAGATAGATGAAGCCCATGGCAGCGATCCCCAGAAAGCCGGCATTATCCAGTGTCAACCACAAAGAAACGCCTACTGGGAAAAAGCAAATCCCAAGGATGAATAGACTGCGATAATCCGTTTGAGTTGGCTCTTCTTTTTTTTCTTTCCTGGCAGCAATAAAAATCAAAACTCCCAGCAAGATAATTCCAACCACAAATAAACCCGCAACAAAAATTTCAGAAAACTGCACGAATTCTCCTTATTTGTAAAGTAATCAACACTAAAGTATATGGATGTATTGTCCCTTCACAAGGCGATGAGTGACCCATTTCGATATTGGACGGATGATGGTCTTCGGAAACACACTTGATTCACAAAAACATGCCTGGAACTTGCGTTTTCGAAACTTTTCAGTATAATCAGTAAGCAGCGCACTGCTAGAGAGGAAATGCGCTGGTTTTTCTTAAACCTTATTATCAAATCTTAAATCTTTTTCACACCTGGGAGGGTATATGAAAACAAAGGATCCAACCTTCTGGAATAAAATCTGTATTTGTTTATGGAATCTAAATTTTCTAGGTTTGGGGTATTTACTAACCAAACAGAAACGGCGCTGGCAAATTGCGATTGGGGCAAATTTTATAATTTTGGTCATGGCATATTTTCTCAACGCTTCTAAACTTCCCTGGTTATGGGGAACACTGTTCTTGCTTGATTTTGCCGCAATGGCGGTTGATCTATGGTTCATCCTAAAGAAGGATGAAACCAATCTTGCAGGATTATTCAAGAACAACATTACCATTTTACTCATTGCCACCCTTGCAGTGAATGTTCTTTTCGGAGCTGGTTTTTTTCTATATAGGTGGATGGGGGAAAATCTTTATCAGCAGGGTGAACTGGCTTATCAGAAGAATGATCTGAAAGCGGCTTTTGAGAATTTCTATTCTGTTTCCTATTTATACCGACATTCCTTGAATTCTTCAGTGCTGGATGCGCAGGATGTGATGGGAGAAGTCAGTTTGATTATCGATAGCCAGAATCGAGTGCAGGCGAGAGATTATGTTGCGGCTTCGGAGATGGTAGAAAAATTCGAAGAATTGTATCCTGATTCACCCAAAATCGCGAAGGTGAAAAATATAGGGATTGATGCCTATATTGGCGCTGCCAAACAGCTTACTGATTCTGCAGATTATGAAGGCAGCCTTGAAAAAATTGAGACAGTTAAAAAGATACTGCCCGTTCAGGCTGAAGAACGGAAAGCCGAGATTGATGAGGTGCTGGCCGCCAATTATCTGGCTTGGGGCGAAAGCGCATACCAACAACAAAATTATGAGATTTCAATTGAAAAATTTGAGATTGTCACTTCAGAGTTTGTTGAAACCGTATCTCTGGAAGATGCCTATGCGGGGGCAGCCCTGTCGCATTTTGATTATGCTACCGAGTTAGAAGAATCGCAGCAATACGATCTCTCCTGGGAGCATTATTCGCTTGTTCTGGAGAATTACAGGGATTCAGAAGAATATCCGCTGGCAGTAACACAGGTTGCTTCCATGCTTTTCGATTGGGGGAAAAACCTTGCATCGCAAGATCATTTCTTGCTGGCATTGGAAAAATTTGATCTGATTGCCGAATACAGCGATGAATCAACCCTTCTTGCTCAGGCGGATGAAGAAAAAGAAACCACTATTCTGTTACTCGCCAATGATAGCGGAGAAGACGGGCAAAGTGTTTTATCTGATGCTAAATTTCACGCTTGTGCAGGTGAAGTTGTAACCGATCCATCCGTTGGAATATTTGAAGATGAAACGAAGAAGGCTTTGGCTTGCTCAACCTACAGCGTCACAATTCCTGAAGATTTGATTGCCGATAAACCAGGCAATCTCTATTATGTTATCGATCGTTATGATGATGAACGGCGCGTACAAAGCTGTGATTACGTCACGTCGTATGATCGGCGCACATTGGAACGCTGGCAGAATTATTCCGAGATCATTATCACGGATGTACGAACCGGCGAGACAGTTTATGACAAGACATTCTATGGTTCATCCCCTGAATCATGTCCTAACGAGTATTGGTTTGGGAGTATGACCGAATATCTGTATGGTGATTATGTAGATGAGGATAAGATTACTACCTGGTTAGACGAGGTGTTGCAATGACAAAAAATACATTGATCAAGAAGATTTCTTTACTGATTTTGTTAGTAACCATGGTGGGTTGTATTCCGATGAGTGAAGCTACCATCGATAAAAAGGCAGCGTCTGTCGCTGAAAGTACAATTGCCCGGAAAGAACGGGAAAAAGAAAAACTGGAGGCGGAAAGACAAAAGAAGAGAGATAAAGCCAAGAAAGACTACGATCTGGCTGATGAGCAGATTCTCAATATCAGTGGACGTTCTTTTGTCAATCTGGAGCCAACCAATGCGAATTCTGAAACATTGAATTTGATCAGCCTGGTTTTCCCTGGCTTGACCAGATACAATGCAGCATCGGGAGAATTCCTGCCTGTGCTTGCCGAGAGTTGGGAGGTATCGGAAGACCTGCTAACCTGGACTTTCATCCTGCGGGATGATATTCCGTGGGTTACCTACAATGCGGAAACAGAACAGATCGAACAGGTCATGGGTGAAGATGCGGAACCACTTTATGTTACTGCGGAAGATGTAAAGACCCGCATCATGGAAGTTCTTGATCCAAACGAATATACCAGTAATTACTATTTACTGCTCTCTATTGCGGGAGCAATCGATTACACCATTAATGGTGCAGGTGCAGATACGGTTCAGATCGAGACACCTTCCGATTCTGAATTGATCATCCATCTTGCCAACCCCGACTCAGGATTTCTGGCTGTGACCGAGCTGCCTGCTTTCTCGGCTGCTCCTTCCTGGGATTTTCCAAAAGATATTTCAATGGTTGAAAATTTCTATGGACCTTTTGTCCCGATTGATCCGATTTCATTCAATTACAACTCTGTAACGATCATCAAGAATCCCTTTTGGTTAGGTACCGAAGGGATGGCGGAACCATTTTTAGAGACGATCAATATCAATATGCAGTACGGTCAGGATGTTCTCAGTGCATTTAGAAATGGTGAATTGGATGCCGTATCGCTGAATAATGAAGAATACCTGGAAGCTTTGTCTGATCTGGAACTGGTAAATTCCCTGGTTACTGCTCCAGGGGATACCGGTTATTATCTTGTTTTTAATAATCTGGATTTCGAGCCTATCGATGATGCCGATGCCCGAAAAATGGTCGCTGCCGGGATCGATAAAACCACTCTGAGCAGTTTGTTAGTTGAGAAGAGTGGTACGCCTTTGCAGGGGATCATGCCTGATTTCTTCCACGATGAACCCTTTGTAGGGATTCCATACAATGAAGATTTCACGGGAATAGAGAGCGACTCCCCATCTGCGGCCTTGGCCTATATGGATTTCTTTTATGTGGAAGATGGAACGACACTGATCGTTTCGGAAATCCTGACTGATTCCCTGAGCAAAATACTTGATATGGAAATCAACCTTATTCCGGAAGAAAATATGTATCAGTTAATCAATGATATGGAAAACATCTACTTCTCCGAGCCAGGTGTGTATTTGATGAATTTGTACCTGAGAGCGAATGATCCGGGCTATGTCTGGAAATTCATGGAAAGTGATTCAAGCATCGCACAGGCGATTGGAAACTCCTGGGAAAATGAAGAATTCATGGTCCTGTTTGAACAGGCTAAATCAGAGATTGATCCTTCGAAACGCTCCAAGCTCTATGAACAAATGGAGGAGATTATTGTGAACGAAGATGCTGTGATCATCCCGCTCTTCTGGACAGAACAGCATTGGTTAATACGGTCCGATGTTGGAGCGGATATTCTACCGCTCTACCAGCAACTTGAAAACTGGGCGCGCATTAAACTCTGATCTAACTTGAAGACAACAAAAATCCGGAGGCAAACTACAATTCACCTCCGGATTTTTTATATCTGACTGTAAGAAAATTGTCATTTGAACAAAGAATTCTGGATATGTGTATCGTTGGAATCAGTACACAGTTTCATATAATCAATGCGAAATTGATCATTTCTTCAGTAAATCTTCTTAATAGAGAAAAATCCGTTCAATTCTTGCGGGACTGATTGGTATTTGCTGAACAACTCAATTGATCCAGGAATCCCCATTGCTCCACCGGGTTGAATGAGCATGTTCTCAATCGTTTTGAACGAGCTATGGATGCAACCAATGGAATGGTATTTTACGTATGTATTCATAGCGGTTATTCTATAAAAACAGATAGGGTAATCATAATATAAAGCGGACATTATCTCTAATCGAACTACTAACCGCCGTATTAATAATATTTACAAACAAATTAATAATAGTAAAATAATTCATCTGTGTTATTTATAATAGTCAAGAATTAATTAATATTATCAACACCCCGATTACATTGTAGGAGATAAACATGGAAAATCACAAAGTAGGTAAAAACTGGAAGAAACAATTTTTCCCCTTTTGGACAGGGCAGATGCTCTCTCTGTTGGGGAGTTCCCTGGTACAGTTCTCAATAGTATGGTGGTTAACCAAGGAAACCGGTTCGGCAACCATACTGGCAGTAGCTTCTATGTTTGCCTTGATCCCTGAGATCGCTATCCAACCTTTCGCGGGAGCAATCACGGATCGCATCAATCGCAAGAAAGTTATCATCATTGCGGATGCAATGATCGCATTTGCGACATTGATATTGGGCGTATTTTTCTTTCTTGATAAGATCGAGATCTGGTACATCTACGCCATCATGGCAATTCGGGCGATCGGGAGTGCTTTTCATTTTCCTGCAGAACAGGCATCCGTATCACTTATGGTTCCGAAAGATCAGTTGGCACGCATCGCCGGCTTGAACCAGGCTGCCAAGGGTGTAATCAATATTGTGGCAGCCCCAATGGGAGCACTAGTAATGGATTTGATCGGAGTGGAAGGTTCGCTTCTCATCGATGTGGTGACTGCCATTATCGCCATTACGATCGTCAGTTTTACCTTCATCCCACGCCAAGAAAAATTGGCAGAGAAAGATGGTTCCTGGATCGGCGTGGTACTGCAAGATATGAAAGAAGGTTTTCAATATTTGATAGGCTGGAAGGGCTTGATGGTCATTACTGCCATGGCGCTGGTATTCAAGATCGCCCTGTCGCCGGCTTTTTCTTTAATACCACTTTTGGTGAGCGCGCATTTTCACGGGGACGCAGCGCAGTACAGTATGGTAGAAGTGGCGGCTGGTTTGGGTATCATCGCCGGCGGAGCTCTGCTGGGTATGTGGGGTGGATTCAGGAAAAAAGTGTATACCATGCTGATGGGTGGACTGGGAGTTGGGTTGGGAATCATGGGTCTGGGAATGATGCCGGAAAATGGTCTTTATTTCAGCCTTATCCCCACATTCCTGATGGGTTTTATGATCCCGATGGTGGATGGTTCACTGATGGCGATCATGCAAGAAAAGATCGATAATGAATACCAGGGCAGGGTTTTCACCATGTTTGGGAGTATTCTGTACCTTTCTACCCCGATCGGTTTGGCGGTAGCCGGTCCGGTTTCGGATGCCATGGGTGTGCAGTTCTGGTTCATCCTGGCAGGTATTCTGGTGCTCACGAGCATGGCAGGAGGAATCATGTTTAAATCCCTACGTAATGTCGAGGATGATGTTGTAGTAAATCCCAACAAGAAGGATACCGGGGCGCAGTCTTCCGGGTTGAGGGTAGAATAGGATCAAACAGATCCAAAGGAATTATCAATATTGGAAGAAGAACCTTATTTAATTGTAGTCGGTGCAGGTCCAGCCGGCTTAATGGCAGCCGGAATGGTGGCGGGACATGGTATTCCAACTCTGTTGCTGGAAAAAATGGACCGTCCTGGCAGAAAATTGCGCATCACCGGAAAGGGACGCTGCAACCTGACCAATCAGACGGATCTGCGGGGTTTCATCAGTCATTTTGGGAAAAAAGGTGCTTTTCTATATCAATCCTTCTCCCGGTTCTTTACCTCCGATCTGGTTCAATTCCTTGAAAGATTGGGAATCGAGACCATAGTGGAGCGCGGCGGACGTGTTTTCCCGGCTGACTTGGATGCCAACCAGGTTACCGAACGGTTGGCGGATTGGGTTCTCAGGCAGGGTGTGCAGTTAAAAATTCACAGTGCAGTGAAAGAGATAATAATACACGACGGAAGAGCAGCAGGGGTAGCACTGCAGGATGGAACGCAAATCCCGGCTGAGGCAGTGATTGTTGCCAGTGGAGGAGCATCTTACACAGGCACCGGCTCTAGTGGGGATGGCTATCGAATGGCGGAAAGAGCAGGGCATACCATCCAGGCAGTGCGTCCGGCGCTGGTGCCATTGAGAACTGCCGGTGAAGTGGCTGCCAGCTTGCAGGGATTGACCCTGAAGAATGTTCGTGCCAGTGTGATCATTGATGGGAAGAAAACTGCCGGTGAATTCGGTGAGATGCTGTTCACCCATTTCGGGTTGAGCGGTCCCATTGTCCTGACTTTAAGCGAGCGGGTGGTGGATGCCTTGCGAAATGCTTCCCGGGTACAGATCGCTATCGATCTGAAACCGGCATTGGATGAACAAAAATTGGATGATCGGCTGTTGCGAGAGATCAACGCTCATCATAAACAGCAATTTTCGACCATGTTAAAGAAATTACTGCCCTCCAGCCTGATCCAGGCATGCGTGGATCAAATTGCGATCGCAGCAGAAAAAATGTGTGCAGAGATCACCGTCAAGGAACGCCGCAGATTGGTGACATGGCTGAAAGATTTCCGATTCGAAGTAACCAGTAGCCTGCCGCTGGAAGCAGCCATCATCACCGCCGGGGGTGTAGCATTGAATGAGATCGATCCGCGCAGTATGCAATCCAAATTAGTCGCAGGTTTGTATTTTGCGGGTGAGGTGCTGGACCTGAATGCGGATACTGGCGGATATAACCTGCAGGCAGCTTTTTCCACCGGATGGATGGCTGGCATGGCGGTCGTGCAGCAGTTCGAAACGGAACGGAAAAAGTGCTAAGGCTGCTGGCGCTTGCTTTGCATGATCTTTACAAGATGAGCGATACTCAATCCGACCAACAATACAAAGGATGATCCCACACAGATCCACTTCATCAGGGTAAAAAAAGGAGCCAGCATACTTACAAATGAAAGATATACGGGATAGCTTGAAAAAATCAGAGTGACACAGGTATTTTCCAGCAGGTCGAAAAACATGGCAAGCAACGGTATATAGTGCCCTTTAAGCAGCTCACTATCTTGCTTCACGACCTGTTTCTCGAACCAACTGATGCCGGTGACCAGAAAGAATGTGTAGATGATCGGAAAGGCCAGGTCAAAGGTCCAGCGTGCTCGCATGTAAGCAGCGCGTCCTTCTATTCCATATATTTCAGCCATGCGATAAAGATCGGCTGGAGTATAAAAGAGCGATGTATCCGGAGATCCTAAACCTTGTGAATATTTGTTCGCTATTATCGATTGGGAAGGCAAGAATAAAATACTAAAAAATATAAAAACGATAAGAGCAACTATAGTGAGTGCGATGGTACTTTTCTGGTAAAGGCAGGAGGAAATTTTTTTGAGCATTGTTTGAGAAATCTCGGAAAATAATTTTTTAATTGAACTAAAATTGCGATACTCCGTAACGATGTAAGGATAACGGCAATCATGCAGGAAGTAAATAGACGGATGCGCCCCGTTTGACGGATTTGACAGTTTTCACTGCCACCAGGTCACCGGCATTTGCCTGCACAATGGCTTCATTCTCGATCAGAAGAATGGCAACAGGCTGTTGAAAATCACTGCCATGTCCAAGAAAATGAACCGTGTCGCCGCATTTTAGCACTGCACACAACCGGATATAGGCGTAACCGGTAAATTCATCATAGCTGTGGACTTCACCAACTTTTTTTACGTCCATCCTTCCCTCCAGCGCGCTCCTTTGTTAATTATAGCGGTTAAAGAATCGCACACGTGAAAAAATATTGGTCAATACAACCATGTAAAATTAAATAGAAATACATTATATTAACAGGTCGAATCTCATTACAATAAGGTGAACATGAATGCAATTGAAGTAAGGGAACTACGAAGGGAATTCAAAACTACTACTGGTATATTTCGCCGCAAGAACAAAACGGTGCGGGCGGTCAACGATATCTCATTCGAGGTTGCCAACGGCGAATTGTTTGGATTGTTGGGTCCAAACGGCGCAGGGAAAACCACGTCAGTAAAAATGCTGACAACCCTGTTGATCCCGACCGGTGGGACGGCACGTATCTTGGGTTATGACATCATCAAAGATGCCGAAGCCCTGCGCCCGCGCATCGGATTCATCTTTGGCGGTGAGCGTGGGCTTTACTGGCGTTTATCTGCCACCGATAATCTGCGCTATTTTGCCAGCCTGTATTATATCGATCCGGCTGTTGCCAAGAAACGGGTACCGTACCTGCTGGAAATGGTTGGGCTGAAAGACCGAGCAGATGAAAAAGTGGAAGGATATTCGCGCGGCATGCGCCAGCGCCTGCACATTGCGCGGGCATTGCTGCACGACCCCGAGATATTGTTCCTTGATGAACCAACCATGGGGCTGGATCCGGTGGGGGCGCGTGAACTGCGCCAGACTGTACGCAACCTGCAAAATGAGAAGAAAACCATCTTGCTGACCACCCACTATATGTTCGAAGCGGATGCGCTCTGCCAGCGTATTGCGGTGATCAACCAAGGTGAGATCGTGGCACTGGATACGCCCCAGAAAATCAAGGAGACCGTCAAAGACCTTTCGGTGGTCGAGATCGAAGTGTTCGGCATCCCGCCGGAGATGGTAGAAAAAGTGAAGGTTCTGCCGGTGGTTGAAAGCGCCAGTGTGGAGAACCGCGATCAACGTCAATTGTTGATTGTGCACACCTCCCGCAGTGCCGAAGCGATCCCGGTACTGATCGCCGAATTGAACGGGCTTAAACTGGGACGGGTGACCTCGCGCGAACCCACTTTGGAAGATGCCTATGTACGGTTGGTAGGAGGAGAATAATATGTCCGCTCTACAAAAATTGAGAGCCAATCTGCGCGTCATTTTCATGGCATTCGAGATCGAGATGCGCCAATCCTTTACAGATGCTTTTGTATTGTTTGGTATCGTCGTGCAGCCCATGATCGTGGCGTTTATGGCATTATGGATGTTGAAGGATCAGGTAGCTGATTATGCTATCTTCGTGGTGGTGGGCAGCGGCATGACCGGTTTATGGACCACCCTGTTATTTCAAGGTGGCAATAGCATCACCGGTGAACGCTGGACCGGCACCCTGGAACCTCTCTCTTGTGCTCCTGCTCCGCTGAGGATGGTGGTGACGGGCAAACTGCTGGCAAATATCACCCAATCACTGTTATCCATTGTGTTTTGTTACGGGTTCATTTCGTTAATCATGGGCTTGCCGCTTTCAATTGCCGAACCGTGGTTATTTGCTGGTTCGATTATATTGACAGTGGTCGCTTTTATTGCCTTTGGTCTGCTGATTGGCTCTCTTTTTATTTTGAATCCGGATGTGCAGCGTTTTCAAAACGGGTTGGAATTTGTAGTATACATCTTTTCAGGTTTCTTATTCCCAATCGCGTTATTACCCATGTGGAGTACGCCTTTCAGCTATATCCTGACCCCTTACTGGGCGGCTCGGGCACTGCATGCTGCTTCCAGTGGAACAGGCAATCAGCAGGAGATCCTGTTCTGTTGGGGAATGCTAATCTTACTGACGATCGTTTATGTTATCTTTTCCAAGTATCTGTTCCGTGTCATTTTAAAGAAGGCACGCGAAGATGCCACATTAAATATGCAATGATATGGAAAAATTAAAACTAAATATCAAGATCTTTTTTCAAGGAGCATACCTATCTTATGTGGGTTTGTTCCGCTGGTTGCGCCCTTCCACTTATTTCGCAACGCTGGTGTTTGGACCTCTCACGCAGATGCTGTTCTTTGTATTGATCGGTACCTATGCTCAAGGTTCTACCAAGGCTCAGTTCTACGTGATCGGGAATGCCTTGATGAATGCTGCCATGAGTGGCATTTACGGGGTCACTATGAGCATCGGCGGCGAGCGCTGGAATGGCACGTTGCCATATCTTTTCGGGGCTCCGGCAAACCGCATGTCACTTTTTTTAGGGCGAGCGTTCATGCACATCCTGAATGGCATGTTCGGTGTCATCACCGGGTTGTTCTGGGGATGGCTTCTTTTCCACGTGGATTATTCGGCTACCGACCCATGGGCGCTGTTGCTTACCATCCTGATCACTACCTTCAGCACCGCTGGTCTTGGATTGTTGATGGGTTGTATTGGCTTGATCACCCGCAACGTGATGTTTGTCAATAACACTGTTTATTTTGTGCTGCTGGTCTTTTCGGGCGCCAACTTGGAACTTTCTTCCTTACCACGCTGGATGCAGATGGTATCAGATTACCTGCCCCTTACACGTGGCATTGCATCTACCCGCATGATCATCGCTGGGCAGGGGCTGACTGAGGTAATACCATTGCTGGTGCAGGAATTTGGGATTGGAATGATGTTCGCCCTGCTGGGATATACCTTATTCCGCTGGTTCGAATTCACCGCCAAGAAGCGCGGCACACTGGAAGTATTTTGAGGTGAGTTATGCAAAAACCAGTCTATCTGGACTATAACGCAACCACTCCGATCGCTCCCCAAGTTGCGGAGGCGATGCGTCCATATATTTATGAGAACTTCGGCAATCCCTCCAGCAGTCATGCTTATGGCAGCGCTGCGAAAAAAGCAGTGGAGAAAGCGCGCCGGCAGGTGGCTGAGATGCTGGGTTGCCAGCCCGATGAGATCATTTTCACCAGTGGGGGTTCTGAATCGAATAATCTGGCGATCAAGGGTGTTGCCTTTGCCAATCGGGAGAAGGGCAATCACATCATCACTTCAGCCGTAGAGCACCCGGCAGTGCTGGAGGTGGTGGAATACCTGCAGAAGCAGGGTTTCCGCATCACCATTGTGCCAGTGGACGAATACGGCTGGGTCGATCCACAGGATATTGAAAAAGTTATTACACCCGATACCATTCTGATCACTGTCATGCATGCCAATAATGAGGTCGGTACTATTGAACCCATTAAGGAAATTGCTGCTATCGCACATGCTCATCAAATTCTCATGCACACCGATGCGGCTCAATCCGTGGGAAAGATTCCTGTCAGTGTAAATGACCTGGGTGTTGATCTGCTCTCCATTGCAGGGCATAAGCTGTATGCACCCAAAGGCATTGGTGCCCTGTATATCAAACGCGGTGTGCGGCTCGAAAAGATCATCCACGGTGCCGAACATGAAATGAACAAGCGCGCCGGCACCGAGAATGTGATCGAGATCGCCGGGTTGGGACAAGCCTGTGAGCTTATAAAAAATAATCTGGCGCAGTATCAGACGCATATGCAAGCCATGCGTACCCATTTGGAAAATGGGTTGCGGGACGCATTTCCGAATCTGAAATTCAACGGGCATCCTGAACAGCACCTTCCCAATACCACCAGTGTAAGTTTTCGTGGATTGGAAGCCAATACCATCCTTTCGGAACTGGATCAGGTAGCCGCTTCTGCCGGGGCAGCCTGTCATACCGACCAGGTGGATGTTTCTCCTGTGATTGCCGCCATGGGTATTCCAGTGGAACTTGCCATGGGAACTATTCGCCTTTCGGTGGGTCGCAATACTACGGAAGAAGAGATCGATTTTACGTTGGAAGAAATGAAACGCGTCATCGGGAATCTGCAAACGCAGGAACAGGCGATAGTTACATCTGCTTCAAATACAAAGATCAAACTGACCCATTACACACATGGGCTGGGCTGTGCCTGTAAATTGCGCCCGCAGCTGCTGGAAGAGGTACTGGCGAATATCAAACCTCCCACCGATAAGCGCATTCTGGTGGGCACCGAGACCGGTGATGATGCGGCGGTTTATCTGATCAATCCGGATACTGCGGTGGTGCAAACGGTGGATTTCTTCACTCCCATTGTGGATGATCCCTATTTGTTTGGCGCCATTTCAGCTGCCAATTCTTTGAGTGATATCTATGCCATGGGTGCCACTCCTTTATTTGCCCTGAACATTGTGGGATTTCCCAGCAACCGCCTTCCTCTGGAAGTGCTGCGTGAGATCTTGCACGGCGCACAGGATAAAGCAGCCGAAGCGGGAATCTCCATTATCGGCGGACATACCGTAGACGACACCGAACCGAAATACGGCATGGCGGTCACCGGCATTGTTAAACCTGATCAATTGATCACCAATGCAAAAGCGCAGGTGGGCGATCACCTGATTTTGACCAAACCGATCGGCACGGGCATTTTGACCACTTCTTTGAAGCAGGGATTATTGGATGGTGAACAGGCGAAACGGTTGGTCGACACCATGGCGATGCTGAATCAGAAAGCCGGCGCAGCCATGCAGCAGTTCCATGCGCATGCCTGCACTGATGTGACAGGATTTGGGCTGCTGGGACATTTGCTGGGAATGATGAAGGCAGCCGGTCTGACCGCAGTGCTGGATTTTGATGCCGTTCCTGTTCTGGATGATGTATATGATCTGGCAGCCGCGGGCATCATCCCGGGCGGCAGCCGCAGCAATCATGCCTATACCAAACTTTATGTGAGCTATGCTGAAAAACTGACGGAAATTCAGCAGATCATCCTGAACGATGCGCAGACCTCCGGTGGGCTTTTGATCGCTCTGGGATCAGATCAGGTTAAATCAATGATCGCTTCTTTGCAGAAAGAGGGCATCCCTGCTGTAGAGATTGGAGCATTGGTCGAAAAGAAAGATAGCAATTACATTCGGGTGAATGAATAATTATCTTTCCCTGTAGCGGTCATTCCTGCTTTTCTTTTCCTTCATTTTCCAGCGCTTGCACATAGGTTTCCGGATCGGGAATGGGCTCAGGATATTTCAATTTCAGAGATTTCAGGGTTTCAACAATTATTGAGCCCACGCACAGATTGCGGTACCAGTTATGGTTGGCTGGAATGGCATACCAGGGTGCCCAGGGGGTGCTGGTCTTGTTCAACACATCCTGGTAGGCTGCCTGATAGGCGTCCCACAGCTTGCGTTCTTCCAGATCGCCGGGATTGAATTTCCATTGCTTTTTAGGATCGGTGAGACGCTCCAGAAAGCGCTGTTTTTGTTCTTCCAGATCGATGTGCAGGTAGAATTTCAAGATGGTGGTGCCTTCTTCCGCCAGCATCTTTTCAAAGGCGTTGATCTGTTCGTAGCGTTTTTTCCAGACTTCTTTCGATACCAACTCGTGCACCCGCACCACCAGCACATCTTCGTATTGGGAACGGTTGAAGATCACGATCTCCCCTCTGGCAGGGACTTTGGGATGCACCCGCCATAAATAATCATGAGCCAACTCGATGGGAGTGGGGACCTTGAAATTGGCGATCTTTACTCCCTGCGGATTCACTTTTTCAAGTAAAGAGCGGATGGTGCCGTCTTTTCCTCCGCTGTCCATGGCTTGCAGAATAATGAGTACCTTCTGCTTTTGCTCGGCATACAGCACTTCTTGCAGTTCAGCCAGTTCTTTTTGCAGGTCCGCGAATACTTTTCGAGCCGCTTTCTTTTTTCCATCCCAATCCCCCAAATCATTGGCATCCAGTTTTTTGAGTCTAATCGGTTTTTCAGGGTCGGCTTTATATCGCTGCATACTTTCTCCTTATTTGTCCAATTCCTGCAAGATCTTATCCAACATTTCCTTATCATCCGGAAAGAAGCCGGCAGTGGGCAGCCGCTGGATCGTTTCTGCCCAATCTCTATTGATCTTGAAAACCGAATGGAAGATAGGCAGCGCTTCCTGCAGATGCCCGTTAGCCGCCATAGTCACTGCTTGCCAGAAGGGCAGTTCTTCAATATTGGGTGCCAGGCTGGCGCCCAGGCTATATTCTTTCATCGCTTCGAACATAGCATCTTTTACCAAGAATTCATCTCCCTTGTTCATGTGCTCATAGGCGTGCTGGATGTGAAGAAGTCTTTCCAGCTCCACCAGTGGCTCTGGATGGTCATCCACGCGCAGATTTATGAGAATATGCTCATAAGGTTCCTCGCTGCGAATACCATCAGCCACAAGCATGGCAGCGCTCTGCTTGCCGCGGATATCTCCGCCTTCGGCTTGAGCTGCCTGCAGAGCGGCCAGCAAACGCTCAGCGAGATCACCCTGTGCTTTCTGAAACGCTTCCGCCATCGCACCCCACACCGTATCCTTCTTCATCATATTTGCCTGCACGGAAAAACCGCTGCCTGCCACATGCCCGGCTTTGGCGATACAGCGGGTTCCGGTGTGGACTGCCACGTTCCCGCAGGCATCCAGCATGGCGACCTGGCGGGTTTCTCTATCTTCATCTTCTGCCAGTAGGGCATACAGTGCTCCCTGCGCGCTTTTTCCTTCACGCATCAGCTTCAGTCCCTGCGGACCGTAGCTGACCTTTACCGATGATTGTGTGGCAACGGCTCCCACCCCTGCTTCAACCCAGGGGCAGAGCGAGCCAACATTGAACCAGTGCGATTGCACGGCTACGCCGAATTGTCCACTCTTTTCATCCCTGGTGACAATGGAATAGGTGTGTAAGATTGGTTCCATAGTTTCCTCCGTAAAATTTACTTTTCCCAGAGGGCATAGATCGCCCGTGATAAATATTTTTGACTGCCGGTCTCCTGCTGTACCAGCTCACCGGCGGTGATAATTCCTCCATGAGTTTGCAGTTTCTCCTGCGTGGCGCGTAGCAGGGTGAGGGCAGAGGCTTTCACCGCGTAAGCCGTCAGCAGCAGGAAAGAAGCCTGCGGGCTGAGGACTTCTTCACAGGCTTGCAGTAAATTGGGCAGGTATTTATAAAATTCCCACACCTCGCCATTGGGACCCCGTCCAAATTTGGGCGGATCCAAGAGGATGGCATCATAAAAACTTTGCCGGCGCGCTTCACGTTTTGCAAATTTCAAGGCATCATCCACGATCCAGCGGATGGGTTTTTCCTGTAAGCCGGAAATCTCCTGATTGGTTTTCGCCCAGCTCACTGCTTTTTTAGAAGCATCCACATGCGTAACCTGCGCTCCCGCTTCGGCTGCAAAGAGGGTCGCCATACCGGTATATCCGAACAGATTGAGCACTTTCATGGAGTGCTTGTTGTTACGGATATGGTCGCGCAGCCACTGCCATTGCGGATACTGCTCCGGAAAAAGCCCGATATGGCGGGAACCGGAGAGTTCCAGTTTACAGCACACGCATCCCACCTGAATGTCCCAGGAACTGGGAAACTGCCGGTGAAATTTCCAGGTACCGTTTTCATCCTGAGAGGGGGAGAGATACAAAGCATCTGCCTTCTTCCATTCCTCTTCGGGCAAATTTTTCGTCCAGAATGCTTCGGGTTCGGGGCGAGCCAGGATGACCTTCCCGTAACGTTCCAGTTTCATGCCATCCCCGCTGTCTAATAACTCATAATCATCCCATCCTTGCGCAATAGTGATGGAAATTGAATTTCTGGGATCAAGATCTTTTTTATCCATTTCTATCCTGTATCATTTCTAAGTTAAATTGCTAACCGGATCATTACCTGTTAATGCTTTTATCGTATCTTTTTTACATGCCTTCGTCAAACAATTTGGAAAGCTATCTACATTTTGATCGAAAACCTTAAAAAATTCTACTTGTATGATTTTCCAAAATGAATATTATTCTAAATATTCTACAATTTATAGATGATTTACAAATTGACCTCATGTACAGTATATATTCGAATGGCACTATATGTATATGGGTAATAATTTATAGGGATGGAAAAAACCTAATTTTATTCAAACAAAATAAATTTACTGAGGTTAAGGAACTATGAAAAGAAAAAAATTTATGCTTGCGATAACATTCTTATTTTTACTCTCAATATTGATTACTGGATGCTCTGAAACTGCTGCGGCAATACCAGAAACGGCAGAAGAGCAATCTGTAGAATCATCTACTGAAGAAGATGTTGCCCCTGAAGCAGGGGAAGCACTTGTGGATAGCCCTACCTGCCAGGCGATAGAATTCCCGGATAGTTTTACGATTAAAGAACCACAAGATATTGTGATTGGATATGTGAAGCGATTTGAATGGAAACCGCAGCAAACTTCAGATTTTCAGCAGGCTTGCGATGAGCTTGGCATTGAATGTGTTTATGGTGACGATATGTTCCAATTGATTGACCAGGGCGTGAGCGCAATCATTCAGGATGCGGATTATATCAGTGTGGATGGAATTGCTGGTGCAGTTAATAGCGCCTGGGAAAAAGGGATCCCTGTTTTTGTCTTGAATGCAGTTCCATCCGAGATGAATCATGCATATACTGTCTCGATTGATTACAACCAGTGGGCAGCCATCAGCCTGGAATGGATGGCAGAGAAGATGGGGGGAGAGGGCGAAATGGTTCTCGTTTATCCTGGAATGAACCTGCCATACATGGATGGTATTGAAAAATTTCTTGCAAAATACCCTGATATTATCCCGGTTGAACAAAAAACTGATATATATAACGCACACGACGACCTTCAATCAGATGTGGTTAATTTTGTAAATACATACCCGGATTTGAAGGCTATCTGGACAACCGAGCAGATAAATCGCGTATATTGGGGGTTGGGGGATGCTGGAATCGCTGTTGAAGATTATCCGTTAATAGTTACTGCTGCGAATACTGAAGGATTGGATATGTGGATTCATAAAATGGAAGAAGATCCAAATTTCGAAAGTATCGCGGTTGTTGATCCTGCCGGGGTTGCTTATGATACGGTTTATGCGGCGTATTACCTGCTTACCGGCTATCCTATCAATGATGCGGCTCTGGGAGGGGAAAACTGCACCACACTTTCTGTTCCTATACCAGTAATAACCAGTGAGAATCTTGAAGAGTGGTGGGCTGCTTACAAACCATTAGGAATCAGTTATGATATTTGGTTGAATGAATTCATGACACCGGAGATGATAAGGGAACAATGGTTTCTTGAGAAGTAAAGACCTTTTTTTCGGGAAAACTTGTTCGGGGGCGTCCATCTAAAACGGCTAGAGATAGCCGTTTTAGATTTAAAATGACTAGCTTCCTTCTCCACTTTTCAACTGTGAAGTTTTGTCTTGACCTGCTCTATGTAAAAAAAAAAGAGAGTTAAAGTAGAATTGAGGTGTTATGAATCGAGGTGTCATGACCGAAAATTTCGATCTTTTTGTTGATCGCACTCACAGTGATGCAGTTAAATGGAGCGTATACCCCAAAGATATATTGCCTATGTGGGTGGCAGATATGGATTTTCTCTCCCCTCCAGCAGTAATCAAAACATTACAAAATAGGGTCAACCATGGTGTGTTTGGGTACACTTTCAATCCGCCTGATCTGGATGAGACTATAGTGACGTGGGTGAACGACCATTATCACATGCCAATCGAATCGAAAGAAATCCTGTATGTACCGGGGGTGGTGACAGGTTTCAACATGGTGGCAAGAGCGTTTTTAAAGGATGGGGATGGAGTGATATTCCAACCACCTATCTACCCCCCTTTTTTTGAATTGAAAAAAAATGGAGGTTTTGAAAACCACTGCGTTGACCTGGTGCAGAACAAAGAAGGGCGATATGAGATCGACCTTGCAGCTTTGGAAAAGGGTTTGCGCCCGAATACGAGGATGTTCTTATTATGCAATCCTCACAATCCCACTGGAAGAGTCTTCAGCCAGATGGAGATGGAACAAATTGCCGATTTCTGTTCCTATCATGATTTGTTGTTATGTTCGGATGAGATCCATTGTGATCTGGTTTATCCACCTGCCAGGCATATCCCGATCATGTCATTAAATGAAGACATTGCACAGCGAACGGTAATGTTATTTGCTCCCAGCAAGACCTTCAATATCGCGGGGTTGGGATTTTCGGTAATGATCATCAAAAATGAAAAGATGATGGAGAGAATGAAAAAAAAATTTGCCGGTATCTTGCCTCATCCGGATCTGCTGGCGGTATTAGCTGCTCGCGCTGCCTATCAGGAAGGTAGTGAATGGCTTGCAGATCTGCTTTCTTATCTGAAGACAAATCGTGATTATCTGTTGGATTATATCCATACTGAATTGCCCGACATCAAGCTTAACGCCCCGGAGGGCACATATCTAGCCTGGTTGGATTGCAGGGAAACTGATTTCGCAAAAGATCCGTATACCTTTTTCCTGGAAAAAGCTAAAGTGGCACTAAATGATGGAAACGCTTTTGGTGAAGCGGGAAAGGGATTCGTGCGGTTGAATTTCGGTTGTCCAAGGGATGTTTTAAGAAAAGGATTGGAGCGTATGCGAAATGCTATGCTTGCGGTTCAATGAGAGTGAAATAATCTGGTAGGATAATGAATGATATGAACACAGTTAATTATGTAAAAGGACCAAGGAAGAAGAGCGGTTTTAAAAAAGCGATGATCCTGCTGGTCATCTTCTTTGTTGCTATTTTCCTGCTGCGTGCAATGGGATTGTTTCTGATCGTATCCAGTGGACTGGAATATGCCAATGCGATCGTGGTTTTGAGTGGGGGGGACGAAAGCCGTATGCAGGAAGCACTCAATCTTTACAATCAAGATTACTCCCATATCATTGTACTCACCGAAACTGGGAATGTGGTGGAAGGATATGACCACCTACATAGTTTCGATATGCGTATCGAGTTGTTGCATCAAGGCATCCCGAGCGGAAATATCTTACTGACCAATCAAGTAGTGACCAGCACGGAACAGGAAGCGGAAGCAACCAAGCAACTTCTTATTACCCACCAATTCATATCCTGTATTGTAGTGACCGATCCCTACCATACCCGGCGTGCCTATACGATCTTCAAGGATGTTTTTGCTGACACAGGGATCAAGGTCATGATCCGACCCACATCCGATCATTGGTACACAGCGGATACTTGGTTTATAAAGTTGAGCGGCTGGCGTTTTACAATCTTGGAATATGTGAAGTATTTTGCTTATCTATTATCAAAATAGAGCACGATTATCTTTTATATTGATTCAGCATAAATCTCTTCCATTGTATAATTGCAAAGTGAGGACACGATCATGCAAAAATATCTATCTTTCTTATTTTTGATTTCATTGTTAGTGATGACCTCTGCCTGTCAGATCGTAGTCGAACCAATTCACCACTCTGGTGAATTGCTGATGGTTGATGATTTTGCCAAATCCAGCACCCAATGGGACGTGTGGAAGAAATCGGATGGATCGACAGTGGGTTATTATCAAGAAGGGTTAGCTTTTATCATCAATTCCCCCAACACTGATTATGTCAGCACCCCGCGAGGAAATTACAGCGATATCCAGCTTGAGGTAATTGCGAAAAATCTTAATGGGCTGTTAAACAATGGGTTCGGATTGGTATGCCGTTATCAAGATGATTCCAATTATTATGCCTTTCTGGTGTCATCAGACGGCTACTATGGCATCCTGCGGGTGCTGTATGGTGGCTATGCCGTTTTGAACGGCGGGCAGATGCAATATTCGAATGCTATCCATCAGGGGCAGGATATCAATCATATCGCTGCTACTTGTGTAGGAAATCAACTTACGTTATATGTTAACAATGAAGTTTTGGCACAAGTAGAAGATGAAGTTTTCTCAGATGGAAAGATCGGTTTGATTGCCAGTTCATTTGAAGAGCCCGGGGTGGCAATCTTGTTTGATAACTTCCTGGCAGTATACCGTTAGATTGTAATGAAGGTCTATCTGGGTTCTATCGGATGCCGGCTTAATCAAAGCGAGCTGGAAATCTTGGCGGCAGATCTACGCCAGGCAGGGCACGAGATCGTGGCTTCTCCTGAAAAAGCACAGGCTGCTATTATCAACTCGTGCACCGTCACCAATGCTGCCGAAGCGGATTCGCGCCAACTCATGCATAAACTTGCCCGTGTTGGAATAGAAAAGATTTTTCTCACAGGCTGCTGGGCTTCGGTTGACAGCATCTATTGTGATGATCTACCTACCAATGTGACCCTGGTAGATAATGCTTTGAAGCATGCCATTGTGCGTGATTATTTTCCGGATACAGGCATAGCACAGAAAGAAGCATCAGCACGTATTCCGTTACCCGGAAAAGGCAGGCGCACACGTGCATTTATAAAAGTTCAGGAAGGTTGTGATTATTTCTGCACTTTTTGTATCACCCGCATTGCTCGCGGCAAGAGCAGCAGCCGCCCTTTGGAGGAGATCCTGCATGATATTCGAGCAGCCGAACTGGCTGAAGTAAAAGAGATCGTTCTAACCGGTACTCAACTGGGTGGGTGGGGGAAGGAATATGATCCCTCCAAAACGATCACTGATCTGGTGAAGACAATTTTTGATCAAAGTTCAATTCCATTTCTGCGGCTCAGTTCTCTTGAACCCTGGGATGTCAATTCAGATTTTTATTCCTTGCTCAGCCATCCTCGTTTTTGTGATCATCTCCATTTACCACTGCAATCTGGGTGTGAATCAACATTGAAAAGGATGGGGCGAAAAATGCAACCTGCTGAATTTGCCAGGTTGGTAGATTCGCTACGCGTTGTTGATCCCAATATTGCAATCACGACCGATATGGTGGTTGGTTTTCCCGGTGAAAGTGAAGGGGAATTTGAAGAAAGCTTAGAGTTTGTGCAGCGTATGCATTTTGCGGGAGGACATGTTTTTCGCTATTCTGCTCGTCGCGGCACGCCAGCTGCTTCCTTCACTAACCAGGTTGATGGAAAAGAGTGCAAGAGAAGAAACAGAATTATGCGAGAAGTTCTTGAAGAAAGTGGTGTGCGGTATCGTGCTTCGTACCTAAAGAAAACAGTGCGAGTGCTTTGGGAGAGAGTGTGGAAAGACGAGACAGGAGATTGGATCATGGATGGCATTTCAACTAACTATATGCGGGTAAGGGCAAAAGCTGGTCAGAATCTGTGGAATCAGATCTCGCAAGTTAAGTTGGTCGAAGATTCCGGTCGTTTCATGGAGGGAATCATTGAGAAAACGAAAGATGATCCGTTATAAACTCGCAAAAATCAGAACATCCTATATGGTATAATTTCCCCGCTATATCAGAAGAAATCATCTGCTAGAAGAGGAAAAGGAACAATGCCGAAAAGGACATACCAACCACGTATACGAAAGCGCATTCGTGTTCATGGTTTCAGACAGCGCATGGCAACCGCCAACGGAAGAAAAGTATTAAAGCGAAGAATGGCGAAAGGGCGCCATAATCTAGCTGTAACTAAGAACAACCACGTCAAGAACGTGCGTTGGTAGAAACAGATTCAGAAGAAATTCTGAATTGTTTCGCTTGAGATTTGAGTGAACCGGACATTTCGTCTTACTCAAAGCGCGGACTTTAAAAAAGTAAAAGAAACTGGGAAAGTTTATCTCCATCCACTGGTTAAGATGGCAATCTGTCCCAATGGACTACCTAATTATCGTTTTGCAATTGTGACCAGTAAACTGATTGGAAATGCAGTGATAAGAAATCGTTGCCGGCGTCGTTTACGTGCAATTCTCAACCGGAAAAAAAATCGATGTCAGATGGGATGGGATATTGTTTTCATTGTTCGCAAACGATTTATTCATTCGAGTGCAAGCGAAATACAAACAGCGGTAGAGAATCTCTTTCTGCAAGCGGGTTTGGTCTAAAAAAAGATAAATTGATGATCACTGAAGGGAATCATACTCACGAACCATCTTTGAAGGATGTAAAAATTACGATTTGGACATTCCCAAGATATATCGTGATGTTCTTGATCCGCGTATATCAAAAAGTAGTCTCTCCTTCGCTACCAGCAAATACCTGCCGGTTTTATCCAACATGTTCTCATTATGCATATCAAGCTATCTATAAATATGGCATATGGAAAGGTGGTTATTTATCAATTCATCGTCTAATCCGCTGTAACCCATTCAATGAAGGCGGATATGATCCAGTACCATAACGAATGAAAATAGGTGAAAAAATATGAAGAAAAACATTACTATATTGGTATTACTGATTTTGGTTCTTGCAGCAACCATTACTGGTTGCACCAACAATATCGGTGCAGCTTCCAGTTGGCCGGGTTTCTCTGTCAGTGATGGTATGGCGGTGCTTTCGTATGGATCTCAGATCTTTGCGATCAATACTGAAAACGGAAATCGACAGTGGGTATATCCCTCATCGGCGGAAAAGAATGTAATGTTCTATGCTCCTGCTGAGATCAAAGATGGTCAGGTGCTGGTTGGAGATTACAACCATACGCTTTATTCCATAAACAGTGACAATGGTATTTTGAACTGGAAATTCGAGGGAGCCAAGGGGCGCTATGTTGGTAGCGTTTTAGAGTTGAACGGTATGACCTATGCGCCCAATGCGGATCATTCCCTGTATGTTGTAGACTCACAGGGAATGCTTAATTGGGAATTTAAGACACAGGGTCCGAATTGGTCCAAACCGGTTGCGGACGATCAATATGTATATGTAGCATCCATGGACCATCACCTGTATGCGCTTCAACTCAATTATGATGCAGCTACACTAGCAACAGATGAGAATGGAAGCAAGGTGCTGGTCAGTGAACCAGTTTGGAGTGTTGATCTGGGGACAGCCGTTGTATCAGATCCATTACTCGCAGATGGTTTTCTATATGTCGGAACCATCGATGGCGAATTATTCAAAGTGAATGCTGCCAGCGGTGCAATTGAATGGACATTTGAAGGTGATACGAAGATCAAGAGCATCTGGACCACCCCTCTCATTGTTGACAGTTCACTTTACTTCGGAACCGAAGATGGGTTTGTATATGCCCTGAATGTCGAAAGCGGTGATACCATCTGGGCAAATCCCACTTCTACTGGTTCACAGATTGTCGCCAGTGGTGTGGCATTGAATGGGAATGTTGGATTTGGTACCATCGCCGGGAATTTGGTTATTCTGGATAAAAATCAAGCAACCTCTCCCTCGATCACCAGAGATGGCGGCATCTATACTACACCGATCTTCCAAGATGGAAAACTCTACCTGGTCGTTGTAGGTGGAGATAAACTGGTTTACGCACTTGATGAAAATGGCCGTGAATATTGGGCATTTTCCACTAAAGAATAATTAAAAAAGGAAAACAACATGTGGGATTCACTTATTATTAAACCCTTCATCAATACACTGTTATTAATCTACAATCTGATTGGGAAAAATTTCGGTGTGGCAGTCATTGTATTCACGATTCTCATCAAAGCTATTACCCATCCTCTGATTGCGCGTCAGATAAAGAGCACCAAAGCGATGCAGGACCTACAGCAAGATGAAGATTACCTGGAGATGCAGAAAAAGTATAAAAATGATAAAGATCGCTTAGCACAGGCGCAAATGGAACTTTACAAGAAAAAAGGGATCAAACCTTTCGCTTCTTGTTTACCCACTCTCATCCAGTTCCCTATCATCATTGGTTTATATCAAAGCATCATTCAAACCATGGGCAATGCTCCATTGCAGGTATTGACGCTGGTTTCGAAGATCGACTTATGGCTCTCCAACCTCTTCTCGTTCATCCCGGCGGTGCAAAACCCATACTCGCTTATCCCTTTGAATAACCAATTTTTATGGATGGACCTCAGCCAACCTGATCGTGTATATATACCCGGGATTCCCTTTGGAATTCCAGTGTTAGCGATTTTTGTGGTGATCACCAGCTTTTTACAAAATAAGCTGATCAGTCCCAGCGGAGGAGATCCTCAGGCTAATCAAGCAACTGGAATGATGAACATTTACATGCCTTTATTAATGGGTTGGTTTGCATATTCCCTATCATCCGGGCTGGCTTTATATTTTGCCATTTCCAATGTTATCAGTTTGATCCAATACGCTGCATTGGGTAAATATAAATTAAAGGATCTATTCAAGAAAAAAGAAAAACAAGCACTCAAAAAGCCTACCGCATAAGCAGGTATCAAACGGCTTTATGAATATGACAATTCGAAAAATGCTTTAAAGGTTTCTATCCCTTTGAAAACAAAGGGATAGTACAGTATTGGTTAATATTTCTATTTCTGTGAAATCGGATAAATAAAACTTATACAGTAAACCCCCAAAGCGCTGAAAAGGAAGAAAGGAAGATTATATGGAAGGACAAGATGCTGGAGTAAAACTTTCGGATCAAACATCCTCTTACCTCGATGACACTGTAGATAAGATAGAGAATGCGCGACAAATCACATACGAGGTCATCACCGAGTTGTTGGATAAGATGAACATTGACGCCAAAGTAATGACCCGTATCGTTGATCCAGAAGATGATAAGGATCGCCCCATCATTCTTGCAGATATATCCGGCAAGGATCTCAGCATATTGATCGGTCGGAAGTCGGAAACTCTGAATTCACTGCAATATATCACCAGCCTGATCCTCTGTAATCGGATGGGTGAATGGGTACCATTGATGGTGGATGTACAGGGTTACCGTTACCGTCGCGAACGGCAGTTACGGCAGCTTGCACGACGCATTGCTGACCAGGTAGTACAGACCGGACGCAGACAGGTACTAGAACCAATGCCGGCCAATGAACGCAGAATCATCCATCTTGAATTGCGCTATCATCCTTTTGTAACTACTGAAAGTGCGGGAGAAGAACCAAACCGACGGGCGACCATCTACTTGAAGCCGAAAGAATAAATTGTATTCATTCAGTAACTTCAAAGGATAAATTATGCGTGCTGTTGATATCATCATCCGCAAACGAGATAAAAAAGAATTAACAAAAGAAGAGATAGAGTTTTTCATCCAAGGAATCACAAAGAATACCATCCCTGACTACCAGGCGTCTGCCTGGGCAATGGCAGTGTTGTTAAATGGGATGACTGCACAGGAAACAACCTATCTTACCTTAGCAATGGCAAGTTCAGGAGATATTCTGAACTTGTCAAAAATAGCTCCCATTGTGGTCGATAAGCATTCTTCAGGTGGGGTGGGAGATAAAACCACCCTTGTTGTTGCGCCGCTAGTAGCAGCCTGCGGATTGCCAGTCGGTAAGATGTCAGGACGCGGTCTGGGATTCAGCGGTGGGACACTGGATAAAATGGAATCCATCCCCGGATACCGGGTAGATTTATCGGAAGACGAGTTCATGCGGCAATTACACCAGATCGGTATCGTACTAACCGGACAAACCGGTGATCTTGCACCTGCGGATGGCATTTTGTACGCCTTGCGCGATGTGACTGGCACTGTTCCGTCTATCCCTCTGATCGCCTCATCCATCATGAGTAAAAAGATTGCAGCAGGTGCCCAAGCGATCGTGCTGGACGTGAAATTGGGCTACGGCGCATTCATGAAAGACCTGGAGCATGCCAGACAGTTGGCAATTTTAATGGTGGAGATTGGGAACCTGAGTGGTAGAAAAGTGCGCGCGCTACTTTCCGACATGAACCAACCTCTGGGTAAAGCGGTGGGCAATGCTATCGAACTAAAAGAAGCCATCGAAACGCTGCATGATGGCGGACCGCATGATTTTCGGGAACATTGTTTCACGGTAGCTGCGCACATGCTGGTGTTGGGAGAAAAAGCTGCCAATCTGGATGCAGCTCGTGGACTAGCCGAAGCAACAATCAAGAATGGAAAAGCCTGGGAGAAATTTACCCAACTGGTGAAAGCCCAAAAAGGTGATCTTTCCTTTATCGAAAATCCAGACAAATTACCATCAGGTTCGATTGAAGATGCAATTGTCGCTGAAAAAGATGGTCATATATCCATGCTCAATGCCCAGATGATCGGCGAGGCTGCTGTGATCCTGGGAGCAGGCAGAGAAAAGAAGGGCGCAGCCATCGATCTGGGTGTGGGATTTCATCTGGAACACAAAGTTGGTGAACAGGTAGCCAAAGGGGATGTGATCATCAAGATCTTTGCAAATGAGCAAGATAAATTAGCTGCAGCCAAAGCAAGATTGATGGAAGGTATTGCAATCCAATCCGAAAAGTGTGCGGAACTACCACTTTTTTATGGTGTGATTTAGGTTCATAAATTGATAAAAAGAACCTTTTATGGCATAATCAGGTCGTAAAAGCATTGATGGAAACGAGTAGGATCAGCGGATTTCTGTAGCGAGCCAGGGAGAGTGAAAGCCTGGTGGAAAAACTGGTCTGAAAATCCTTCCGGAGTTGTGATCTGAACATATCGTACTGATATTATTAGGAAAACCGGATTTGCCTACCGTTAGCAGGGCAGGGACTCTGTGCAAGCAGGCTCCTGAGTGAGAGTTCACCGCCAGGTGAGAATGTGGGTGGTACCGCGGGTATTATTTGCTCGTCCCTGATAAAGGATGAGCTTTTTTATTTGGAGGTGTTATGTTCAAACCCGTTTCTTCGAAGCTAGAGATCAAAGAACTGGAGGAATCTGTTCTGCAATTTTGGAAGCAGGAGGAGATATTCAAACAAACCATGAAGAAGACCGATGGTGGTCCAAATTATGTGTTCTACGAAGGACCACCAACTGCCAACGGTATTCCGGGTGTGCATCATGTGCTGGCACGTGTTTTTAAGGATATCTTCCCGCGTTACAAGACCATGCAGGGCTATCATGTTGACCGGCGTGGTGGTTGGGATACACACGGGTTGCCAGTGGAAATCGAAGTCGAGAAGAAGCTGGGATTCACCAATAAACAGCAGATCGAAGAATATGGCATCGAAAAATTCAATAAACTGTGCAAGGAATCGGCTTTTTCCTATATTCAGGAATGGGAGAAGTTAACCGATCGCATTGCATATTGGGTTGATCTCAGTAAAGCTTATGTGACTTACAGAAACGAGTATATAGAGTCGGTCTGGTGGATCCTAAAAAACTTCTGGGATAAAGAATTGCTCTATCAGGGCTTCAAAGTTGTGCCATACTGTACACGCTGTGGAACTCCTCTTTCGGATCATGAGGTATCTCTTGGGTACCATGATATAAGTGAACCCTCTATCTTTGTGCGCATGCCACTGTTAGACGAAGAAGACACCTCTTTGCTGGTTTGGACAACCACACCCTGGACTTTACCGGCTAACGTCGCTGTGGCAGCCGGGAAGGATATCACCTATGTCAAGGTAGAACGAAATCTGACCAATGGTGAGAGCAACACGACCGAAAAACTGATCCTGGCAGAAGTGTTGGTGGAGAAGGTCTTCAGTGATGAAAAAATTACCATATTGGAGCGTTTTAAGGGCAAACAACTCAAAGGAAAACGCTATCAACCGCTATTCACTTTCTTGCCAGTGGATAAACCGGCTCATTATGTGGTACTGGGAGATTTTGTAACTATCGCAGATGGTTCTGGATTGGTGCATATCGCTCCGGCATACGGTGCCGACGATATGAACGTAGCCAATCAGGAAAATCTACCTTTACTGATGACCGTCAAACCGGATGGTACTTTCATAAAGGAGGTTGATCATTGGGCTGGGAAATATGTGAAAGATGCTGATCCGTTGATCATTGATCATTTGAATGCGCGTGGATTGCTCTTTAAAGTTGAGCAGCACGAACATTCTTATCCATTCTGCTGGCGATGTGATACTCCTCTGCTATATTATGCCCGTCCAACTTGGTATATCCGTACCAGTGAAAAGAAAGACCGATTGGTGGCGTTGAATAACGAGATCAATTGGTATCCCGAACATATCAAGAATGGTCGCTTCGGGAACTGGCTGGAGAACAATATCGACTGGGCATTGGGCAGGGAACGTTTTTGGGGTACGCCATTACCAGTGTGGCAGTGCCGGGATTGTGGTTTGCAGACCTGCGTGGGTTCCATAGAGGAATTATCCAGCCTGGTCGGTCACGACCTGACCGGATTGGAACTGCACCGTCCTTATGTGGATGAGGTTACACTCGAATGCCCTGAATGTCATGGCAAGATGCAACGGGTCCCGGAATTGATCGATGTATGGTTCGATTCGGGATCTATGCCGGTGGCGCAGTGGCATTATCCATTTGAGCATGAAAAGGAATTCAAGGAACAATACCCGGCAGATTATATCTGCGAAGCGGTCGATCAAACGCGCGGGTGGTTCTATTCATTGCATGCCATCTCAACATTATTGTTTGATCAAAAGTGTTTTAAGAATGTATTATGTCTCGGATTGATCCTGGATGAGAATGGGCAAAAGATGTCCAAATCCAAAGGCAATGTAGTCGATCCGTGGGAGGTGATCGATCAGAATGGGGCGGATGCCATGCGTTGGTATTTATATACCGCCAGCCCGCCGGGACAGGAACGGCGTTTTTCTGCCAATCTGGTTTCGGAAGTAATTCGCAATTTCACGTTGACCTTGTGGAATACTTATTCCTTCTTTGTCACCTATGCCAATCTGGATAACTGGCAGCCGGATGCGACCAAGACGCATATTGAATATTCTGCGCTTGATAAATGGATACTGTCGGAACTGCATACTCTCATCAAGGACGTGACGGAAGCATTCGAAAACTATGACGTGATCAATGCCACGCGTCCGGTCGAGCAGTTTGTAGACCAATTATCGAACTGGTACCTGCGGCGTTCCCGTCGACGTTTTTGGAAGAGCGAATCGGATGAGGATAAATATGCAGCTTATGCCACCTTATATGAAGCGCTGGCGGCTATCAGCAAACTTATTGCACCATCCATGCCTTATATGGCTGAAGTTCTTTATCAGAACCTGGTGCTTTCCGTTGATGCCAATGCCGAGAAATCTGTACATCTTACCCAATGGCCTGATTTCGATGAAGCCTTGATCGATGCAACGTTGAATCATGAGATGGAAGTGGTCATGAAGCTGGTTTCTTTGGGGCATGCTGCACGCAATAAATCGGGTATCAAAGTGCGCCAACCGCTGGCTGAAGCTGCATTTGCATTGAGTTCAGCCGATGATCCACGTATTGTTGAAAAATATGCCGAATTGCTGGAAGATGAGCTCAATGTAAAAAAAGTACGCTTACTGAGTGCGGCAAATGAGGCGGTTGCCTATGACCTGGTGCCACTACCCAAACAATTGGGACAGAAATACAAAGGAGATTTCCCTCAAATCAAAGATGCCATCCTGGCGTTGAACGCGGAAGAGATCGCGGAAAAAGTAGGGAGTGGGGGATCTTTCAAAGTAACAGTAGCAGGTTCAGAATACGAGATCAATCCCGATGAAGTGGAGATCCATATTCAAGCCAAAGAGGGTTTCGAAGTAGCTTCGGAAGGAGCCTACCTGGCAGCATTGGTTACTACCCTGAATGAGGAACTGGTCAATGAGGGACTGGTGCGTGAATTCATCCGCCGGGTGCAGGAAGCCCGCAAGCAGGCTGGTTTTGAAATCGCCGATCGTATCACCCTGGCTTATAGCGCATCTGAGAAATTACAGCAAGCCATCGAGCAGTATCGCGATTATGTGATGGCAGAGACTCTGACGGTTGAGATGACATCGGAAGACCAACCGCATATCCTGCCGAATGCCAGTGATGATTTCGATGGGGAACAAGTGACTATCTGGTTGACAAAGAAAAGCTAAAAATAACAAGAGAGACCGACCAAACTGGTCGGTCTTTTCTTTATCGCATATCCCGGTTGAAATGCGGGACTTCAGCGGGTAATTCGAAACTTATCTCTACCAATCCCGCATACCTGCCGTTTTCGAAGTAGGGTGCTTGGAACACCATTTTTTTTATATCATTCTTCTGGATGGTATAAATATTGGGATTCTTGCCTGCCTGAATTTTCTTGATCTTTTCTTGCGAAAGATGGGAGTGGCAATCCAATAGATCCTTTCCGATCAAGGCTTTGCCGCCATCTTTGGAAAAAAGATCCGCGGCTTTCTGATTCATCTCTATAATAATGTCATCTTTATCCGTGACGGTAATGGCTGCCGGAAATTCTTCACGCCAATTGACTGTTTTCATGCTCGCTCCTTCATTGCTGTGTGATATACCCAAACCAAGGTTATTGTACTCAATTTTAGAAAGTCAATAAGGTGGTGTTAGACTGAAATGCGTTTTTCTATTACAATCAAATGACTTGACTCTGGAGGAATCATTTGAAAAAGATTATTAAATCCTATCTATTTTTATTAATCCTGGCAGGGATCATCATCATCCTGGATCAATATACCAAGAATCTAGTACGGACGAATCTGAATTATGGGGAAGTATGGACCCCCTGGGAATGGCTGATGCCCTATGCGCGGGTTGTCCACTGGTATAACACAGGAGTGGCATTTGGAATGTTTCAGGGGATGGGTTTGCTCTTCACCTTCTTGCCGCTGGTTGTGGTCATTTTGATTCTGATATTCTACAGCCGTTTGGCAGGGGAAAATTGGTGGTTACGCAGTGCGATCGGATTGGAATTGGGTGGTGCAATTGGCAATTTGATTGACCGTGTCAAGATTGGGCATGTAACAGATTTCATATCGGTTGGTAATTTCGCCGTTTTTAATATTGCCGATGCCTCCATCACGGTCGGAGTAGCGGTAATGCTAATCGCTTTATGGCAGGAGGAGAAGAAGAATTCTCCCAAATCCGCATAAACTTATGGCAGAACAGGATCGAACATTTATCATTAAATTCGACAACAAGATACCGGAACGTCTGGATAAATACCTGGCGGAACAATTAAGTGATTTGTCGCGTTCCAGAATCCAGGATCTTATTAGGGGTGGTTATATTCAAGTAGATGGTGAGTCGATTGATAAAGTAAGTACCTTATTACCATCACCGTGTTCTATTTTGATTACCATCCCTCCGGCAGAACCCTTAACCATCATTCCCGAAGCCATTCCGCTTGATATTCTTTACGAAGATGAGAACGTTATTGTGGTAAATAAACCGGCAGGATTGGTGGTACATCCTTCGAATGGACATCAGAACGGAACGTTGGTGCATGCACTATTGGCACATGCACCCTTTTTGCAGGGGATTGGTGGTGTGCAAAGACCTGGTATTGTGCACCGGCTCGATCGCGACACTTCTGGTGTCTTACTGGTGGCGAAAAACGAAAAAACCCATCATTATCTGCAGGAACAATTCAAATCTCGAGAAGTGAACAAGATTTATATGGCATTGGTGGATGGATGTCCTCCCACACCTACTGGCAGGATTGAAACAGGCATTCAACGTGATCCAACCCAACGCAAGAAAATGGCAGTTGCTTATAATGGAAGGGGCCGGGCTGCGGTTTCAGAATATAAAGTGATCCATTCATATAAGAATCACACACTGGTGGAGGTGAAGATATTTACTGGACGCACCCATCAAATTAGGGTGCAGATGGCATACTTAGGCTGCCCAGTGGTGGCAGATACTATATATGGACATAAATATCCTTCTCTGCCGCTCCACCGCCAATTCCTGCACGCCCGATCTATTACTATCCGGATACCCGATCACAGCGAGCCCATGGAATTCAGCGCTCCATTGCCGGATGATCTGCAACAAATTTTGAATGAACTTACCTAATGGAGACTCTCGAGGAAAATAAGATGAAATACATTGATCTGCGTTCTGATACAGTGACCGTACCTACGGATGAAATGCGTGCTGCTATGGCAGCAGCAGAAGTAGGAGATGATGTCTATGGAGAGGATCCAACGGTCAATCAATTGGAATCGAAAGCAGCTGCCTTGATGGGTATGGAGCAGGGGTTATTCGTAACCTCCGGTACGATGGGGAATCTACTGGCAATTTTGACCACCTGCCAGCGGGGAGATGAGGTGATCATGGGGCAATATGGACATACCTTTTTACATGAAGTGGGTGGTATGTCTGCGTTAGGTGGAATATTTGCTAATACTCTCCCTAACCAGAAAGACGGCACTCTGGATTTGGAAATGATCTCACAAGCTGTGCGGGGAACGGACATCCACGAACCGCGCACCAAAATGATCATAGTAGAGAATACGCAAAATCAATGTGGTGGTTTGGTGATCTCCTCAGGGTATATGTGGGAGTTGAGTGCGTTGGCGAAAAAGAAAGGACTTGCTCTCCATATTGATGGAGCACGTATTTTCAATGCCGCCGTAGCTCTCGGTTGTCCAGTGGACGCATTGACTGCTATGGCGGATTCAGTTACTTTTTGCTTAAGTAAGGGATTGTGCGCCCCGGTCGGCTCAGTTTTGTGCGGGTCAGAAGATTTCATCACCAAAGCTCGTCGTTTGAGAAAAATGCTGGGCGGTGGAATGCGCCAGGCAGGAGTATTAGCAGCAGCTGGAATTGTATCATTAGACAAGATGACGAAACGCTTGGAAGAAGATCATGCACGTGCTACCCGTCTGGCAGATGCCATTTCCAAGATTCCAGGGTTCTCTCTTTCCAAAGGAAAGCCCCAGACCAATATGGTTTTCTTAGAGGTGGCTGAAGATATTTTCCCCAACTTTGATGTCTTAAAAGAAAGATTGGAAGAAGAAAGGATTTTGATCGGTTTTTCCGGTGAACGCGAGGTCCGTCTGGTGACCCATTATTGGATACATGACGAGGATGTGGAACATATCATTGCAACCTGGGAAAATCTGGTCGATTGATTGTGTTCCCAGCAAGTGATATTTGCTTGTTATAATCTGAATCTGATTTCGATAAAGAGGTGAAAGCATGAGCGAATTTATTAAAGTAGAACAGATCAATGCAGCGGTAGATGAGATCCATAAGAGAACGAAACAAAATCCCAAAGTTGGTCTGATCCTGGGGTCTGGATTGGGCGATCTTGCCGAATCTGTAAAACCGGCTGATTTTATTGATTACAAAGATATCCCGAGTTGGCCTGTTTCGACCATTCAAGGACATAAGGGACGCCTGGTGATAGGTGATCTGGAAGGGACCACCGTACTGATCATGCAGGGACGGGCTCATTATTATGAAGGATATCCTATCAGCCAGATTGGTTTCCCGATTCGCGTGATGAAAAAACTGGGTATCGAAAAATTGATCGTGACTAACGCAGCCGGAGCAATCAATCCTGAGTACAAACCGGGAGAAGTAATGATCATTACCGATCATTTGTCATTAATGTCGATGGGTGGTGAAAATCCTTTACGTGGTCCCAACCTGGATGAATTTGGAGCGCGTTTTCCAGATATGAGCCGTTGCTATGATGAGAAATTGATCGAAAAGACCCTGACGGTTTGCAATGAGAAAAGCATTGACGTTCACGAGGGTGTGTATGTCTGTTTGGCAGGGCCGTCATTTGAAACTCCTGCTGACCTACGCTTTTTGCGATTGATCGGGGCAGATGCAGTGGGTATGTCTACTGTACCGGAAGTTATCGTGGCTGTTCATTCCGGCATTCAAGTATTGGGATTCTCGGGCATCAGCAATAAAGCCAATCTTGACGGCAGTACCGTCACTACCCATGAAGAGGTCTTGCAAGCTGGAAAAGCAATCGCTCCAAAATTGGAGACCATCATCCGAGGTTTATTAGCGAATATGTAGTGGGATGTTCCCATTACGGGTGTGAACATGATCGAGCTATTAAAATTCCTGAAGGAATTTGAAGGGGGTATCTATTTACTATTGCTCGTCTTGGCATTAGTACTGGCAGGACGTTTGGCAGGCGCACTTCAGTTAAAACGGAAATCAGCATTCAGCTTGGAAAAAGAAATAGTTCAAAAAAAGATCAATTCCACCGCAACTTTATTGGTAATCATTTTGGTTTTATTCGTTGGACAGGTAATCTTGGTTTCTGTAGCATCTGCCCACTATCCTGGGCTTTATACATTAACAACTCCCACTGTGGGAATTTTACCGACTCCAACTGACATGTTTCAGGCGATGCTGCGAATGGAAGAAACCCCGGAAGGATTGGAACAAACTCAAACTGCCGTGGCTATGACAGGCTGTATTCCCGGTCAGATTGAATGGCTTTCTCCTGTATCAGGAAATGAAGTTAGTGGATCGGTTCCTTTATCGGGAACCATTAATGTTCCTAATATGGGATTCTATAAATATGAATATCGTTTGAAAGGACGCGAAGAATGGATTCCGATCGCAGCCGGGAACAAAGTAGTGATCGAAAGTGAACTAGGTGGGAACTGGAATACTGAACAGCTTCAACCAGGGTTATATGAATTGCGTATCGTAGTCTCGGATAATCAAAATAACCTCTTTCAACCATGCGTAATTGAGGTTAAAGTTGTATTATGAAAGAGAGGTTTTAATTTGGCAGAGGTTATGATTCGTCCAGCAGTATCCCCTGATTTTTCGGTGCTATCCAACTTCAAGCATGCCATTGAAACCCAGACCGTATGGCAAATGGATCAGGATATCAGTGAAAAAGAAATATCCGTCCATTTCAGGGAGATGAAACTTCCACGTTTAATGAAATTATCTTATCCACGTTCCATCAATAATTTACTTGAACACTGGAAAGAACTCTCGGTTTTGTTAGTTGCTTGTGTGGATAATGTGCCTATCGGGTACATCTCATCATCTTCCATCCAAACCACTTCCAACGTGTGGATCAAGGATCTGGTAGTACATGAACGCTGGCGTAGACAGGGAGTGGCAACATCTCTAATCAAAGCCATGATGGAATGGGGAGAAGAACGTGGACATAAACGGATCACTCTGGAAATGAGCTCTAAGAACTACCCTGCCATTTCTATGGCTCAGAAGTTGGGTTATGAATTTTGTGGATATAACGATTATTACTATGAAAATAATGATATCGTGGTATTTTTTGCGCGTTTAATCAGATAACCTGATGGGGAATTTGAATGAATAGTATAAATTCGATCAATGGACTAACTGCTATTTTTAGTGCAACCAGCGATGTTTTAACCGCCGGTCTGGCGGTAACCGCGTTTTCCTTATTTCTATATTCTTTGACTTTCGAAATTCGCGATCGATTGACAAATATCTTCTCCGCTATTCTCTTCGTTTTGATTCTGATATTTGGCGCAGATGCTTTTGGTTCCATCATCACAGATGAAATCGTCCTTTTGCCGATTTTGAAGGTGCATTGGATCGGGTTGATTTTCATTCCTACCTTGTATTTCATTTTCTCCGATGCACTGTTAGCGATGACCGGTAAACCCAGTATGGGAAAACGAAAGATTGTCGGAATTTTTATGTTGCTTATTAGTGCTGGACTTTCTGTTTTGCTCTTGAGAAATGAATTATTGGGCGACTTGGTAACGGATCAGGCCCCCGCACCTTTCTTTCATAGAACATTTGTTATGAATCTATATCTGGCGTTTTTCTTTGTTTCGATCGCTTTTTCGATTTATAATTTTTTCCGTGCCATTAAACGCACCAATTCTCCGACCAGTAAAAGAAGGATGATCTACCTGGTAGGAAGTGCTCTAGGATTGCTTTCGGGATTATTCCCTTATTTTATTTTCGAAGAATCCATCGGATTCTTCAGTTCAATGACCTTTTGGTTATTATCATCTATCCTTTACCTGGGAAGCTGGGCATTTATCATCGGTATGACATATGCTATTTCTTTTTTTGGCTTTTCGATCCCAGATAGAGAAATCAAGAAAAGAATTCTTCATTGGATCTTCCGTGGACCATTGACAGCCAGTTTAACGCTAGGCATCACCACGCTTATTCGCCGTGCTGGTGTGATGCTGGGAAGAGATCTCGCTATGCTGGAGATTCTAGCGATGGTGGCTACCATTGTTTTATTTGAACATCTCTATACTCTGTTTTTCCCAAAATTGGAGCGAATTCTCTTTCGCGGGAAGGATCTGGAAGAGTTAAAAAGGATCCACTCTTTGGAAGAGAGATTATTCACGAAAAATGATTTCAATCAGTTTGCTGAGATCATCCTGGCGAATCTCTGTGACCGGTTACGATCTATCAGGGCTGTTCTGTTTCTTAAACCGAATGGAGAACTTGAAACAGTGGTCAAGTTGGGTGATGTAGATGAGATCATTACAAGGGCAGGCAAAATCGAAGAAGTACTCGATAAGGAAGATGATGACAAATTTTTCATTCATGTCAATGGATTGGTGCTGCTCCCAATTAAAAACCCTGATGATGCGAAAAATGCAAAAAAGATTCTAGGATTCATTGCCCTTGATCACATTCATGAGCCGAGAGGGGATGCGGAGCAGAACCGTGCTATCCACTTGATGCTGCGCCGACTACGCACCGCTATTGTTGATTATCAGCAACAGCAAAAAATGCTTCTCTCGCTGGATGTTTTGACTCCACAAATGGATGAAATGCAAAATCTACTGGCTGCCGGTCGTTTTGTGGATATGAATACAGAGATCAACCTGAAAAATGAAGATCTTCTGAATAAATGGACCAAAGATGCTCTTTCTCACTTATGGGGCGGACCCAAATTAAGCAGTAATATATTGCTGCAATTGAATATTGTTCAAAAAAAAGCAGACGAAAGTGGTGAGACATTAACCAAAACTCTGCGTGAGATATTACAATCAGCGATTAATTCATTGAGACCACAAGGAGAAAGGCAATATACAAATGATTGGTTGCTATATAATATCCTTGACTTTAAGTTTAATGAGAATATGAAAATGAGAGATATCGCCAAACGATTATCTCTATCAGAAGCGGATCTATATCGCAAACAGCGCATTGCTATCACTTTGGTTGCAAAAAAGCTGATTGAAATCGAATCACTTTACCTACAGGGTCTACAATAGGAGGGAAAATGGACTTAAAGAAGAATAATAGTCAAAATCAAGACTCCGTACCAATTCTGGATGATGCATGGTGGAATTCATTGCTCGAAAGTGCTAACAAATATCCTAACTCCGCTGGCGGTGATCAGGCAAATTCGAATGAGACGAACGAAATATCTGAGATAGACTGGTTTTTAATGGAAAGATATTTTCATGACGATGAAATCTTGAAGGTTGAAGTGATCGGATTCAACAAAGGAGGTCTTCTGGTAAAAGGGGATCATTTCAAGGGTTTCATCCCCAATTCGCATTTAAAAGAGGTATCCCGAATCCAATCGACCCCCGAACGATATCAGGCATTGAAGGAAGCAGTTGGACAGCATTTAAAGGTCAAAGTAATTGAATGTGACAAGGGACAAGGGAAATTAATCTTTTCCGAACGGGCAGCTGAGAAAGAACCGGGTCGTCGATTGGATGTTTTTGATGATCTAGATATTGGAAGTGTGGTAAAAGGCGAGGTTACCAACATCACCAAGTTTGGAGTTTTCCTCGATCTGGGAGGTATTGAAGGATTAGTTCACCTTTCTGAACTATCATGGGGGAAGGTACACCATCCTTCTGAGATTGTTCACATTGGTGAGGTCATTCAGGCTCGAGTGATATCCATTGATAAAGAGAAAATGCGCATTGCTCTCAGTATTAAACAACTCTTGCCTAATCCATGGTATGACTTTGGTGAAAGGTACCTGGTAGGTGATGTGATCACGGTGACCATCACTAGAGTAGTAGGGTATGGCGTTTTTGCGGAGATCGAAAATGGCATTGAGGGTTTAGTGCACATCTCGGATATCCAATCCAAGGACCTGTCACTTTCCATAGTCGAAATGAAAGTTGGAGAGAAGATGGTAGTCTCGATCAAAGCGATTGATGTGGAAAATCGCCGGTTGAGTTTGGGATTCATTAGTCGACTTCAATAGAATGCATTATGATTAATATCCTATGAAGAAACACACCGATCACTCTCTGAAATTAGCAGAGTATCTTCAACGTTTTATCAAGGATATTCTCGGTATTGTGCTCATTTCAGGGGCGGTCATTTCTTTTTTGGGTTATTTCAGTTTATCCCAGGGAAGAGCATTGAACTCCCTGGTGGATACCATTAAACAAGGATTCGGATGGGGCACGGTCTTCTTCCTGGCATTTCTGTTCTATATTGGAGTATTAGTCCTTTTTCGGCGAGTTGAAAGTTTTCCAAGCATCAATCTGAAACGTCTGCTTTATCTGGAATTATGTTTTTTTACCACCCTGGGATTTTTATCGATTCTGGGCGGGAATTCTCTGGTGCGTGCTGCAGAAGGCAGTGATGGGGGAGTGATCGGATGGGGAATCGCAAAAATGTGTAGTTCCATTCTACCCTTGCCGATCTGTTCTATCTTTTTCGTTTTGATTGCAATAATCTCGTTCCTAATGGCAACGGGATTTTTACGCAAGATCATTGCCAGGTTGGAAAAACAGTCCATATCCCGAGGATATCCTTACTCTATTACTGAGGAGCAACCCGATCATATAACGGTACCGATAAGCCCACACACCAGTGAAACTGATCTAAAGGATAGGTCGTCAATTGATACCCCTCCCGTAGCCGATCTACCTCCGCTTTCTATCCTTTTCGATCAAAAAGCCTCTACAACCGATGAAAGTTATATTAAACAAAATGCAGAACGGATTGAGAAAACTTTCAACGAATTTGGTATTCCTGCTAGTGTAGTAGGGTATCGTATTGGACCGACTGTCATTCAGTATGCACTGGAACCCGGTTATATTGATAAGACCAATGAAGAAGGTGAGCTGAGCAAGAAAAAGATCCGTGTTTCTCAGATTTCCTCTTTACAACGAGATCTAGCACTGACTTTGGGAGCTGAACGACTGCGTATTGAGGCACCTATTCCAGGATATTCATTTGTGGGAATTGAGGTTCCCAATCGTTACAGCAGCAAGGTGCGGTTGAAGAGTATTCTGGGAAGCACATCAATTCAAAAATTACAATCTTCTCTGAAACTAGCGCTGGGGATGGATGTGTCGGGAAATCCCATTTCGGCAGACTTGACTAGAATGCCACATCTGCTTATTGCTGGTACGACCGGTTCTGGAAAATCGGTATGCATCAGTGCGTTGATCGCTAGTCTGGTAATGTGTAATGCTCCGGCTGATTTGAAGATCGCAATTCTAGATCCCAAATTGGTAGAATTGGCTGTCTTTAATGGCTTACCACACTTGATCGGAGAAGTTGAGACAGATGTCAACCGTATGTTGGCTGTGTTAGCATGGGCAGTGGCTGAAATGGATCACCGCTACAGAATGTTCGAAGAACTCAATGCGCGTGATATCCAGATATACAACGAAAAAGTTGGCAGACGCGGATTACCGAAGATACCCAAGATTGCTATCTTCATTGACGAACTGGCAAGTCTGATGACGGCGGCACCCGAGCAAACTGAAGGCAGGCTGGTGCGGTTGGCGCAGATGGCGCGTGCTACCGGCATTCATTTGGTGGTGGCTACCCAACGCCCAAGCACCGATATTGTCACAGGTCTGATCAAAGCTAATTTTCCGGCGCGCATTGCTTTCATGGTGGCATCCTCGGTTGATTCACGTGTGATCTTGGATGTGAACGGTGCAGAAACGTTGTTAGGGAAGGGAGATATGCTCTTCCTCGATCCGGAAAATGGTGCTCCAAAACGCATTCAAGGAGTGATGGTGGATGATCTTGAGATAAAGACCATACTTGAATATTGGAATTCTATTATTCCCCCTGATCAATACACAACTGATGACCCTCCTTGGGAGAAATTTGTTACCAATCGAGGTGATGATAAAGATGAATTGATCGGAAGAGCTATCTCCTTACTGAGGGATGAAGGTAGAGCCAGTGCATCCTTATTACAACGTAAGCTAAGGATCGGATATCCACGGGCAGCTCACTTGATGGATGAATTGGAGGAAATGGGTATCATTGGTCCACCGGAGGGGGGCGGTAAAGAACGGGAAGTGATGCCAGATGATGAAGATAGCGTGGTGGATTATTGATTTTCTTGACAGGATATGCAGGTAAAGTTAGGATTGAACGATGACGGCATTACTGGAGATTGCATGACTTTCACAGAACGGCTGCGCACTTTATTCAAAAACTTTCTAGAAGCTTCTGGACGGCGCTTATATAAGATGGGCATCACAGCCAATCAGATCACGTTCATTGGTCTGGCAGGGAATTTTATAGCCGCTTCATTTATTGGAAGCGGGAACCTATTGGTAGGCGGAATTCTTATTTTACTGATAGGTCCATTGGATGCGTTCGATGGTGCTGTAGCGCGGGTTGCTGGAGAGATCACTCCTTTTGGTGCGTTTTTAGATTCAGTGAGCGACCGCTATTCTGAACTGGTAATCTACCTGGGGTTATTGGTCTTTTTTTTACGCGAGGATGATCCACTCGGAATTTTACTTGTTTTCATCGCGGCTGCCGGTAGTGTGCTGGTATCATATACTCGTGCTAGAGCACAGGGTATCGGATTGGATGTAAAAGCTGGTTTCATGACACGCGTGGAGCGCTATTTGGTGCTGGTTCCGGGCATCTTGGTATCTTACCCGAAGATATCACTATGGGTTCTTGCGATTCTGGCTAATTTCACGGCACTTCAACGTATTTTGGAAGTGTATAAAACGACAAACTCAATTAATAAGGAGAAATAAAAATGTCAGATGGCTTTTACATAGGTCCCGTTTATATCTATTATTATGGCATCATCATTATGGTCGGGGCTCTGGCAGCATTATGGCTCTCGATCAGAGAAGCAAAATACCGCGGGCTTGATTCTGAGGTCGTATGGGATGTGGTGCCATGGCTATTGATTGCCGGTATCATTGGTGCTCGCCTGTGGCACGTATTCACCCCCTCCAAATCAATGGGCGCCGGAGTAGATTATTATTTTTCCAATCCCATCGAGATATTAAAGATTAGAAAAGGTGGATTGGGCATCCCTGGTGCCATTGTGGGTGGAGTTGTTGCATTGATCATTTACTGCCGCAAGAAAAAAATGAATTTCTTTACGTGGGCGGACGTGATTGTCCCCGGTCTGGCATTGGCACAGACAATTGGGCGCTGGGGCAATTTCATCAATCAGGAATTGTATGGATCTCCAACTGATCTACCCTGGGCAATCCATATCGATGTGGCAAATCGTCTACCGGATTATATCCAATACGAAACATACCATCCCCTGTTCCTATATGAATCGTTATGGAACTTAATGAATATGTTCCTGTTGCTGGTGTTAGAACGCATTCGTAAAGACAAACTTATCCCGGGTGATTTGCTGCTAACCTATTTGATCGTCTATCCCCTTGGGAGGTTCTTGCTTGAATTCTTGCGCATCGATTCTTCCTTGGTAGGTGAGGTCAATATCAATCAGTTGGCTATGTTGGTAGTAATGATATTTGCTATTGTTATGCTTGTTATCCGCCACAAGAAATTTAAGAAGCAGGCGATGATAATAGAGACTAGCGAAGGTGTTGAAAGTGTTGAAGAAGATCAAGAAGAAAAAAAGGATTAATAATTCTTCAATAGAATATTGTTATCAGCCTTTTTACAATTAAATGAAAAATTGAAAAGGAAGAAAAAGATGTTCAGTAAAACACTAGCGAAGGAAATGAACTTACAGATCATGCATGAAATGTATTCCGCATATCTATACTTGTCCATGGCAAGTCATTTTGAGATCAATAGTCTAAAGGGTTTTGCCCACTGGATGAAGGTGCAGGCAGAAGAAGAACTTGAACATGCCATGAAGTTCTACGAATACATCAATGACCGTGGTGAAAAGGTCAATCTGGAACAGATCAACCAACCGCCGTTGGAATTTGGGACAGTTGAAGAGATATTCAAGATGGTACTCGAACACGAGCAAGAAGTTACAGCTCGTATCAATTTGCTGTACGATATTGCGGTGAGGGACAAGGATTTTGCCAGCCAATCTTTTCTTAACTGGTTTGTCGATGAACAAGTCGAAGAAGAAAAGAATGCTAGTGAAATTCTGGAAACCCTCAAGATGATTGGGGATAAGGGAAATACATTGTTCATGTTTGATCATTCACTGGGTGAACGGGAAAAAGAGTGATCATAAAAAGAGATGTCACTAAACCTGGTTCTCTTTTTATCTGGGCGATAGTGGGAGAGTTCCTATAATAAGTGCCCAGCAATGGGACAAACAAACCCTCCAACATGCAAAGTTTGGCATTTGGTGGAGATGAAAAAAGGGCTGTCTACAAAAAGTAGACTGCCCTTTTTTTACCAACCTGTTAGGTAAGGTTTCCATTCTACGTTTTGGGGTAAGTGCTTTCCAAAGATATAAAATGCCGATGCAGGTGGTGCTTGTGGTGTACGCAATAAATGCATGTTGGTTGTCTCCAAGGGACGTCCACCTTTGAGATGGTTGCACCTGGCGCAGGCGGTGACGATGTTTTCCCAATTTTGTGTGCCCCCCAGGTGTTTTGGAATGACATGATCAATGGTTAGTTCATCACTTTTCTTACCACAATACTGACAAGTATAGTTATCTCGCCGGAAAACCTCTTTACGGGTTAGATGTACTTGCGGACGAGGGCAATGTACCATATACTCCAGCCGGATGACTGAAGGTTTGGGATATTCTTTGTTAACTGTACGAATGATCCCACGCCCGTTCAAAACCAGGCTGGCTTTGTCAAGCACGATCAAACCAATGGCGCGGTGAGTACTGCATAAGTTGATCGGCTGAAAATTTGCGTTTAAAACCAATACTGTTTCCATTTCGCCCTTGAGCAGGATTATAGCATGAGAAATTTCGCTTGAAGTTAAGAAATCAATTAAGAGAAGCTGAAGGGCTGGTATAATGCTTTGAAAATTCACTTTTTGGTTGGAGGTTCGTGTGAATATTGATGAACAAGTCGCATTATTGATGCAAGGAACTGAATACGGTGATCCTGAGATTAAACAATCTATGGCACAAGAGCTAAAAGCTCGCCTTATTCAAGCGGAAAAAGAAAAACGTCCCCTGCGTATCTACTGCGGCTACGATCCGACCAAAGCAGACTTGCATTTGGGACATACTGTCACCATGCGCAAACTACGCCAGTTTCAAGACCTTGGGCACCAGGTGATCTTTCTTATCGGCGATTTCACCGCTTTGATCGGTGATCCATCGGATAAAGATATCACCCGGCCTATCCTGACATCGGAACAGGTGGAGGAAAATGGCAGAACATATGCTGAACAAGCTTTCCGTATTTTAGATAGGGAGAAAACTGAAATTCGCCATAATTCGGAATGGCTTTCAAAGTTAAACTTCGCAGATCTGATCAAGATCGCATCGAATTTTACTGTGCAACAGTTCCTCTCAAGGGAGAAGTTTAAACTGCGCTGGGAAAAAGGTGATCCCATCTATGTACATGAAACCTTTTACGCTTTTATGCAAGGCTATGATGCTTATGCATTGGATACCGATGTGCAGGTTGGCGGAACTGACCAATTCTTCAATATCATGATGGCAGGTCGCAAGGTTATGACTGCATTGGGTAAACAACCCAATATTGCCATCACCCTGGAGATCTTGCCTGGTACTGATGGCGAGATCAAGATGAGTAAATCACTCGGCAACCATATCCCCATCACCACTACCGCAGAGGATATGTATGGTAAACTGATGAGTATTCCGGATAAAGCCATGCCACATTATTTCAGATTGGTGACCCGCTGGACTCCACTACAGGTGGAAACATTGGAAAGTGAAATGAAGACTGGGGAGATCCATCCCCGCGACGCCAAGATGAAACTGGCTCATGAGGTTACGGAGACCTTCTACGGAAAAGAAGCAGCTAATGTTGCTGAACAAGATTTCATCCTGAAATTCCAGAAAAAAGAGATCCCGGATGATATTCCTACTTTTATGATCAACTCGGAGCAATCTTTACTTGATGTTATCATACAGGCAAACTTTGCTTCTTCGAAAAGCCAGGCAAGGCGATTATTTGAACAAGGTGGTGTTTCATTAAACGGGGAAATGGTTAGTGACTGGGCGGCAGTGGCGACCCCCGGGATATTGCAGGTCGGGAAACGCAAATTCCTTGATCTTGTGAATCAGGATTGATTTTTTTGGATGTAATCGTACACTGCTGTACTGATGGCTCGCGCATTTTCAGCACTGCCATTCTCCAGAACGATCACTATGATCGTTCTTTTCGATCCTGCTTGAGGGTAGGTGCCCCGGATAGACCATTGGTACACGCCGTTCTCATCAGAAGAAGTTGCATTGAACAACCAAGCATTCCCCTCATGTTGAAAGAATTCATCCAGCAAGAATTGAATAGGCAGGATGAAACTATTGGGAAATGATCCCGAGGAAGATTCGATTACAGCTTCGGTTGGATCGAGAATCAATTTCAAGGGAATATTCTCGCTATTGTTACTGATAAGCGATGCTGCTTTTGCAACCATTAATGGTGAAAAGCGAATCTGATCGTTTCCAACTATATATTGGATGGGATGGGATACTTCACTTTTAAAATTTACCTCTGAAAGCGGTACTCCGAGAGTTGGATGCGAGAAAAATCCAAATGTTGTCAGGTACTCTTGAATCTGTTTTGAGGATAGATCACTTAACAAGCTAAGCAAGGCAAAATTACACCCATTGCGGAGAGCAACACTGAAAGTAGGATCTTCCTCCGAGCTGAGAAAACAAGCAGAATAGTCTTCTTCTGACGATATTTCATTAGAAAGCGGCATATTGGAAAATTCATCCCATTTTTCTTGCGTGATCAAAAAAGGTGTTAATATACCACCTGCGGGATAAGCGCCCTGCATCACGCGATTGAGAAATGGGGCACTTTCGTCATTGTTCCAGACATTCCAATTATCAGTGAGTGTATTGGCATCAAAAGAGGGATGAGAAGCAATTGCTAGTATCTCTCCGCTTTCCGCGTCGAGGACAATACCTGCACCAAAGAAGGCAGCCATTTGCGCATCTAACTGCTGTTGGGTATCCAGATCAAGCGTGAGATGAACATCTATCCCGGTGGGAGGTTGGTCATAAACGAGATGATTGAACCAGATGGTAGTAGCCGGATACCCTGCATAGCCTCTTAGATAACCGTTTAGCTTTTCTTCGATACCCGAGCGACCGTAACGGGTATGACTGAAGCCGACCGTATTGGAAAGGTCGGAATAAAGATAGTAGCGGTAGTAACTACCACTTTCTCCTTCGGTAATTGCCAGGGGAATGTCATTCCGATCGTAAATCGTCCCTCGGCGAACGTATTGGTCTGCATAGATAAGCCGGGGATTATCCGAACGATTTTGTAGCCCATCTGCCTGGATGTAACTCCACCAAAACAGGACGCATTCTATGATGAAGAAAGTTATTAAGAAGATCGTTCCCAATACTTTTATAGGTTTGTCAAGCGGACCCTGTGATTGGGTGGATTTCTTGCCTGATCGGGCAGGTATATCTGTACAATATAACATTGAGATCGCCAGAAACACGGAAATGTAGGATGAACCACCATAGGATACAAATGGGAGGGTCACTCCGGTAATAGGAAGTAAGCGGATCGTACCGCCAATGATGAGAATGGACTGGGTGATAAGATAAGTCGTCACCCCCGCAGCAATGTAACCCTGAAAAGGAGTAGGGGCAAAATGGGCGTTTTTATATCCACGCCATAAAAGAATCGCCAGTAGGATGATGAAACAGGATGTTCCCAGTAATCCAGTTTCTTCTGCGATAGCGGAGAATATGAAATCCGAATGAGCCAGCGGCACAACATTTGGGAATCCTAAACCGGGTCCACTTCCAATGATGCCACCGGCGGCAATGGATAAAATCGATTGAACTACTTGGTAGGCTCCTCCAGTGGGATCATCCCATGGCAATAACCAGGCAGAAATGCGAGTTGAAAAGATATCAAAGTACTGGTATCCGATCACTGCAAGTAACAGAAATGACAAAACGATCAAACCAAAGACACGGGTCTTACCAGTGTAAAAATATAGATAGGTGGCATAGATCAACAGAAAGATCAGGGTAGTACCGAAGTCATTCTGCCAGATCAGAATTGCACTGATGAGCAGAAAAAAAAATATTGAAGGGATGATGGTCTTAAATTTTCTGTTCCCCTTCTGCGTTCCGGCGAATTTGGCAGAAAGATAAATGATAAAGAGGAGTTTTAGAAATTCTGATGGTTGAACATTGACACCAAGAATCCGTAACCATAAAGCGGGCCCATTCCCGCCTGGGAAACTGCCCCACAACATGGTAGCAGCCAGGAACGCAATTCCCAAAATAAGCCCCAGCAGGGCATATTTCTCCAAATAAGGTACAATGGATCTTTTGCAGGTCACAAGGAAGAGGGTTGTCAATAACGCTGCTAGGATCCAGGCGGTCTGACGCAATCCGAAATAACTATTGAGTCTCGAAATGGTCAACAATCCCCAGCCACTAAGCAAATAGATGATCGGGAAGAGAAAAGTATCGTAATTCTTACGACAGCGCGATACCACATGTTGGAGGAAGAAAAATCCGCTGGAAATGATCGCCAATCCAATCCAATGTATCCAATGCAGGTCTACCTGCCAGGAGCGATATCTTAAAACAGGAGAAAGTGTCAAGATGACAGCGTACAAGAACAAGAAAGCAGCCGCGAGCACCATGAGCCGCTTCTGGTTTTTATTCAAATTTTCCTCTTTCATTGATCAATAGATCTGGCGAGATTCACTAGATCTAATCAAAAAGAATACTGGTCTTTTCTGTGGTCGCTTGCGGAATTCTCCTGGGGTCGGTCAGAACAACATTCTTCAAGGCATCCCAACATTCGCAGTGAGAAACAGAGGGCAAGATCTCGACCAGATTCTGGATGGCAGTTTGTGCGTTATGGGTGTTTTTTTTCATCACTTTCAAGACCATTTCTACCGTTACTGGTTTTTCAGTCATGTGCCATACATCATAGTCAGTCACATGCGCCATGGTGGCGTAGCACATCCCCGCTTCACGCGCCAGAAATGCTTCAGGGCTGGCGGTCATACCAATGATGGACATGCCCCATTCGCGGAATAAATTGGATTCGGCTTTTGTGGAGAACCGAGGTCCTTCAATGGTGATATAAACACCCGCATCGTGGACGGTAGTATTAGTCTGTTTTACTGCTTTGATAACGCTTTTTCTAAGATCATCACAATATGGATCAGCGCTGCCAATATGGACTACCATACCTTCACCAAAGAAGGAACTGGAACGGTGTTTTGTGAAATCGAATAACTGGTTGGGAATGACGAAATGACCCGGTTCATAATCTTCACGTAGTGATCCGCAGGCAGAGATGCTGACCACACGGTGCGCGCCGATCATTTTTAAGGCATAGATATTGGCGCGATAATTAACTTCGGTTGGTGAAAAAATATGACCAATACCGTGGCGTGCCAGGAATGCAACTTTTTTCTCGTGCAGAATGCCGACCACAAGTGGAGATGATGGTTTTCCATAAGGTGTGTCAATCTCAATGGTTTTAATTTCTGTTAAAGCTGGGAATTGATAAATCCCTGAGCCGCCTATGACTGCTAGAAATGGTGATTCTTTCATTGTTCGTCTCCTATGTTTTTCACATGGTTGATAGAATCCAAAAAGACTAGGGTTCTCTTTTTTTGTGAATCTTCTTTTTTGGCTTTTCCCCTTGCAAATCTTTCCACAATAAACTGAGAGAGAACCCGACAAAGGCAACCAGGGCAACCGCCAGTAACCCGCGCAGCACAAGCACCAGTATTCCTGAAAAGTCCATGGATTCCTCCAAACAATTACCTATTTTACTCGACAATTTGAGAACCTGTCGTACTGGGTATAATAGAGTCAAGGATCTCGTGATGAAGAAGAATTTTGTGGAAATTGACCATACCGCTGATCTATGTATTAAGGTCTATGGCAAAGACCTGCCTGAATTGTTTTGCCATGCATTAAAAGGGATGTATGCTGTGGCAGGTGTTCAGACTGAAAGTGCAAATGCCACTTTACAGAAAATCAAGCTAGAGGGGATAGACAAGGAAACATTATTGGTAGGCTTTTTATCAGAGTGTTTATTTCGATTGCAGCAAGGTGAGGTTTACGACAATCCGCAAATAACTATCAGGAATCTTAAGTTGAGTGGTTTGTTGCGTCAAAACTCATTGGAAACACTGACGAGAGAAATTAAGGCTGTGACATACCATCAGATGAAGATTGTTGAAAAAGACGGAAGGTATTTCACGTATATCGTGTTTGATATATAGGAATTGTGAATGAATTTCAACGATCTAAAAAAAACCGGTGAAGTCGAATGGGTGATTCCATCCAGTTATCGAACTGGAATGAAGGGGGATGTTTATATAATCGCTTCGCATGAGATCATCCAACACAGTCTGGCAGATCTCTCTCTGGAGCAGGCTGTCAATGCCACCTTCTTACCGGGGTTGGTGGGGAATGTGGTTGTGATGCCAGATGTTCATCAAGGATATGGTTTTCCAATCGGTGGAATAGCAGCAACTGATACTGCTGGTGGCGCTATCTCACCAGGTGCGATCGGGTATGATATCAACTGCGGTGTGCGATTGATGGCATCGCACGTGACATTGCAGGATGCCAGTGTTGTTTTAGCGGATTTACTGCAGTGTATTTATACTGCTATCCCTAGTGGATTAGGAAAAGGTGGTCTACCTCGGCTTTCAATGAAGAACTTGGATGCAATTCTGACACAAGGATCAGGTTGGGCTCTTCAAAATGGATATGCAGACCAAGTAGATCTGAACTGTACCGAAGATAACGGTTGTATGAAGCAGGCTGACCCTACCTATGTTAGTATCAGAGCAAAAGAACGTGGTCTAGAACAGGTTGGTTCATTAGGAGCGGGTAATCATTTCATCGAGATCAGTGTGGTGGACAAGATTTTTAGTTTAAAAGCAGCTGAGGTAATGGGGTTGGAAGAAGGTTGTCTATGTATCATGATCCATTCCGGTTCCCGTGGCTTGGGGCACCAAGTATGTGCTGATTATGTTCAGCAACTCCAGAATGTCCAATCAAAGTATGGATACACTATGCCCGACCGCGAATTAGCCTGTGCACCGCTGCATTCAAAAGAGGGGCAGGCTTATCTGTCAGCCATGAATTGTGCTGCCAACTATGCATTCTGCAATCGCCAAGTGATGGCATATCGGGTTCAGATTGCTTTTGAAGAAGTATTAAAGAGAAGACGTAAGAATCCAACCTTAGCTATGGTATATGACTTAGCGCATAATATTGGAAAGATCGAGAAGCATAGTGTAGAAAATGTGGCAAGAGAGGTGTGTGTGCATCGTAAAGGTGCAACACGTGCGTTTCCGGTAGGTAGTAGCCTAGTCCCCGAGCAATATCACTCGATCGGACACCCCGTGCTCATTCCGGGAAGTATGGGTACGGCATCTTGGGTGTTAGTAGGAAGAGATAATGCGATGCAGATATCATTTGGATCTGCCTGTCATGGGGCGGGCAGGGTGCACAGCCGGAAAAGTGCCCGAAAACTGATGCGAAGTGAACAACTTATCAATGAATTGAAAATGCAGGGGATCGAGGTAATGGCAGGTTCATTAAGCGGACTGGCAGAAGAAACTCCTCAAGCTTATAAGGATGTTGATGAGGTGGTGGGATGTGTGAGTAAGGCTGGACTTGTAGACAAAGTAGCTCGACTGCGTCCAGTTGCGGTGATCAAGGGATAAAGAGGTTGCGTCAAGAGGTTGCGTAGTGCCTCATTAGAAAAGATTACTTTGGAGGTAACGATGACTCAGATAGAGAAGTTACTTTGATAGTTCCCATAGTTTATCTACTTTACGATCAATCGAGGTGCGTAAAGCAACCGGATTGAGT
>Ga0209270_1000915_pt1 | contig 49947 bp, 31 predicted proteins | sample MTBAKSrepl1MetaG_FD_187456 | JGI IMG/M metagenome (GOLD analysis project Ga0209270, IMG submission 187456) | Enrichment culture microbial communities from Arthur Kill intertidal strait, New Jersey, USA, that are MTBE-degrading - MTBE-AKS1... | ecosystem: Environmental > Aquatic > Marine >... | reverse complement strand
TCTACCATAACATCGATCTTTTTGTTGTTGCTGTCTTCAACAAAGGTAACTTTGGGGCCCTGCTGACCGCAGGACACAGAGAAAATCAGAGTCAAAAGCAAAATTGCTGCAGAAATTTTTTTCATCAGTAATAATTTTATATTAAAAATAATTCATATTAAATATATTGATATTCATCAGATATCACAATTTATATTAAAAATGTTAAAATGTTTTCCCGATATTTAAGCATTGATGTCAGTTTTATCAGGAATGTAAAGCAGGTTATAATTAGCAGTATTATTGATTGATTACAATTTACGCTTTAACAGCGATGTCTGTTTGTAACAATTTGATTAAATGTCAAATAAAATTCAAGCATCCAAATGACATAAATGAGCGACTGCAATTTACAATTTTTTTTAGGATATGCACGTCTGTTGGCCCCATCATTATTGAAAAAAGATGTTATACAAAGACGAAGAGGCTGGGTGTGCATTGCCGTTTAAATACCTGGAAGTAATCCCCGGACTTAACCGGGGATACTACTTCAGAATAATTTTATACCTCCTCCTTTATAATATAAGGATACCGGTATTTTCTTGTCAGCATAGCATCAGCTTCCGGGTCATTGGCAAATTTTTCGTATTCCCCCATAAATTTTAATTCCCGGCCAAGGCGATATGAAATATTCCCCAGGTGAGGCAGAGCTGAAGAGTAATGTCCGTCCAGAATCTCGCAATTCAGGTCGTCCGGATTTCCTGACCTCACAGCATCGATGAAATTTGCCCAGTGACCTGCCGGTCCGGTAGAAGTCAGTGTTGTGATATCTGCAGTTTCCCCTGTGCCTTTTTCGGATCCTGCAAAAGGCTCTGTTTCTCTCTTGCGGAATGCCTTCCATGTTCCTCCGTTTATCTCCAGATATCCTTCCGTACCATAGAATAAATTTCCTACGCGCACATCCAGACTTGATTCGGCATTGGAATATCTTCCCCTTGTTTCAAACTCCAGCATTTTACCATCGGCATATTTGAACAATGATGTTTGTGTATTCGGAGTCTCCTGTGCACACTCATCGGGATCAATTCCATAAACTCCGCCTGTGGAATAGACAGATACAGGGTGTTCGTTTTTATTAAGCCCCCAGCGGGCAACATCGAACTGGTGCGGGCCCTGGTTACCTGTATCTCCATTACCCGTATCCCAGAACCAGTGCCAGTTGTAATGGTGTCTTTTTTCATTGAAATTACGCCAGGTTGCCGGCCCTAACCAAAGGTCATAATGCAGGGAGGCCGGTGGTTCACTGTCCTTTGCTATGCCAAATGAATCGCGTGGTTTTATGCATAATCCCCTGGCCATATATACTTCTCCTATACCTCCGTCGTGTAAAAATTTAATAGCTGTCCTTACATTATTATTTGAACGGTTATTAAATCCAACCTGCATACGTACGTTATATTTACGTGCTGCTTCAATCATTTTTCTACCTTCAAAGATATTATGGCAGGCAGGTTTCTCTACATAAACATTCTTTCCTGCCTGACATGCCCATATGCTTCCCAGCGCGTGCCAGTGGTTGGGAGTTGCAAATGAAACGGCGTCTATCTCCTTATCATCAAAGACTCTGCGCATATCCCATTCGGTAATTGGTTTCTCGCCGGTCTTATCCAAAACGGTCTTAACCCTTTCGGCAAACAAATCCTCATCAACATCACATAAGGTTTTCAACCTGACATTTTTAGTCTCCTTCAGGGTACAATAGCTGTTAATATGGCTTCTTCCCTGGCCTCTTATGCCAATAACTGCCACATTAATTCGTTCATTAGCCCCCAGGATGGAGGCATAGGATTTTGAAGTCATTCCTATGCCCCCGATGGTTATCCCGGTGGTGCCAATAACGCTTTTTTTTATAAAATCTCTTCTGCGGGTCATTTTTATGTTAATTAGTATCCCGGATTCTGTTCTATCATGTTATTCTGATCAATTGCTTCCTGCGGGATTGGACACAAATAGTTCCATGAATTGAATTTAGCGGGCTGGAAGAATTCAACTGTATAAGTCAGTTCGCCTGTAGCAGGATCTTTATGAACTTCCATTCTGTTTCTGTCCTGGCTGAATACTTCCTCTGCAATTTTCCATCTGCGGACATCAAAGAATCGGTGTTCTTCAAAAACCAGTTCGATGCGGCGTTCATTCATATATCTCTCCCAAAGCTCTTCGCCGGACTCTGTAACAGGTGGCATCTCCACTCCCGGCCTGCTTCTTATTTTATTAATGTACTCCCTGCATTTTGCCTCATCCCCAAGCATATACATTGCTTCGGCATAATTCAGCAGAACTTCACCATATCTGTACCAGATCCATGTCGGAGAGCTGCTGCCGTCGGGACCGCTTGTAGCTCCACTTTGTGATTCATCAATAAATTTACGAACATAATAACTTGTTTCCGAGGCATTCCATGCCGATTCAGGTCCGTCGGGAGAGTCCTGTCCACCCGGTCTGAATGTCTCAATAGTTCTCTCTTTAAAAGGTGCTCCGTCATATAATATGGTATAATAGAACCTTGGTTCGCGGCTGACATAGGGATCCTGCGAATCATAACCTGAACCCGCATCTTCAATCTTTTTACCATTAGCCATTTCATAATCATCAACAAGGTTTTGAAGCGGGTGGGGATGTGCAAATCCGAGCCATCCGTTCGGATACAACAGTCTTTCAACCCTTGATTCCTGGTCGACAGCATCATTTTGCGGTCTTCCCCAAATTACTTCATTAGTATTGTATCCTCCTGCTTCCTGGAACAGTTGCTTATAATCCGGATGAAGTTCATACATACCCATGTCAATTATTGCTTTTGAAGCAGCAGCAGCTGCCTGCCATCTCGACATGTCATTTGAAGGATTATTCAGGGGACTTGCATAGTATAACAGAGCACGTGCTTTAATTGCCATTGCTGCACCTTTTGTAACCCTGCCGTCGTTTGCTGCATCATAGTCCAGAGGAAGATCAGGGATAGCTGCATCCAGCTCGTCAAACACAAATTCCATTACATCATCATAAGAGTCTCTCGGAATTTTAAAATCATCTTCAAGTCCGAATGGTTCAGTAATTAAAGGAACACCACCATAATGTGTTGCGAATTTGAAGTAGGAGTAAGCTCTTACTACACGCATTTCAGCTATTAATCTATTTTTAAGTGATTCCTTTATTCCTTCAGATTCCTCTATTTTATCAAGGAATTTATTAGCCTGGTTTATAGGATGCCAGTAGCACCATCCGTTTTTGTCAGTCCAGACATCCATTGGCCCTGAATAGGAGGGGGAAGCATTACCCATTATCAGAATTTGAATATTGGTCCATGAGTTTCTTGAATTGCACTCATCACACATATTTGCATATGGCAAAAAGCGCCAACCATGTCCCTGATGGAATCCAAAAGGTATTGTTTTGTATGCATAGTTTGCAAATGCTTCAGCCAAAGCAGGATCCTGCCATACAGCAGCATCAGAATAACTGTCCGTAGGGTATTTCTCAATGGCATCTTCACAAGAACTGAACATCATAACTGATAATGCCAGAACCAGAAATATTATGCCTAATTTATTTTTGTGATACATAACTATATTCTTTTTCATAATTCAATAATATTTTACATCAGTTAAAAAGTAATATTTACCCCGATATTGTAAATTTTTGTTTGAGGATAAAAGCTTCCTGTAGAATAATTGATGCCTGAGTAAGAGGATGACTCAGGTTCTCCTTCCGGGTCATACCATTCGAGGGGAGTCAATGTGAACAGGTTGTTGCCGTTAACAAATAACATCACTGAGGAGAGTCCGAAATTAGAGACTAAATTCTGGGGCAGGTTATAACCGAGTTGAAGTGTTTTAAGTCTCAGGAATGCTGCGTTCTGCAGCCAGAATGTACTTGGCATTCCGCTGACCTCACCTTCACCTACACCATCCTCCTGAGGCAGAATCGGGTATTTTGAGTCCATACTACCCGGTCTGTAACGGTTAAGCAACAATTCCCTGATAGAATTCTGTGTGGTTCTGGCGTGTTTATGAATATATGTCCATGCCCTGGCCTGGCCTGCAAAATGGGAATAGAGTGTAAAGTTTTTATATTCAAGCGTTGCATTCAGTCCGAAGGTGATTTCCGGGATAGTACCTTTATCAATCCTTACCCTGTCAGCTGCATTTATAACTCCGTCATCATTAACATCTTCATACTGCAGATCGCCAACCTGTGTTCCTATCATTACAGGATTTGAGTCTACTTCAGCCTGTGTCCTGAAAATACCCATTGCTTTGTAAAGAAGCTGGGCGCCAATTACAGAACCTTCCGCTTTTTGATACTCCTTCATATCCTGTGGTTCACTTATGTCTACTATTTTATTTTTGGCATACCCGATATTACCCATAATGGAGTAACTTAGCTGATTGGATGATATGGTATTGTTCCTGTGTGAGATACTAAGTTCCATTCCTTTGTTTTCAACGATACCCACATTTTCGTCAGGAAGTACAAGTCCGGTGTAAACCGGAACCTCGGTTGTTCTGGCAGTAAGAATATTTGATCTTGTCTGTTTGAAAATGTCAAATGTCAATCCAAGCCCACCTTCCCAGAGTGTGGCATCAAAACCGATATTTGAATTCTTTGCAACTTCCCAGGTAATCTTATCATTAGGGGCAACACCTGAAGTAAGAACAGCCTGTGTACCCTGTCCGAAGTGCGTACCAATCGGATCGAGATTATACATAGACATATACTGGAAAGGATCAATCTGGTCGTTACCCATTTCTCCGTATGATGCCCTGAGTTTCAGGTCATCCAGCCACACTAATCCGTCGAGAAAACTCTCCTGTGAAAGTCTCCAGCCGGCAGAAAAGCCCGGGAAGAAACCCCATCTGTTGCCTTTCGGGAAAGCATAAGAGCCGTCGTATCTTAAATTTGTTTCAAAAAGATATTTTCCCTGGTAGTTATAGCTTAACCTTCCGAACAGGTTTTGCCTTCCCCATTCTGAATGTGTTCCGTCGGCTACCATATTTTCGCCGCTTCCGGCAAAAAGCTCCTCAATTGCGACTGACAGAAAATCTCTTCTGTACGCCTCCATAAATTTATATTGACCTTCAGCCTGCTCAACAGCAACGAAACTCTCCAGTGAATGATCTCCGAAAGCCCTTTTATATTTAAGTCTCAGGTTTACTAAATAGTCATTTCTTTTATACATTCTTTCCCGGAGGTCAGGTTTTGAAACATATCCTCCGGTTTTTTCACTGTATGTATCAGTTGAGCGGTCATAGGTATAAACAAGCCAGGGATCTCTCCATCTCTTATCTTCCGTGAATTCAGTTCTGTATGATACATAACCGTCTATTCCGAGACCTTCGACCCAAGGAATAGTGATGTCAAAAGACGGTTTCAGGAAAGTTCTGAATATTTTATTCCTTGTATATCCGCCCTCTCCTGCCAGGTTAATTGCCGGATTTTCACCTATATCACCCGGAAGCGAGGTCGGTAATCCGTTAGTCGGGTAGAATGCGGGAATAAGAGGGCTTCCTGACATTCCAAAGCCACCTACAGCCGGGGTGATCCGGTCATCTATACCTCCGTTTAAATCCAGTCCGAATTTTATATTCTCTGTGATGTCAACATCCACATTTGATCTCAGGGTATATCCGTTATATTCATGCAGTCCGTTATGCACCATACTGTTTTCATGAGAGTATGAACCTGACATTGAATACCTGGCCTTCTCTGTACCACCTCTTACATTCAGGTTATGCATACTTTGTGTTGATACATCTTTGAAGATAATACCGATCCAGTCGGTATTAGGATAATTGAGCGGATCTGATCCGTCTTTCATTATTTTAATCTCCTCATCCGTGTAAAACGGATCCTGTCCCTGGGAAATCCTGTATGTATTGACATAGTCGGCAAATTCCCATGAATTGGCCATCTCAGGAAGCCTTGTAGGTTGGGTAAGACCCTGATTAAAAGTATAGTTGAACATAGGTTTTCCCAATTCACCTCTTTTGGTAGTGATAAGGATAACACCATTAGCAGCTCTTGCACCGTAAATAGCAGATGATGCATCCTTCAAAATAGATATCTGTTCGATATCATTTTGGTTGATTCTTTGCCATGCACCTGTCTCATCAGGAACTCCGTCAACGACAACCAGTGGATCAGTATCACCTGTCGTTCCCCGGCCGCGGATATAGATCTGAGATACATTCTCCCCCGGCTCTCCGGATCTGTTAAGGGTAGTAAGACCGGGTAACAATCCCGCAAGAGAGTTGGAGAGACTGGTAACGGGAGCTCTTTTTATCATCTCGTCATCGGTGCTGGCAACAGACCCTGTAACTGATGCTTTGGTCTGCACTCCATACCCTACAGCAACCACTTCCTCAAGGCCGATAGTCTCTTCCTGCATCCGGATACTTATGTTAGTCTGATTTTCCACTTCAACCTCCTGTGAACGCATTCCCAGAAAGGAGAAAACAAGTACAGCATCGTCCGGCACATTTGGCAGAGTATATCTCCCGTCTATGTCTGTTACGGTACCCTGTGTGGTACCTTTGATTACCACAGCAACACCGGGGAGAGGTTCCCCTCTTTCATCCAATACCGCTCCGGATATTTGCCTCTGTTGTTGCATGTTTCCGGAATCAGTATCCGGGGAATCTTTTAAAGAGAGTACAATCTGACGGTCAATGATTGTATAGTTTACATCATCACCATTAAAAAGTATATCCATCGCTTTGTCAATTGTAAAATCTTTGAATTTTACATCAACATTTCGCTCTACATCCACCAGATTGCTGTTGTAGAGGAATCTGAATTCAGACACTTTTTCAATCTCAACAAGTACCTCCTTTACTGTCGCATTTTTCATCGCAAGGTTTAATTTTGTCGCCTGTGCATAGCCTGTAAGGCCATAGCTCTGGACAACTGCCAGTAATACGGCATAAAATGTTAACCTGATAATGCGAAAAGTTTTTGCGGCCCGTGGTTTTTTAAAAACAGGCCAGTTACTTAACAAATTTTTCATAAGTTTACACTTTTAAAATTACTAATTAAATTACTCATAATCAACTTTTTAAAAAAGTTTGACTTCATTTTACATTCATATATTTACAATATTATGTTCATAATATTTTTTGTTTTATCTCTATTTCCATTTTGGCCGGAGAACCACCAGCCTGACTCTTTTTCTCAATTATATTATACTCAATAGGAGCTGAAATCTTGAGCAATTCCAGAATTTGTAAAAGCGACTCATCCTGAAAAGTTGCTGTATATACGTAGTTGGTTAATTCATTTCCGGTCAGTTTGATGTCGACATTGTACCATCTGTTTAGCCGGCGGACAACATCCTGCATGGAGTCATCCCTGAAGATAAGCACTCCTTCTTTCCAAGCCCTGTATTTTTGTATATCAACATACTTTATAGTCAGTTCCTTTCCTTCACCGTTTTCAAGAAAAGCAATCTCTCCGGGTACCAGCGGTCTGATATCTTCTTTTGAAATAAAATAATTTCCCCTGAACAAATTTATGCTTCCTTCAATAAGTACAATTTCAGTAAGATTTTCATGAGGATAGTTTACAGCTTTGAAATGTGTACCTGTTACCTCTATATTTAAATTTCCCGTATTTACTACAAACGGCGTATTATTGTTTTTGGTAACTTCAAAATAAGCCTCACCTGAAAGCACTACCTCTCTTATAGTGTCATTGAAGTTTTGAGGATACTTAAGTACGGTTCCGGAATTGAGATAAACTTTGGTGCTGTCCGGGAGTACACACTCAGAGCGCACACCGGAAGGTATTACAAGAGTATTCCATGCAGTGAAGTTATTTGAAGGCGGATCCTTTTTCGTAGCAAAGTATATTAATGTTGAAACAAGCAGAACAGATAATACTGCAGCTCCTTTGGCCAGTAATGAGAAAAATATGTGTTTTTTTTGTGATTTTATTTTGAGGTTGACTCTCCTGATTGCTTTTTCAGGATCATACTTTTTCATACTCTGAAGATACATGAATTCAAATTTCTCTTCAGGTGAATTGAATTTAAACCGGCAATTGGCATCAGAAGCGTTTGTCAGGATATTTTCTTCCTCTGAGAAGTTCTGTTCATTACAGTCGTTAGTCCGGTCGTTTGATAGTTTTTTCGGGTTTTGGTCTATCATTTGCTCTTAAAGCAGGTTTTTGTTTAATATAAGGACGATTCAGAAAACAAAAACACATATTAATTTTTACAAAATTTTCAAATTATTTGCATTATATTTATATTAAATGTATCAGTTAACCTGAAAGAGTAAAAAAGTAATCCCTCATGCCGGTAAGACGGCATGAGGGATTAACATAAATCATTATGATTTTTTAAGATCAGTGGATCATATATGTCTCTTCACACTCTTCTGTCATTTTATTTCCATATTCATCTTCAGCTTCAATTGTAACTTTATATAATCCGAAACCCCTCTCTTCAATTTTTCTGCAAAATACCAGGTCCGAGTCAGTTATATCAGGAGATACTCCGTTATCGAAAAGTTCGGTATCGAAACCTTTTCCCGGATCATCTGCCAAACGGAAGCTTGTTTTTACTTTAGAAATTGTTCCTCCGTCATACAATTTTACGTGGATAGTATTGTCTCCTTTTACCTTAACCCGGCTCAACTGAGGCGGGGTCTGGTCCCTGCCTGAAACCTCAATGGTTATTTTACCCCTTTTTATTATGTGATCAGGATAGGCAGGCAGCCAGTATTCTGCAAAAAAACTGATTAGGTGACCTTCCGGAGCATCGGAACTTAATACAGGAATTGAGTACTTGGCTGATCCGCCCACATGATCATAACTTCCCCAATTATCTGATTTTCTCAGATGTATTCCGCCCGGATTTGCCAGGGGATCTGAAGTATGCAAGAAAGTCCGGTATAATCTTCCTTCATCTTTTACCAGAATTACAATTGATTCACCCGGATTGGCAATGCCATCACCGTTTCCGTTACCCAGGGAAAGTGAAACTGTATCATCACCTGCGACAGCAACGTCAAATTCTTTACCGTCGGCAATGAAAAAATCTTCTATTTCAGGCTTGTCTGTCCTGACAGGGATGTCAATTATATCTCTCCATTCATTGCCGGTTTCATCACTAATGATCAATTTGAAGCGTACAAATTCCACTTCAGTATCATTTACAGTAAAGGTAAATGTCTCTTTTCCTGTCTTAATCTCTCCGGTTTCTATATTTCCGAATGCAGTTTCCGGTTTCAGCAAGGTTGTCCCCGGCCTGGTTGATTCCAGCTTCGCAGTTATACCATTTACCTCTTTTGCTCCTTTATTAATAAGGTTTACAGCCAGCTCCAGCTCTTTTTCATGTGCAGCCCAGGGCATATTTTTAATTTGAAATGATGATATGACGACATTTGGAGAGTCCATTGTTTTATTAATCCCGATTTCATGCATATCGCCGTTTACATCTATTTTTAGTCTGCCAAGGTTATCACTTTTCAGGTATCTGACAGATGATTTCCCGGATGATGTATTGTTATCAAGGATCTGATAAATCCTGTTTTTTTCATAAACGGGAGCAGTAAGTATTGTCATATTTACATAAGGCATAAGTTCGCCGTCGGGCAGAAATGTGCGTGAGCAGCACCTGAAACCGCGGTCATCCACATTTTCAATAACAGTGAAACCAGGTACTTCCCGGTCAGACTGCACATTATAATCCCAGACAGAGAAAGAGGGGTATACATCAGTATGGTGCCAGCGCGGAGGTTTTGGAGGCGGATTTTCAAATGATTTCATTAAAAACGTGAACATCTCTCCCAGTCCGCAGGTAGAGTGTGCTGCGTCATAAATTGCATACTCATAATTATCCATTACCCGGGTCCAGACTTTATTCATATCTTTATGATAGCACCTTATAAAATCTTTGTCGCCATAGTTCAGGCGCACATTCATCCCTTCATAATTCTTGTACATATCGAGGTGCCGGTATTCAACCGGAAAATCGCGGGGCCCCACAACGAACTCGGCAGAACCACAGAAATTCCCGGCAGCAGAAACCAGATGAGGATGTTTCCCGCTTACCCAGAAAGTCATAAAGCCGCCCATCGACAAGCCCGAAATCGCCCTGTGTCCCCTGTCTGCAATAGTCCGGTAATTTTCATCAATATGTTTTACCAGTTCAGGGAAGTACAGAGGGAATTGCCTGTATGTCTCAACGGGGCCTATATTATGCGGCCTAAGATAATACTCCTCATCAGGCCGGCGGTTATATCCATCTGTTTTAACAACAATTACATCATTCTTTGCCACAAAATTAGCTATATTATCACCGCCATTGCTGTCTCCTTCATCAGCCTTGAACTCACCGCGGGTATCACCGAAATAACGTTGCGACCAGCCATGATAATAGTAAATGACCGGATATCTCTGGTCGGGATTTTCATAGTAGCCGGGTGGCAGGAAGACACGGTAATTACGCATCTCACCTAAAAATTCGCTGTAGTGTCTTTTTTCGAGTATGGATACCTTCTGTCCGTTTACTATATGTCCGGCAGACAGGAAAAGAGAAATAAGCAATGTTGCCGTCAACCGGTTTTTTGTTTTTAAAATTGTCAGGTTCATAATAAAAGCGTTAAAAAATATCAGGGCAATTTTAATGATTATTAAAAATGCCCTGATAAAATTATGGATTTTAATTTACTTTTCTAATTATAACCCGGATTTTGTTCAAGCAACGGATTCTTCTCAATCTCAGTAAGAGGAATCGGAGCCAAATAATGGTGTTCTTCGAAGTTACATGGTACGTGATCCAGGTATGTATAAGTCTTTTCGCCTGTATCCGGATCTTTGTATATACGAACCCTTTGATGATCAATGCTTAACACTTCGGTAGCTATTTTCCACCGGCGAACATCAAAGAAACGGTGTTCTTCGAAAACCAGCTCAATCCTGCGTTCATTAACAAGTCTTTCCCAAAGATCTTCACCGCTTTCTGTAACAGGAGGCATGTCGACGCTCGTTCTGCTTCTTATCATGTTGATATACTGACGGCAAACATCTTCCTGACCCAGGTTATACATAGCTTCTGCATAATTCAGAAGAATCTCTGCATATCTGAAATATATCCAGGGAGCATTGGTATTTCCGGAACCTATATCATCCACTGATTCATCAATGAATTTTCTCATGTTATATCCTGTCTCGGAAGCATTCCATGATGAGATCGGGGATTCAGGTGAATCCAGTCCGCCGGGAATGAAAGTTTCCAGGGTTCTCCCTTTGAACGGAGCACCGTCGAATAAGATAGTTGCATAAAATCTCGGATCGCGATTCACATAAGGATTCTGGGGATCATAACCTGATTCCGGATCGTCAATTTTCTTTCCGTTTGTCATTTCAAAATCATCAACAAGGTTCTGAATAGGAGGAGCATGACCGTGACCTAACCAGCTATTGGGGAATAACCTGCGTTCCAGATAAACTTCCGGTTCTATTATATGGTTAAAACGTCTTGCCCAGATTATTTCAGAATGGTATCCCGTTTTTTCAAGGAAAATATCCTGGTAATTGGGATAGAGCTGATATTTGTTCAGGTCAATCACCGCTTTGGCGGCATCTGCTGCTGCCTGCCACCTTGCCTGCTCATTTGACGGATTATTCAACGGACTTGCATAATAGAGCAGTACTCTTGATTTAATTGCCATTGCAGCGCCTTTATCCAGTCTGCCTACTCTGCTTCCTGTCTGCTCTTCAGGAAGGAGTTCAATAGCTTCATCAAGTTCTTTCATTACAAAATCCATTACATCATCATAGCTGCTTCTCGCTATTTGCCAGTTTTCCAGATCAAATGGCCCGGTAAAGAGCGGAACACCTCCGTAATAACATGAAAGCATGAAATATGCATAAGCTCTCAGTGCTTTGATCTCACCTGTAAGTCTCTGTAATAATTCAGGATCGAGGTCGGAGTCTGCTACTTTTGAAAGAAATTCGTTGCACTGTTTAATGGGAGTCCAGTATGATCTGTAGTTTCTGCTGTTCAGAGATTGTCCGTCACCTGTCCATACATCCAGTGCATGCATATAATCAGGTCTGATATTACCTGCAAGTATCGGTCCAAGTGTAGCTACATTACCTTTTGAGTGAGTTTCATCACATAATGAAGCCATCGGAAGGATGCCTCCCTTTTCTCTGAATCCGTGAGGCATTAATCTGTATGCATAGTTTACAAATCCTTGTAAAAGAGCAGGATCTTGAAATACAGCAGCTTCCGTGTAACTGTCTTTTGGAGTAATATCCAAATAATTATCCTGACAGGAAACCAGTGTAAAAATTGTGACCATGAAAAGTACTGAAAACAGATTCAGTCTTTTCCTTTTAAATAACTTTATATCTATTTTTTTCATAATCGGGATATTTTAAAAAGTGAGTTGCACTCCTAAATTATAAACTTTTGTCTGGGGATAGAAATGCGCTGAACCGTAATTAGTTCCCGTATTTGCCCCCTCCGGGTCATAATTTTTAATGTCGGAGATTGTAAAGAGGTTATTACCACTTAAGTAAATTCTGACCTTATCCATCGACAGGTTTGTGGCAACCTTTTGAGGCAGAGTGTATGAAAGCTCAAGAGTTTTAAGCCTGAGGAATGATGCGTTTTTCACCCAGAAATCGGATGTAAGTCCGCTCACTTCCATATCAGGATGCCATGTAGGTATCCACGGGTATTTTGAGTCCATGCTGCCCGGTGTATAACGGTTGTCAAGAAGTTCGGCAGGAGCATTTCTTGTTGTTCTTGCTATGTCGTAAACCCACCACCACGCTCTGGCAACTCCTGAAAATTGTGCATACAGTGAAAACTCTTTATAACTTGCAGATGCATTGAATCCGTAAGTAATTTCAGGATTGATGGATTTATCCATTCTGATCCTGTCGTTTGCTGTTATTACACCATCTTTATCATAGTCGAGATATTGAAGATCGCCTACTATTGTTCCCGGAACAATGGGATTGGAATCAACCTCTTCCTGTGTGCGGAAAATACCGATAGCCTGGTAATACAGACCTGCTCCCAGAACATGACCCTCCATTTTTTGATGTTCGGGCACATCAGCAGCTTCAGAAACATCAACTACTTTATTTTTTGCGTATGCAATATTTCCGCCGAAATTATATGTTATGCCATTAGCGAGTGTATTCCGGTGATTTAAAGATAATTCGATACCTTTGTTATCAACAATACCAACATTCTCTGACGGAAGAATAAGACCCGTATATTTTGGAATTTCCAGATTTCTTGTTGTCAGAATATTAGACCTGCGCTGTTTGAAAAAATCAACGATGAACTCCAGCTTTCTGTCGAAGATCAAACCATCAATACCTATATTCTGTACAGTAGCAACTTCCCATGTTACATTCGGATTTGGTGATACACCACCCCAGATAGCAGGTTGCGGAGTCGGAGGTTCTCCGAAGTAAACTCCTGCAGTTCTTAAGTTATATGACTGAAGGAACTGGAAAGGATCAATGGCATCGTTACCCATTTCTCCGTATGAAGCCCTTAATTTCAGGTTATCGAAGAAAGATACATTATCCATGAAATCTTCTTCGGAGATCCTGTATGCCACAGAGATACCCGGGAAGAATCCCCAGCGGCTGTCCTTCGGGAATCTGTATGAGCCGTCATATCTGAAGTTAAAGTCGATCAGGTATTTTTCCTTGAAGTTATAGCTTAAACGGCCGAGGAAGTTACGCCTTGCGCTCTCTGAAGAAGATCCGTCAGCTCTTTGATTGGCATCGGCTCCTGCAAACAGCTCATCAATTGCCTCAGCCATGAAATCTCTTCTGTAGCCCATAAAACGTTTGTAATAGCCCTTCGATTGCTCGGCAGCAATGAAAGCATTAACGTAATGGTCGTCAAATTGTCTTTCGAATTTTACTCTCAGGTTTAGCAGATCACTTGTGCTGTTACTGAAGTTTTCTTCAAGATTAGCAAGTGCAGCAAATCCACCCTGCATAGGAATTGCCTCTTCATTTTCCTTATCCCATGTATAGTATGTCCATGGAGTTGACCATATTTTTCTGTGGTATATCTCTTCTGAATAGAAGTAGTAACCATCTACACCAAGTCCGTCAACATACGGTATTTTAAGATCAAAGGTAAATTTACCCGAGAACCTTTTTCCTATATTCCTGTCATATCCTGATCCACCGGTATTGTTAATCATAGGATGCTGTCCCTGGTCACTTGGCAATGTGCTTGGATAACCACCCGGATAATATACCGGAAGATAGGGAGGAGTAACGAACATCATACCTATGGTTCTGTATCTGGGAGTATTTCTGTCGCCCATACCTGCGTTTATATCAAGACTGAGAGTCAGATTTTTGCTGACAAGAGCGTCGATGTTTGAACGGATAGTGTAATTCTTAAAGTCGTGTGTACCGTCTTTAATCATGTCACCCTGATGCTGGTACGATCCTGACAATGAATATTTGACATTTTCAGTACCGCCTCTTACATTCAGGTTGGTAGAACTTTGCAGTGAAAAATCTTTAAGTGACTCTTCAATCCAGTTAGTATTCGGATAGTTAACCGGATCACTTCCATCTTTGAATTTTTGAATCTCTTCGTCGGTGAACATCGGATCTCCGCCAGTTCTTTCAAGTAACTCGTTAGCGTATTCTGCCAGTGTTGCAGAGCTGGCCATTTCAGGTAATCTGGTAGGTCTTATAATACCCTGATTGTAAGTTAGATTGAAAGTAGGCTCATTTTCTGATCCTCTTTTGGTAGTGATAAGGATCACACCATTTGCTGCCTGTACACCATAAATAGAGGCTGATGCATCTTTCAGGACAGAAATTGATTCGATATCGTTTGAGTTAATTCTCTGCCAGTCGGGTTCCGGTACACCATCGACAAGAACCAGCGGAGTGTTGTTGCCGGTGGTACTCTGACCCCTGATGAGGATAGTTGAAGCGTCTCCACCCGGATCACCGGAACGTTGCAAAGATGCCAATCCGGGTAACAGACCCTGGATAGCATTACCAACACTGATTGACGGAGATTTTGCTATCTCTTCATCGCCAATGCCTGTTACAGAACCTGTAAGTGTTGCCTTCTTTTGGGTACCATAACCGATTGCAACCACCTCTTCCAGTCCGATTGTTTCAGATTCCATTGAAACATTGATATTGGTACGATTGCCAACGACTATTTCCTGTGATCTCATACCTACAAAGGAGAATACCAATGTGGCTCCTGAAGGAACATCAGTAAGTGTATATTCTCCGTCAAAATTTGAAACCGTCCCCTGGGTGGTACCTTTAATAACTACTGTAACCCCGGGAAGAGGTTCCCCGTTTTCATCAGTAATAGTTCCACTAACCTGTTGCTGCTGCTGCACATTTACTTTCGCTGCTTCTGCATCACCGCTGACGGCATAGCATTGCATAACTGCAAGTAATACAGCTAACATCGTTAACCTTATTCTGCGAAAAGTTTTTGCGGCCTTGTGCTTATTTAAAGCAGGCCAGTTCCTACACAAATTTTCCATATGCTTGCATTACTTTTTAAATTAATAATTAATTAGTTAACAATACCTTACCTCTTAAATAAGATAAGGCAAAAAAATAAAGGCAAGCATCAATCTTGCCTTTCTCTGTTTATATATAACCTTTTCTCTGTTTTTATTGAATAACTGATCCCGTTAAAGTCTCTATGCCAAAAAATATAACCTGATAATGGAAATTCAGATGTAACATGGCAGCTTAAATCTATGGTGGTTCTCTCATCTTTAGGCCATTCCACACTTAAACACGATTTAGTAGATCCATTTTTCCGGCATATTTTTTCCCCGGGGCAGCTATACATAGCTATTGCCTGCTCAGGTTCTGACATATATTCAAAACGGGAAGACATTAGTTTCAATAAAAAATTTTGCATCCGGTTTGTTTAAGCGCTTTTGTTTATAAATGACGTCCTCAATATCAAAAGCACATATAAAAAATTTTCTCATCCATTCTTAAAATGGACTTTTGATCAAACTGGGGAAATGCAATATGTTAAATAATTTTATTGAAACTCAATAATTTATAGTTCACGGGCAACCTGACATGAAATAAAGAAATTTTAATGAAATTTTTTTTTGATGTGAAGTATGAAAGGTGGCAAATTTAGTATTGTTATTTATTTCTTAGCTGAGATTATTGGTGCCTGTATCGTGAATGATGGTTTTTCCCGGGATTTTGGAGATTTCCCGGGAGGACAGGATTCAGGCACGGCCGTAATGTGCAGTAAGCTATTTTTTTTGCTTAAAGTAAATTCTGTTTATTTGCAGCGTATAAAAATGAGTTATGTACTGGATTGATAAAACTTCAGGATCTTACTGGCTGGTAAAATTCTGAAGTTTTTTGGATTGTATACTAAACTGTTATAATAAGTGCTAAATTTTCTCCTTCTTCTGTATAGGGATGTTGTGCAGGCAGACTTGCATCACAGAGTCCCCAGTGGCAGGCTCCCAACTGGCGGATATAACCTGAGGCAGGAGCAATAACCGGGACTGTTTCCAGATCATCTTCTCTTATAATATGGCCAAGCTGTTGTCCCTCTTCAATAAAGTCGTCGGGACCCAGGTTTACCGTTGTTCCCATCTTTGCAGCCGCTACGAACAATCCGGTTGCTGGGGCCTTAATTGTGTGTGTCGTGTCTGCTGTCCTCACGGCCCTTTTCCCATCGATAAGTTGAGGATCTCCTTCGATCAATTTCAGTAACCTGGCAATGTTAACCATTGAACTTAATCCTATTTCCACCTGTCTTTCCTGAATTTGGAACTGACCTGAAAGCTCCATCACGTGAACTCCGGCTCCTCTTTTAAGCATCATTTGTGAAATCATCATCGTTCCGGTATCCGGGATCGTTGAATTTCTGTAACTGATAAACCGGGTTGTAGTAACATCTCCCATTGAGCGGGAAGGTTCATGGGTCTCTTCCGACAGAGCTTCTGCCGCTGCAAACTGATTCCAGCAGTGCATATCAATCATATGGCTGCAGTGACGCAGTACTGTCTGATCCAAAGCATAAGCCAGTCTGGCGGTATCGTTACCCTGAGGGTCCCCCGGCCAGTGTCTTTGCATATTGTGCAATTTTTCAGGATTAATGCTGTTATTCTCCTCAGGTCCAAGGTTGAATGAGTGCCTTCGGCTGCGAACGGCCAGGATATTGGCCATTGGTACAAGCCAGACACTGCCTGAGACCAGCTGGGAAGAGCAAATATCTTTAAACCTTCGCGCCACTTCGGCACCCTGAACTTCATTTCCGTGCTGTGCGGCAATAAGTGCCAGCGATGGTCCTTTTTTGCCACTGTCAACACGCCAGAAGGGTGTTAATATTGTTCTGCCATCTTCAAGGGTAGCAGAGGCATATTCAACTGTTACCGGATTATTTTGTTGCTTTGAATTTGTTGCACAAGCTTCAAAGAGAGAGGTTCCTGCCAGCCCGATACTTGCCAGGCCTGTTATTCTTATAAATTCTCTTCGATTATTCTTCATTATTTTAAATTTTTACTATTTAGTCGGATTTCAAATAAATATTGCTTCTTTTTTTTTAAGGATAAGGGCAATTGTATATCATTTATTCATTAAACAGTGACTATTGAAGCAATTTTTTCTCCCTCCTCAATATAGGGATGCAGTGCCGGAAGACTGGCATCACACAATCCCCAGTGGCACATTCCGAATTGCCACAGATAACCTGAAACTGAGGCTGTAACAGGCACAATCTCAAGGTCACTTTCTCTTATTATATGTCCTATTTGTTGTCCTTCTTCCACAAAATCTTCGGCTTCCAGCATTCTTGTCTGATCATTTGTCAATGCCGCCATAAACATTCCTGTGCACGGTGCTAAAACCTCGAAGGTGTTTTCGCGTGTTCTGACAGCTCTTTTCCCGTTAATCATTTCGGGTTCACCTTCTATCATCTTCAATAGCTTAGCGATGTTTATCATAGAGCTTAATCCGGTCTCTACCTGTCTTGCCCCGATCTGATACTGTCCTGAAAGCTCCATCACATGCACTCCTGCTTTGCGTTTCAGCATCATTTGTGAGATCATCATTGTATCGCTTTGAGGAATAACTGTATTACGATAACTTATAAACCGGGTTGTGGTGACATCACCCATCGATCTTGACGGTTCATGTGTTTCTTCACTAAGAGCTTCAGCAGCAACAATGTGTTCCCAGCAGTGCATATCGACCATATGACTGCAGTGTCGCAATACTTTTTGGTCTATAGCATAAGCCAGACGGGCTGTGTCGTTTCCACCGGGATTGCCCGGCCAGTGCCTCTGCATATTGTGAAACTTATTCGGATTTGCAGCATTATCCTGTTCCGGCTCCAGGTCGAAAGAGTGTCTGCGACTGCGTATTGCAAGTATATTTCCCAGTGGCAGAAGCCAAATGCTGCCTGAAACAAGTTTTTCTGCACATAAATTCATCAGTCGACGTGATACTTCAGCACCCTGTACTTCATTCCCGTGCTGGGCAGCGACAAGTGCCAGGGATGGACCATCTTTACCGCTGTCAACCCGCCAGAAAGGAGTTGATATTACCCGTCCGTCCTCCATTGTGGCCACAGCATGATCAACTGTTACTTTGTTAATGTTCTGTGCAGGACTCTGCACCGATGCAATTGTTGTCATTGGATTATAGTTTATTAGTTTATTATTTCATTTTAATGAAATTATTATTTAATAATCATTTATTCGAAGGTTGTAACACCTGCCTGTTTGCAGGCATTCCTGACTGTCTCAAACTCTTTTTTAAGATCCTGGAGCTTTGTCCCGCTTATTTTTTGACCTGACATTGTCACCGGATTGATAAAGGTTATATTTTTCCCTGTAATACCTGCTGCAAGAGATATATCGCCCCATGTTAAAAATCCCGGAATATGCACAGCCATGCTGAAAAAATCTATTGATTCCCTGTTATCAAAAAGATAGCTTACGGGAGCATCTCTCAAAATTATTTCATCGATATTATTTTCCAGTGAACTAAGGAAAAGACCTGCCAGACCTGTCTCTTTTGTCCCGTCAACAGTGATTTTTTTTGCATTATATGAGGATTTGATAAACCGGGTAATAAGATCGATCTCCTTGATCCATTCGCCGATAGTTGTTTTACCCAACCATATTTCTGCACGGGCAATAGTGTGAAAAGTTCTCTGCCTGTCGAATGCATCAGCCCTTGCTGAAGAGGCTTCGCCAGTTCCGGTCAGATCTGCCAAAACTACTGCTTTCCCTCTCTTTTTATATTCATTGATCAGTGAAACAGGGATCTCATTTTTACCCTGAATATTTGTCAAAATAACATATTCGTCAGCTCCCGGTGACGGGGCAGAAATTAACAGAGGGATCAGTTTATTATCTGATGTCTCCAGGGCAATTCTTTCCCATCCGTTTTGAATACTGAATTCGTGTATTCTGACAATTTCAGGTTTTTCAGATATCCTCAGTACGGTTGCTAATTCATCTCTTTTTTGGCTGACATTGAATGTTTTGTTTTTAAGCCAGGAATCTCTTAGCTGATTTCCGGTATTTTTACAATATTCAGCTGTGTTTATAACCTTGGCATCTCTGTTCCCCGCTCCGAATGTCATCAGTTTTTCTGCAGTAACAAGAGTGAAAGGTTTCTCCGTAATTGCTTCTCCCGTACCAATCCCTTTCAGTTTTTGGTTAAACCAGCCGATCATTGCCGCGCGGGGTTCAGGATGATAGCCATGAGTGAGATCGAAAATTCTGTATGATATGTTATTTGCCTGGTTTTTCAGTATAAAAATTTTTTTGGCATTGCTGTAGGACCTGAGCATTTCTGAGGGAGCAAAAGCAGGATTGGAGTCTTTTTCATGGTTGCACGGCATAATGGCATTTGCAAGGGCTAAAATACCGGCTTCCTCTGTAAATGTAAGTCCGTCAATCAAGGTTTCGCAAATACAATTCGAACGCATGACATAAGATTCGAATGATCCGACACTCACGACGGGAACAGCCGCTTTGATGCGATTGTCCATTGCTGCCACCCACATGGTCTGGTTTCCCCCTCCGCTGGCCCCGGTAGCGCCTATCTTATCAGGATCAACATATGGCAGGGAACACAGAAGGTCAACGCCTCTTATATTATCTGAAATCTGCATACCAATGAGTGATTTGCCAATATTCATAAGGGAAGCGCCCAGGTTGGCACCATGATATTCAAATTCTGTATGAGTTGTGGTTCTCTCTCCTGCGCCCCAGGGATCAATGGCCAGGGCAACATAACCATTAAGTGCGAGTGAATGACCCACCGACTGGTATGCATCATATAATCGTCCGTTGGATGAATGCCCGCACATTAGTATAACGCCTGGGAATGGTCCTTCACCATCGGGGATATACAGATTAGCAGTAGCGTAAATTCCCGGAAGGGTTTGGAAATAAATATTTTTAATAATGTAGCCTGGCATTTGAAGAGTAGATGTCTCCTTCATATCCACCGGCAGTGCATGATCAATATATACTCCTGTTTTTTCAATAATTGTATTTCTCAGATTTACCCTGTAATCTTCCCATTCTTTTAAATTATCAGGAAGTTGCAGAGTCGCAAACCTCGTGAAAGCTTCATTTCTTAATTTACCTTCAACAATGTCAGATTTGTTTGCCGGAAGTACCGATGGAAGAGTATCAGGAGGATTGATGGTTAAAGTTTTAAAGTTTTTGGATTGCAAAGAACCGGCAGTTGCAAAAACTATAAAGCAGAGTAAAAATGCAGGAATAAAAATTTTTCGTTTCATCTTAATATTTTTGGTGGTTTTATTTTATAAGATAGTCTTAACTGATTCCAGTCTGTGGAATTAATATTTTATTAATTTTTGTCTTATATTTAAAAGAGTAGTAAATTTCATTTCAAGGTACTTTTTGTCATTCTGATGCTTTTGAATCCGACTATACACTTATATTTATGTTAAAAATTTTTATTCTTCACCGGCATTTTGCAGGAGTCAAAAAATGAAGGGCAGGTGCGTTAATATCCATTCATTTTTAAAGAACGTAGTAAAGATCAGAGTGCTATTCAGGTAACTCCTGAAAAGACAAGGGGAAGACCGGTTATTGGTCTTCCCCAAATATAAAAAAATTTTAATATCCGGGATTCTGCTCCAGCAGTTCGTTCTTGTCAATTTCTGATTGCGGAATAGGTCCGAAGTAGTGACTTTCCGGGAAGTCAGCAGTATGAAGCAGATTAACAGTGTAAGTCTTTTGCCCGGTAGCCGGATCTTTATAGATATCCATTTTCATACGGTCTTCACTTAATACGACCGGTGCAATTTTCCAGCGACGGACATCATAAAAACGTGCCTCTTCAAAGACCATTTCAATACGGCGTTCATTAACGTAACGTTCCCAAAGCTTTTCACCGCTTTCTGTAACAGGAGGCATCTCAACCCCGGGTCTGCTCCTTATTTTATTGATGTATTCCCTGCACACATCTTCATTGCCAAGTTTATACATGGCTTCAGCATAGTTCAGCAACACTTCACCATACCTGAACCAGATCCATGGCGGATTGCTGGTTTCCCAACCATAACCTGTATATGATTCTGTAATGAATTTATTCGGATAATAACCTGTATCCGTGGCATTCCATCCTGATATTGGTCCTTCGGGAGAATCATATCCGCCCGGGCGGAAAGTTTCAATTACCCTTCCTTTAAAAGGTGCTCCATCATACAATATTGTATAATAGAAGCGGGGATCACGATTCACATATGGATTCTGAGGATCATATCCGGAGCCCTCTTCATCAATTTTCTTGCCGTTAGCCATTTCATAGTCATCAACCAGGTTTTGAATCGGGTGAACCTGACCGTATCCTCTTTCTCCATTGGGATAGAAAACCTGTTCTATCCTGGCCTCCCGGTCAATACCGCTGTTTGTCGGCCTTGCCCAGATGACTTCGGAATTCCATGCCCCTGCTTCCATGAATAACAGTTTATAATCCGGGAAAAGTTGATAAATTCCAAGATCAATAACCGCTTTTGCCGCATCGGCGGCTTTTTGGTATCTCGACATATCATTGTTAGGGTTGAAAAGCGGACTGGCATAGTATAATAAAGCACGGGCTTTTATTGCCATGGCAGCACCTTTGGTGATCCTTCCTTTATCATTAGCACTGCTGTAGGTGAGCGGAAGATCCGGTATGGCAGCATCCAGCTCAGAAAAAATAAATTGCATGACATCATCATAACTGTCACGAGGTACCTTCCAGTCCTCATCAATATCAAAAGGTTTTGTAATTAAAGGTACACCGTTATAAAAAGTGTTTAGTCTGAAGTATGCATATGCTCTGATGGTTTTTACTTCTGCCCTTAGTCGTTTTAACTGATCAGAATCAATTTCAGACTCTTCTGTTTTAGCCAGAAATTCATTGCACTGTTTGATAGCAGGCCATTTTGCATAGTTGGCACCCCCGGTCCAAAGGTTAAACAATGTATTAAATGTAGGAGTAGCTAATCCCTGAAGAATACGCCAGTAGCTTGATCCGCCTCCCCTGCCTGAGATTTCGTCACTGACACGTGCATATTGCAGAGGACGCCTGAATCCCCAGGGGATCAGTCTGTAGGCATAGTTTACATGGGCAGTTGCCAAATTTATATCATTAAATACAACTGCTTCTGTATAACTGTCAGATGGAGTGATTTCAAGGAAATCGCTGTCACAGGCTGTGAAGGATATTAAAAGGAAGACTGTCAGAAATTTTGCAAACCAGGTAATTTTACTTCCTTTAAATAATTTATTAAATATATGTTTCATGATTCTTTTTTTTAAAAGGTAAGTTGAACTCCTAAATTATAAATCTTAGATTGAGGATAAAAATTTCCTCCTTCGTTGGAACCTTCAGGATCATACCACATCAGTTTTGTCCAGGTAAACAGGTTACTTCCGTTGACGAAGACTCTCATATTACTGACTTTAACTTTTGAGATCAGTGATTGAGGCAAATTATATGACAGCTCAAGAGTTTTTAATCTCAGGAAAGCTGCATTTTGCAGCCAGAAAGTTGACCTGAGGCTGCTTACTTCAGATCCGCCTCCGAATTGAGGTATCCATGGATATTTTGAATCCATACTTCCCGGTCTGTACCTGTTGTCAAGAAGTTCAGCAGGTGCATTCAGATCGACCCTTGCATTTTGTCCGATATACCACCAGGCACTTCCCTGTCCTGCGAAATGAGCGAAAGCGGTGAAATTTTTATAGCCCATATTTACGTTAAATCCAAATTGTATTTCGGGAATTACCGATTTATCAAACCTAACTCTGTCTGCCCCGTCAATCTTACCATTTTCATCAACATCTCGGTAGATAGGATCACCTACTTCAGTTCCCGGATATACCGGCAGAGAAGCAAGTTGTTCCGCGGTTCTGAATATTCCTATACTTTCCCAGTAGAGTCCTGCGCCCAGAATATGACCTTCGGCTTTTTGATATTCAGGTACATTCTCTGCTTCTGCTATGTCAACAACATTGCTTCGGGCAAATGAAAAATTTCCTGAAAAAGTGTATTGGAAACTTTGTAAAGGGAATTGTTTTGAATGTGTTAACTGCACTTCAAAGCCCTTATTATCAACGATGCCAATATTTTCAGCAGGTAAACTTATCCCCGTATATTCTGGTAATGCCAAAGCTCTTGTTGTAAGAATGTTGGTTCTTCTCTGACTGAAAACATCAACTGATAAACCGATCAGATTTTTAAATACCATCACATCCAGTCCGATATTATTTATAGTTGATACTTCCCAGGTTATGTTTGGATTTGGACTTACCCCTGCATAAACTCCAGGAACTGGTGATGACATCTGAGGCGCACCAAAATGATATGAGATAGAGCGCAGGTTATATTCCTGTAGATACTGGAAAGGAGAAATTGCATCATTACCAATCTGTCCGTATGATACCCTAAGCTTTAGATTGTCGAGATAATCCAGTCCGTCCATGAAGCTTTCTTCAGATATCCGGTAGGCTGCAGAGATGCCCGGAAAAAAGCCCCACCTGCCGTCTTTGGGAAACCTGTAGGATCCGTCATATCTGAAATTGAAATCGATCAGATACTTTTCTTTATAGTTATAACTTAATCGTCCGAAAAAATTCCTGCGCGCATTGTTAGAGCTTGAACCATCTGTCTGCATTAAATCAGCTGAACCGGCAAATATCTCCCTTATCGCTTCAGAAACATAGTCTCTTCGGTAAGCCTCGACATAGTTTGATTTTCCCTCACTCTGTTCAGCGGCGATGAAAGCATTTATGTAATGGTCAGTAAATTGCCTTTCATATTTGATTTTGCTATGCATCAGGGTATAATCACTTTTGTTGTATCTCTCCGTAAGAGTTGGTTTTGGGAGATATCCGCCCTGAAACTCAATAACTTCTCCTGTATCCCAGTTATACCCGTAATATTTCCAGGGGGTAGTCCAGTATTTTCTGAAGTAGTTACTTTCATTGTAAACAAAATATCCATCGATACCTAAGCCCTTGACCCACGGTATTTCTATATCATATGATAATTTTCCCGTGAACCTTTTGTCATCCTGTTTTTGATCTCCGCCGCCGCCTGAGTTTACAAGCAAAGGATGGTTACCATAGTCACTTGGCGGATCGGAGTAATATCCTCCCGGATAGTAAACCGGGTACTGCGGATTCATTGCGCGGTTATAATACCAACTGGAATAGGCGGGTTCTACCTGTCTGTCAAAACCCACGTTCATATCCAGACTTAAAGTTATATAACGGCTTACGTCTGAATCGATGTTGGAGCGGACAGTGTAACCTTTAAAATCATGAATTCCTCCCTTTAAGATATCACCTTTATGCTGAAAAGATCCTGATAATGAATACCTCATATTATCACTTCCGCCCCTGATATTAAGGTTGGCAGATTCCTGGGTCGAGAAATCTTTAATTACGGCATCTACCCAGTCGGTATTGGGGTATCTCGGATCAGTACCATCCCTGAATTTTTGTATCTCCTCCTGAGTCCATTTTTCTTCAAAACCGGTTCTGACCAAATACTCATTGCCATATTCAGCCAATGTAGCAGCACTGGCCATTTTGGGGAATCTTGTAAGTTGGTAGATACCCTGATTGTAAGTGACATCGAAAGTCGGTTTGCCGGTTTTCCCTCTTTTAGTGGTGATAAGGATAACCCCGTTTCCTGCCTGGACGCCGTAGATTGCTGCTGCTGCATCCTTAAGTACTGAAACCTGTTCAACATCATTTGGATTTATCCTTTGCCAGTTTGGTTCAGATATACCGTCTACCAGAACTAAAGGAGTATTGCTGCCGGTAGTTGAGTTACCCCTGATCAGAAAAGTTGAATTATCTTCTCCGGGCTGACCTGATCTTTGCAGTGATACCAGTCCGGGCATCAATCCTGCCATTGAGTTTGAAAGATTGGCGGTCGGAGTTTTGGACAACTGCTCATAGCCTACTTCAGTAACTGATCCGGTAAGGGTTGCCTTACGCTGTGTACCGTAACCAATTGCCACAACCTCTTCAAGACCGATGGTCTCTTCCATCAGGGTTACGTTAATGGTAGTCTGGTTGCCTGCCAAAACCTCCTGCGTTTGCATACCCACAAAAGAGAATACCAGGGTGGCGTCAGCGGGTACATTATCCAGGACGTATTCTCCCTCCATACCGGTTGCTGTTCCCTGGGTTGTCCCTTTAATAACTACGGTAACCCCGGGCAGCGGCCTGTTCAGGTTATCAGTGACGGTACCTGATATCCGCCTCTGTTGCTGCAGGTTTAGTTTTGCTCCCTCAGCATTACCTTTTATAGCATAGCCCTGTATTGTTACGAGTAATACAGTAAGCACAGCCAAAATGATGCTGCGAAAGATTTTTACGGCCTTTAGCTTTTTAATAGCGGGCCAAATTCTACTTGAATTTTTCATAAGCTTGCATTACTTTAAATTAATAAATAAATATTAGAACTCAATCCCTTATTACTAAGAGAAGAACAAAAAACACAATGGTGAGGCATTATCCCACCTTATATTTTTATTCATTTTTTATTTCCATACTTATTTTTTTGAACATTTGCCATTAAACATAATTATCATGATAAGGCAAATATTATTCTAATTCACTTATTCAATCTGCAGGTTAATTTTTTTGTGTGAACATTCAGGGATATTGACTTTAATTTTTTAATATCCTGATTCGGTTTTTGTTCTTCCTTGTTGTAAATACATTTAAAAGGTTGCTTTTCCACAAGATAAACAGTAAAAAATATTTAAATTTTAGTTATTAACAGAACAAAACTTACACATATTAATTATTCGGTCTCAATATATATCAAATTTTAAAATTTTCAAAATTATTTAAATTAATTTTTATTTGGGGGATGTTTATTCTCTCATTTAATACTCCGCAAATATTCTTTTATTTGAACATGAGTTGATAAAAATAAATTTTAATATGTTCTGAACTCATAGCAAGCAGAAATCATTACTGAATCTTACTATATGAATATTTTCAGGGCTTTAATTATTAAGTTATCTGTACAATACTTCGTTAAAAATGTTGATAACTATTTGAAAATGAGCAAAATAAGTGTTTAAAATATTTGATTAAACCCCTGATAATCAGTATCTTAATGGATTTTGCCACAAATCAGTTCCTGTAAATACCAGCTTTATAATGGAATTTTGAAGGTAATATCACTTTTTTATCTGAATTAGGAGAAACGATAATTGGCAATTTAAATTTTCATAAATACCCGGACAGGCATAATATTTTTTTGTTACCGGTAGAAGTAAAATTGGCTGTTGATAAATGATATTAAACTTCCGGATTTTGGCAGTTAAAAAAATAATTATAGAAAAAATCCGAATCAAATCAGGAATATGATCAATAATAAAATGTACAGATAAGGTTGAAGATCATTTTTAAGTTGTCTTAAAGCATTGCTTATCTGCAGTTCTACCGTGCGCTTCGATATTCCCAGCCTGTCAGCAATTTCTTTATTTTTGAGCCCATCGAATCTGCTGAGTTTAAAAATATTGCGGCATCGGGGAGGTAATTTATCAAGACTTTTCTGAACTTTGGCTTCCAGCTCTGATTCAGCAAACCAAAAATTTGAAAGATTTTCAGATATGTCCCGTGCCTGGTTAATCAATGAGATATTCTTCTCTTTTGTTTTATTCTCTTTAATGAAATCCAGTGATCTGTTTTTTACTGATATAAAGAGATAATTTTTAAGAGAGGTGTTAATCTTGATTTTTTTATGCTTTATCCACAGAGAAACGAAAAGATCCTGGACAATATCCTCGGCTGCTTTCTCGTCCCCGGTAATCCTCTCTGCATAAGCACATAATCCGGAATAGTAATAGTGAAAAATAAAATCAAAAACAACTTTATTCCTTGTAAGAATGCCGTTTATTAAAAATTTCTCTTCCACATTGTCTGTTTTCGTTCAGACGCAAATATAAAAATTTCTTCCCAAAAAAATACGGACTACTACAATTCAATAGGTATTCCATTGTAAAAATCAAGGATTTTTGCTCTGAAAATATATTCATATTTCGCCTGTAAAAGTTCTGATTTTGCTCTGGTTAGATAATTTTTACCCTGGTTATATTCAAACGAGTTTATCAGGTCAAGATTGAACTTTTCCTCAGTGTAACGAAAAGCTTCCCCGGTTGATTTAACAACTTTTTCTGCAGCAAGATAACGGTTTCTTGCAGAAACAGCACTGGTGTATGCCTGTTCTATTTCTTTGCGCATAACATTGCTTGTTTTCTGTAGATGAAATTTATATTCCGAGATGCGAAGGGAAGCATTTGAGATCTCATTTTTTGCAAGGAATTTATTGAATATTGGTATGTTGAGATTAAAGCCCATTTCATAACGTTGATTATTGGTAATTTGTTCCGTGAAAGAGAATGGCTGATCATATATGTCGGTGTATTTGTTATTATAAAGATTGAAGTAGTACGCTCCGAATGTAAGTTTTGGCAGAGCTTTCCCTTTTGCAATCTCTAATTCCTTTTTAGCACTTTCGACTCTCAACTCAGCAGCTTTTATTTCAGGACGATTCTTAAGAGCGTTTTTATAGATATTGATGGAGTTGGCCATTGTCATATCTGCTTTTATTTCAGGAAGATAAGGCTTTTTGATTTTAAATTTTTTTTCGACTGGCAGTTCAAGCAACTGATATAATTTCAGATATGCAAGTTGTAACTGGTTTTTATAATTTACCAGCTCAAGCTCCTCGCGTGCCAGTTGAGCCTCTATTTCAAGCAATGAACCATAAGCAAGACTTCCGGCATCGACCAGTTTTTTTGTTCTGTCTATCTGACTGTGTGTTAATTCTGTCTGTGATTCTGCTATTGTAACAAGTTCTCCTGCAAATAGTATTTCCAGGTATGCCGCTGCTATATTTAAAACTATATCGTCTTTGGTTTTCTGAAGATCCTGAAGTTCGGACTGTAAATTCATTTCATTTTGCTTTATTGTGTTGTTAATTACCGACCCGTTCCAAAGAGTCATATCTGTTGACAAATAACCATTTAATTGAGATGAATTTACATTACGGTAAGTGTTTTCATAGGTGAGAGACCTTCCATAGTTTAAGCTGTTGGCAAGACTGCCATTGAGATTTGGCAGCCGGTTATTTTTTGCTTGTGTAACCATGTTCTTTCGATACTCAGTGTTTATACCTTGTTGCTTAATTTGTATATTGTTTTCCATGGCATATTCGATACATTTTTTGAAATCCCATGTTTCCTGGGCTGATAAACCATGTGAACAATAAAAAACAATGACTCCGATTAGTAATGCATTTAGTTTCATTGAGTTTGATTTTTTTTAAATAATATAGCTGTTTTTATAGTTCAGAAAAAACTTCATGGCGCGAATATAGTGTGTTATAACGGGAAGTAATTTTCTATTACAGGGAGTTAAGATCCGCTTTCAAGGTCAAGATTTGTATTCTCATGAGTAACTTCATAATCATAATCAGGGTATTCGTACATGGTCATTCGCGGCTCGGTTTCGCCCAGAGAATATCCAAAAACACCTTCATATTCCTCACGGATTTCCCCCATATCTTCCAACTGTCGTAAATACTCGGTAATTGATTTTGACTCTATAATGATAACTTTGTCTATACTGTCGATAATAGGACTATGATTACGGGTGCGGTCATGCTGGAATTCGAGTATTCGTCTTCCGTAACGGGTAATTCCGATAGTGCGGAAAGTCAGACTTTTACCTACACCCGGGAGGTTAAGTATATTACGGTCGGTCGCAAGAAAAGGAAGATCATTTTCTTTACGTAATTCATTAACCTGATCTGTTATGTTTTCTGCGTCATGCATTAAGGTTTGCAATTCATTCATTTTGTCCTCAGGAAGTTGCCCAAGGTATTTCTCTTCTATCTCCTCCTGGACAGCACGGGCACTTGGTGTGAAGTTTGTGCTGTTTTCCTTAAAGCCCTTGACCGTAAAGGTGTAGTATGTAAGTACACCAATATCGTTAAGGATCTTTCGAAGTTTGGCAGTATGGCCTCTTCTTGAGGCAGGGACAGTAAACACAAGCTGGTTTGTAACAGCCCATCCCGAGCTGTGAAGCAGTTCTATTGCTTTTTTTGATTCCGGTGTTACTTCCATTGGAGATTCGAAGTGCGTCTGAATTACAAATTGCTTTATGCCGATTTTTGAAGCTTTCTTTTTGAAGTCAGACAGTATTTCTGCCAGATTCGGAGTTATTCTCTGCGGAATATAGACCGGAAGTCTTGTGCCTATTCTTATCCTGACTATTTCTGCATATTTCTGTCCTTCAGGGCGTTTTTTGTTTTCCTCTTTCTTTTGAAGGGCCATTTTATAAATCTCATCCAGTATATTTTTGAGGCTTCTGTTTGAGCTCATTAAGGCATCACCACCGGTTAAGAGGATATCCCGAAGCTGAGCATCATCTTTAAAATATGTCAGCAGTTTTGGCAGTCGCTCGCTCCAGGTCTCATTCGGTTTTAGTTTTTCCAGGTTGAAGTTGAAATGACCGTTCTGGAATTCATACATTCTCTGACAGCTAGCACAGAGTCCGCCACATGCCCTTCCGACAGTGTCAGGTACAAATATTGCCACTTCAGGATAACGACGGTGAATGTTATGTGAGGAAGGAAGAATCCAGCCGGCAGCATTGGGTTTACCCGGCATCACTCTATCTTCTTTTTCCCATGCAACAATTTGTCCGAACTCCTCTACCAACTGTTTGCTGTATACAATGTAACAACGTATTGCCAGATCGCCTCCCACAGCAAATCCGGGAGTCTGAACATTCAGCAGAGAAAGATAGTACGGATTAACGAAAAAAGGTATTCCCTTTTTTTCAGCTTCATAGAGAATTTCCATTGTATCCGGATCCAGAGAATAGTCGAGCAGTTCATTTAACATATCGGGAGAACGTACGGCAAATCGGAGGTGAAAGTGCCTTTCATTCCACCACTCATTCATTTTGGCAACTTTTTGCTCCGTTGTAAGTTTTTTTTCAAATGAGTACCTGCTGCTTTTTATTTCTCCGTTGTCAATTTTATTTATGAGGATACTTATGATACGGTCACGATTGACCTTTCTTAATTCTGCAATTTTTGGATCAATACCTGCCGGGTAACGGTCCATCCACTCCTGTACTTGTTCCTTTGCGGGTATTTCAGGTTTTAACTTACCGTTTAATTGTCTGAATAGTTGAAGCATATCAAGAAAAAAGTCCGGTTTCGCGCCGCCAATACCGTAGTTCGTCGCAAGCCACATCATTTTTACAGGATTTGTGACTGCCATCTCTCCATGAATGTTTTGATCAGGATATGATTCACCGGCATGATCAATGTAATCAAGTAACCTTATTGCTGCAAAATCCTCCCAATTTAGTTGCAGGAACAACTCATGATTGTGATTTTTTCCTTTGTAGAAAGCTTCAGCCGCCGGATTCCTTTTCAACTTTGGTTTGATCCATTCCCTTATTGAATCCATTGCTTCTGTTTCATCTCCGGCCGTCCTCAATATCCTTTCCAGAATTGGATTCTCTTCCAGGATTGTAAGAAGAATCCTCCTTGCATGAACGTTGATAGCTATTTTATCCAGATATATATTTTTCATAATATTTCTTTTGAACAATTCAAATCAGGACATTAATATACAAAAAAGTAAAAAAAATTCAAAAGGTATTTTAGTATGAGTAGAATTATTTAAGTTCATTTAACAGGAGATTAACCTGGGGGTACATAATTCGCTTTTTTTGGCTATGCGAATTTAAATCATTTACAGGTAAAACAAATCAATTATCTTTGCATTGATTTTTAATTAATTGTATTCAATTTTGAAGCTCATCCGGCAGGTAATTTCTGACCGGGTAATCATAAAGATTGATTTTAATAAATGGATTTTATGGGACATAAGGCCGGTTTTGTAAATATACTGGGAAATCCAAATGTTGGGAAGTCGACGATAATGAATGCACTGTCAGGCGAGAAGCTGTCGATAATAACAAGTAAAATGCAGACAACCCGTCACCGCATTAAAGGTATAGTAAACGGTGAGAATTTTCAGATTGTCTATTCTGATACACCGGGAATTTTAAAACCTTCTTATAAACTTCAGGAAACTATGATGAAGTTTGTAGATTCGGCACTAATTGATGCAGATATCATATTATTTGTAACAGATGTAATAGAGAAACCCGGTAAAAATGCTGAGTATATAGACAGGATCCGGAAATCGAATCTTCCTGTAATATTGCTTATAAACAAAATTGATCTCTCTGACCAGGAGAAGGTTACCAAACTATTTGATTACTGGAGCGAAGTATTTCCGGGCAGCGCAGTCTTTCCTGTTTCAGCAAAAGAGAAATTTAATATCAGTCCGGTTTTTCAACGCATTTTGGATTTTTTACCTGAAGGTCCTCCCTTTTTCGGAAAGGACCAGCTCACTGACCGGAATGAAAGATTTTTTATGGAGGAGATTATCCGTGAAAAGATATTGCTGAATTACCAAAAGGAGGTTCCCTATTCAGCCGAGGTAAAAGTAGAAGAATTTAAGCAAGAGGATAATATTATAAATATCAGGGCTGTAATATATGTTGTCCGGGATAGCCAGAAGGGCATTATTATCGGCAAGGGAGGAAGTATGATAAAAAAAACGGGAACCGAAGCACGCCTGGATGCCGAAGAGTTTTTCAAAAAGAAGATATATCTTGAACTATTTGTCAAGGTTGCAAGGGACTGGCGTGATAAAGACAGTCAGTTAAGAAATTTTGGATATGATGCATTTTGAAAAACTGATGTACAGTAAGGGTTGAAAGCTGAGAAGTTTTGTTATCCAGTTTTAAAATAACTGGAATAAATTGGTAGAATATAATTCCGGTAAATGATAATGTAAAACTTTTTTAGCCTCCTATAGTTTATAAAAACATTTAAACATACTGATTAACAGAATACAATGAACAGCAGAATATTGGCAATAGTAGGACGCCCCAACGTGGGTAAATCTACCTTATTCAACAGGTTGACAGAAACAAGGGAGGCTATAGTTGACGAGGTTTCAGGGGTAACGCGCGACCGAAATTATGGTAAAGCGGAATGGAGTGGAAAGATTTTTTCAGTTATCGATACCGGAGGTTACGTGGTAAATTCCGATGATGTATTTGAAGCTGAGATCAATAAACAGGTACATCTTGCTATTGATGAGGCAGACGTGATACTTTTCCTGACCGATGTAGAATCCGGAATTACTGATCTGGACGACGCAATTGCAGCTATCCTGAGAAAGAGCGGTAAAAAGGTCGTAGTAGCAGTAAACAAAGTGGATAATAACCAACGTATACCTGAGGCCCAGGAGTTTTACGGTCTCGGACTGGGTGATATCTTCTGCATATCCTCAATGACAGGCAGTGGTACGGGAGATCTGCTTGACAGGGTTATTGAAAGTTTCCCGGATATCAGTGATGAAAATGAGGAAGATGAACTGCCCCGGTTATCTGTTGTTGGCCGGCCAAATGTGGGGAAGTCATCTTTTATAAATACTCTTTTGGGAGAAGAACGGTATATAGTTACTGATGTTGCAGGGACAACCCGCGACTCAATACATACCCGTTATAATAAATTCGGACATGATTTTATAATAATTGATACGGCAGGACTGCGTAAAAAGGGCAAAGTTCAGGATGATATTGAATTCTATTCCGTACTCAGGTCTATCCGTACAATAGAAAAATCAGATGTATGTCTCCTGATGATTGATGCAACCCGTGGCATTGAGACCCAGGATGTAAATATCTTCAATCTGATTGTCCGTAATAAGAAAGGTGTCGTTATTCTTGTTAATAAGTGGGATCTTATTGAAAAGGATACACATACAACCCGTGATAAAGAAGATGAGATACGCAAAAAATTAGCTCCTTTTGTGGATGTTCCCGTTTTGTTTATTTCGGCTTTGACCAAACAAAGGATACATAAAGCTTTGGAAACAGCAATAGAAGTCTATGGAAACCGGAAACAGCGAATAAAGACCTCCAGGCTAAATGAAGTAATACAGGAGGCAGTTGCTGCCTATCCGCCGCCATCTGTAAAAGGGAAGTTTATTAAAATCAAGTATGCCACTCAGCTTCCTTCGGCTACACCGTCCTTTGCTCTTTTTGCAAACCTGCCTCAATATATAAAAGATCCTTATCGCAGGTATATCGAAAATAAGATCCGTGAGAATTTTAATTTTACAGGTGTGCCTGTTCAGGTCTGGTTCAGACAAAAGTAGAGAGCTAATCCCGGTTCCACTGAATCCGGGATTAAAGTTGAATGTTAATAGTTAAATAAACCTATTTTATAATTTTATCTTGTTATTCAGTTGCAGTGACCAGTGAATTGTTGGTTTCTTCTAATAAATTTCCTATGATGCTGTTTTAACAAGGACACGTCAAATTATATTCTTTATTATGAATATTCGAATTAAATTTTTTTAAATTGTTGATCTATTTTTCAGTTTTTGACAGGCTTTTAACTGACAATTTTTTCTCTAATTCCTCCAGAGAGACACCTTTTGTTTCAGGCACAAAAAATCTGACCCAGATTAGTTGCAGAACCATCATTCCGCAAAACAGACCAAAAATGATCTCAGGCTTCAGTGCCTCTGCCATTAACGGGAAGGCAAGGGTAAGCGAAGCTGCAAAAAACCAATGGGTGAAACTACCAAATGACTGGCCAAATGACCGCTGTCTGTTTGGAAAGATTTCACTTATGAAAACCCAGATAACTGCTCCCTGTCCCACAGCATGAGCAGCAATAAATGCAAAGATACAAACCGGCACAATTCCCGGATTACCGGATGCAAATCCCCATGATGCGAATCCCAGGGAAGCAATATACCCAAAAGAACCTATATAAAGTAGAGTACGTCTGCCGAGCCGGTCAATAAGTCCCAGTCCGACAAATGTAAAGATGAAATTAACTATGCCGATACCGACAGATTGCAAAAGGGCAGCCTGCGATTCCAGTCCGGTCATTTCAAAAATTCGCGGAGCAAAATATAGCACCGCATTTATACCGGAAAGCTGGTTGAAGAATGCAATAAAGAATGCAAGTGAAATCGGTGTGAGTAATTGTTTTGTAAAGAATGTTCCTGCCTTTTTCTTCTGATTACCTGTTGCTTCAATTTCATGTACCAGTCTATCAAGTTCTGTATCAGAAAAATTGGGATTTACCTTTTTTAATACATTTAAACCGGCAATTCTGTTTTTGTTGTGAACAATCAGCCAGCGGGGACTCTCAGGCAGTCCGAAGCAAAAGATGGTAAACAGAAGGGCAGGGGCAGTTTCAACTGCAAGCATCCAGCGCCATGCATTTTCACCAACGCTTCCAAGCAGTGAATTGGAAAGGTAGGCAATTAAAATTCCAAATACTATATTAAACTGGAACATGCCTGTCAGCCGGCCCCGTAATGCCGGAGGTGCAATTTCTGAAATGAACATGGGTGCTGCTACTGTGGATATACCGACTCCCAAACCTCCAATAAACCGGAATATCATGAATGAGTATACTTCAGGGGCTAGTGCCGAGCCAACCGCAGATACCAGGTAAAGAACGCCAATCCACAGCAATGTTTTTTTTCTTCCGAAATATTCTGCAGGCCATCCTCCTGCCAGAGAACCCAAAACGGTTCCCCACAATGCCATACTTATGGCAAGTCCGTGCAGTGAGCTGTTTAAATTCCAGAGTGACTGGATGGTTTGTTCTGCACCCGAAATAACAACTGTGTCGAATCCAAAAAGCAATCCTGCCAGAGATGCTACAATTGCACTTTTATATAAAAATATTCTGCTGCTCATGCATTTAAAATTTTATTTTGATTAATTTGTAACCATGGTTAATTTATTCACATAAAGTTTATTATATTGAGGTAATAATAAATTTTCCTGCTAAATTAAAAACTTCTTTTGCATATGTGCATAACTGAAATAAAAATTTGAAAGTTCGGTAATGACAATCGAATGATATGTAAAACAAGCAACAATGTCATTTCAATCAATGATTCCTCCCGGTGTAAAGTCATAAAATTATCACACAATAAATATCAAGTGCTGATTTTTTATATTACAAGTAAAAGGCAGAATCACTTTTGCCAGTGTATTCATACGTTCTTCCCAGCCTGGTTATGGCATCGCTTATCTCTCCTACGTATAATACGTTATTGTCGGCATTAATGACTTTTCAGAATCACGGCCGGGCCTCTAAATCCTGTCCCGAATGCATAAGGCTGTTACCTGTTTTTAAATATAATTTTAGCCTCTGTTCATCTGAAAGTGATTGTTCATAATCCTTAAGGATATTTCTATAGATTTCCAGAGCATTATAATGTTTTTCCTCAAGTTGAAATGAATCAGGTACTCTTTAAACAAAGTGACAGCTTTTCAGCGATTTGAAATCCATTTGTATGTACATCCCTGATTAAAATGAATTACGTCCTTCGCAGGGAAAATCTCTTTCAGATGAGAATTAAGTAATTTCATACCATTTTCTTCAGTTGTACCATGGTTGACAATTATTAACGGATTTCCGGTATCTATGGCATAATAGGTCTGAGTCCAGGTTTTTACACTGTCATCTATTGCAATTCTTAAGTCTGCCTCGATATCCATAAAATTTATCGGATCACATATTGCACCGGTACCCAGTCCGACAGTGTTTATAATTCTGGTTTCATCTCCATAGAAGGCAACTCCGGGTTGATCGAAAGCCGATAACTTTGATGCTATTTGACGGGCTACGTCTCCTGCAGTAGCTTTTTCAATCCTGTATACATTATAATATGGTTTTGAACTGATGATATCATCATTAGAGAATCCCAGCGCCTTGCCGAATGCAAAGGGAATTCCATATTCCTGAATGATATCAAGAACATCATGGCACCGGATTATCGAAAAATTATTATTTTCTATCCATTCTTTCTTTTTTTCGATCTGACCGGAATATAATTTTCTTGCAGCTTCGGGATATCTTTTAAGGGCATCTTCAATATTTCTCAAATCATGATGAGTGTAAAAAGTAGGTTCATGAACAATCATTGTGTTAACACCCGCACTTACAGCTTCCTTTAATGTTTCCCAATAGGGCATCCAGCATGTTCCTATCTTTTTCACCTCAGCATCCGGATCTCCTATAATTATTCGGTCGACTGAGTTTTCTCCAACATTGTACAGCGATCTCAGATAGTTGTTTATATCCTTTACGGTTAATGCCGTTTGCTTGCTGTTTTCCATTGAGTGCAAAGTCGAAGGATAAAGAAAAGTGCCAAGTGCATTTACGCCAATAAATTTTACAAAATTCCTTCGTTCCATGATAATGTATAGATTAAATTTTTAACTAAACTTAAATAACTGTGAAGGTTAAGTTGTCATTTAAATTAACTATTTGCAATTGCGAAGTCTTCTGAGGAAATTTTTAGTCAGAAGATTCAAATAACTGTATCTGATGCCTCATGCTTTTAAAAATATTTTATGCTTGTACAGGAAATAGAGAAAATACCATTTTACTGCTACAACACAAAAAGCAAGAAATACAGGCTGAACAACTCCTAAATATTGAGATACTCCTTTGAATATCAAATCGGATGTATATCTGAAATCGATGAATCTCTGGCCTACCCATATTGTTATTGCATTCATTCCGATAACGACGAGGAAGAATGACCATCTTTTGTAACCTTTTACATCAATGATCCAGTAGAAAAGTGCCGTCAGAAGTGAACACCAGCCGGCTGAGTAAATAACCGCAGAACTTGTATAGATATTTCTGCTGAGAAACAATATCTGTCCCCACAGCCATCCTGTGATAACAAGGACTACTCCGGCAATTACCAGACCAATAGTTTTCTGGTTAACAGATTTTTCAGTTTTCATCCAGTGCCCCGCTAAAACTCCCAGCAGAGTTATTGCTATTGATGTAAATGTTGAAAGCACTCCCTGCCGGTCATAAAGATTGTCAATTCCAAGTCTGCCGGGAATTAACAACTGGTCGACCCAGGTTGTAATACTTCCTTCGGGAGTATGAACTCCGGGACCAATGCCCGGCACCGGGACAAACTCCAGTACAGCCCAGTGAGCAAGTAAGATCCCGGCTGTCACATAAGCCTGAACCTTCCATTTGGTATTTATTACCAGCAGGCTTGCAAAGAAGTAGCAGATACCGATTCGTCCAAGAATTGATGACCAGCGCATTTCCGGCCAGTCAAACCTAAACAGTCCGTACATCGCTAGTCCAAGGAAATATAAGACGAGAGTACGTTTCAGAATGTGGAGGTACAGCTCTTTTTTGCTGATCCCCTGTTCGAGCCGCCGCAGAATAACAAACGGAATAAGCAGTCCGACGAGGAATAAAAAGAGAGGTGCGACCAAATCGTAAAAATAGAAACCGCTCCAGCCGGAGTGGGTCATCTGTTTAGCCAGTTCATCCGTTACGGCATTTGGCCATACTTTATTAATGCTTATTATAAATTGTGAACCGCCAATTATCCAAAGCATCGTAAATCCGCGGAGGGCATCTATCGATACAATTCTCTTCATAGGGATATTCTTATCTGGCGGTTTATTGGTCTTTTCCGATATTGATTTAGTTAAAGAAATTTCTTTTTGTGAATTCTTCATAGGTTTAATTTTAGATTCTGATCTGTTGACTGATTAAGATCAATTGCTTTTAAAATCAAATTTTATAAAAGTTAAACTACCATTGCTTTTTTTACTGAGCTATATAATTCAATTTTTAATAAAGGGTCTTATCAAATATTAATTATCCTAAGTCTTCAATATTTCCAAACTATACTTTTCCCTTGTCAAGTGTACTATTTTCCGGGATTTTTGCCAGGAATATACATTATTTGGCTTTCTCTGTTTACAAACGCTTTATGACTACATCTCCGATAAGGTCTTCTGAGCTTCGTGGTTTATATATTTCTCCTTCATCCTCACACCAGACATTAATTATAAATTTACCTTTTGGCAGGTTGAATAATGCTCTGTTTTCACCATCTTTTAAAGGTTTGGCAACAACAGGTTTATTATCAATTTTTAAAACAAGGGATCCTTTTTTATTTAGTGAAGACCTGTTTATAGAGATCTCATATTGTCCTGATTTTTCAATAACAACAGGCCAGCCAGTGGGTATCTGTTCTTCTGAGTAATGTCCGTCCTGATACCTGCAAAGGTAAGTTTCTTTTTCAATGTCTGAACCTATATGGATCAAACCCGGTTCAAACTGCCTTTCATCTCTGACCTCATCATACCATTTATCATACGCAATTTTAAACGATTCTAATATGTCGGGATATTTATCAGCAATGTTGTTTTTTTCTCCTGGATCTTCAATAAGGTCATATAATTCAAGTACCGGATTGTCAGAGGAAGGTTTCAAATCCCAATCATTATCTGTACCAGGATATCCTGCCATCTTGTATCGTTGTCCAACCACTATGCAGTTTTGATATCTTTTTGGTACAGGTCCCCTGTGACACTGGAAAAACAGCTTTCGATCCTCCCATTTTTGATCGTCATTTATTAATAAAGGGAATAAAGAGACACCGTCGATAACCGGTTTTTTTTCTACTTTAAGTCCGCACGCTTCTAATAATGTAGGAAGGACATCAATATGAGAAGCAATTTTATCGATAACTTTTGGTGATGTACCTAGTTTGTCAGGCCACTGAATTGCAAACGGCACCCGTATCCTCGCTTCATAAACCGATCCCGTTCTCATACCTGCATTATAATCTTTTCCCGGACCGTCATCGGTTGTAAAGATCAGGATTGTATTATCCCTTATTCCCAGCTCATCCAGTTTTGAAATCAGTCGGCCGAAATTTTCATCCAGGTTGGTCATCATGCCGTATACCTTGGCAGTTATATCACTGAGCCCCATCTTTTTATACGGATCACTGTATTTTGCAGGAACCAGAGGTCCTACAATATCCTCATTTGCAGTATGTCCGACATTCGTGGGCAGGTAAATGAGGAAAGGTTTATTTTTGTTTGACTCAATAAAATTTATAGTAGCATCCATAAATACATCGGTGCAGTATCCTTCGGTCTGTATCTTTTGATCGTTTTTCCAAAGCATCGGACTGTAATATGGATTCGGTGTATCAGGGACCTGACCTATCCGTGCCGATCTGTGCCATAAAACCTGAGAAAAACCCTGATCCTGGGGGCGCATTGGATAATTATCTCCTAAATGCCATTTCCCGAACATTCCTGTAGCATAACCTGCTTTTTGAAAGTACTCGGCAATTGTAATCTCATCACCATGCATTTTTGCACCACCTCTGGAGGTATGTGTAACGCCTGTCCTGTAATGCGAACGCCCTGTCATTATGCTTGCCCGGGTAGGTGCACAATAGGGGGTACAGTAGAATCGCGAAAATTGTATACCCTCCTCTGCAAATTTATCAATGTTTGGTGTGCGGACTTTTTCATTGCCGCTAAGGCCAAAATCTCCGTATCCTACATTGTCTGCCATGACAATAATTACATTTGGCTTCTTGTTTGAATATGCTTTGAGGCACAGAGCTAAAAGTAAGGTCGGAAAAATTAAACCAAGACTGAAGTTTCTTAAATAGTTCATAATATTTCGATTTATTATATCTTTCTGAATGATTAGAATGATGCTATGAAGTAAATAATTTTTTTAAATATTAGGAAAGAGTACGCTCTAAAAAGTTAAATTATTGCTGATATTTTGTTTTAATGCCGCCATTTAATTTATTTTGTTTTAAGTAAAGACCGGGTTAAAATTATATCACCTGCAAAAAATTAGCTTTAACTGATAATTTATTACTGACAGGATTGAATTATTCCGGGTTCAAAAGACTGGGATTAAGACTTTGCGTTAAGGAAGTTATTTTTAAATCACGAATATTTAGTTATGTTTATTGTTCACGTATTTGTACATGTAAAAGAAGACCGGATTGAAGATTTTAAGAAGGCTTCAATTGAAAATGCCCGTAACAGCATACTGGAACCTGGTATTGCAAGGTTTGATGTGGTTCAGAACCAGGATGATCCGTCTCGGTTTGTGTTGGTTGAGATTTACCGTACGCCCGATGACCCGGCAAAGCATAAAGAGACCGCTCATTACATGAAATGGAGGGATACGGTGGCCGATATGATGGCGGAGCCCAGGAGCAGTATTAAGTTTTCAAACATTTTTCCTGATGATATGGGGTGGATATGAAATTTGAATTCACAACGGCATCAAGAATTATTTTTGGATGCGGATCAATCAGCCGGGTTCCTGATATACTAAAAGATAGTGGTAGACACATTTTTATGGTTACAGGCAAAGATCCGGATCGAGCCGGACCTCTTACTGATAATTTACCGAAAAACGAATTTGATATTGTTACATTCAGAATATCCTCAGAACCTGCAACAGATGCTATCACTGAAGGTGTTGAACTTGCCAGGAAAGAGGGTAGTGAAGTAGTGGTGGGTATTGGAGGAGGGAGTGTAATTGACAGTGCAAAAGCGATTGCTGCACTTGTTCCAAACAGGGGAGATCTTATGGATTACCTAGAAGTGATAGGTATAGGGAAAAAGCTGGAATCCAATCCTTTACCTTTTATTGCAATCCCAACTACTGCCGGGACAGGTGCTGAGGTTACCAAAAACTCAGTTATCAAGTCTCCTGAGCATAATGTAAAGGTCAGTCTGCGCAGTCCTTTGATGTTCCCTGATGTTGCTGTTGTTGATCCGGAACTTACCATATCCATGCCGCCGGATATTACTGCTGCAACAGGGATGGACGCACTTACTCACTTGCTTGAAACTTTCGTATCCGGGCAGTCGAATCCTTTCATTGATAATTTGTGCCGTGAGGGGATTAAACGTATTGCAAAATCACTTGGAAGAGCTTTTAATGACGGAACTGATATTGAGGCACGTGAGGATATGGCATTTGCCAGTATGCTTGGCGGTATGGCGCTGGCTAATGTTAAACTGGGTGCTGTGCATGGTTTTGCGGGTCCTTTGGGCGGAATGTTTTCTGTGCCTCACGGAGTAATTTGTGCTTCTCTTCTTCCTGCAGTTATAAGGGTTAATTTAAATGCAGTATTGCTACGAAGTGATGAGTATTACATATCAAAGTATAACGAAGTTGCGCAGATTCTGACCGGTAATTCTGATGCTGTGGCAGTTGATGGAATTCTTTGGGCTGAAAGAATGGTGGATAGGTTTAAGATTCCTTCACTTTCTGATCTTGGTGTTTTGGATGCTGATTTCCCGGTTTTGGTGGAGAAGGCTAAAAATGCCAGCAGCATGAAGGGGAATCCTGTTGTGCTGGGTGATGATGAGTTGATGGAGATTTTGGGGAGGTCTTCCTGAAATGGGTTCACTCAATTTGTTCATGTAATGGGTGTAGCGAGGTTTCACGCAAAGAGCATAAAGGATTCACGCAACGGACGCAGCGAGGTTTCACCCGGCGTTCGCGATGAAGGTTCACACAATGGATTCACGCGGCGTTCGCAGCGAGATATCACGCAATGGTTTCACGCAGCGGGCGCAGGGATATTTCATGCAGTGGGGGCAGCGGTTCCCATATTTTTTTATTGCTGGGGTGTGGGTGTTGTTCCACTGCCACCTTGACCGCCGTCTCCTCCTCCTTTTAAATCATCATTTGATATCGTACGTCTGGCTTTCCTGATCTGCTCCTTCATTTGTCCGAACTGGTATGAGACATAAATCCTGAACATGCGGTTATATATATAATTTGTTGATCTGCTTGTAAATGTTTTATCCGATAGATTACTTGAATAGGTCATTCTCTCCCTGAATGGATCAGTAACTGATGCGTTGATGGTCAGTTTTTTGTCAAAGAATGACTGAGAAAATGATATGTTGTTGTAAGAGAATCCTGAAAATTTTCCCTGGAGCATTACAGAGGGTGAATATAATCCCCCGAAAACAGAAAATGTTCCGTTTGTCCAGGTTGTAACCCTAACAGATAACGACCCATTATACCGGAATCCGTCATTTTTAATTCCCTGGTCACCTCCTCTTTCAAGTTCCATATAGTTAGCTCCCAGATTAGTATTCAGATTTATTTTTTTACCGACTTTAACAGACCCGTAAATATAGGCCCCAAAATTCTGGTTCTTGCCAATATTTTCATAAGTCGTTATGCTTACTCCATCTGGCTGAAGCCTGGTATACGATGTTATTGAGTTGTTTGTAAAGGAGGATGAGAGATTCAGATTGAAATTATATTCAGGAGTAAATTTTCCGTATGAGAAACTGAAAGAGTGAGCAATCTCTGAATCAAGATTTGGATTTCCGTATCTAACATTCAGAGGATCAATGTCATTGTAAAAAGGATTCAGATACCATATGCCGGGACGTGATAAACGCTGTGTATATGAAAGTTTAATATTTTGACTTTTTTTGAGGTTTTTCGATAAAGTTATATAGGGGATAAGATTGAACAGACGATTTGTAAAGGTCGTGTCAATAGTCGATTTGAACAGACCGTCGTTTTTAGTGCTCTCCGCCCTTAATCCTGTTTTTATATTTATCTCCTTGAGCTTTAAAACGTAGCCAACATATAGTCCCCAAATATGTTGATTATAATCAAGGTCGTTGATCCTGGTAAGATCCCGTTCCCATTGCCCCGTATTTTCATTCATCCGCAAAATGTCTGAATTGCTGATATTCTGCCTCAATATATATTTCAAACCTGTCTCAATCTGATGCACCTTTGTCAGCGGATCATAATAATCAACCTGAAAAGTATGTTCCCGTCCGGTAGCCTCATTTGTGTTTTTTTGGTGATATGAAATATAATCAAGTATGCCGTCTATGCTGTTTTCGTTGTATGTATTTCTTGGTGAATTGTCGAGACGGTAGGAGACTGTAAATGTTTTATCTGGTTTATTAAATGTTCGCTGATAGTCTATATTACCAGACATGGACCCATATTCATTAACAAAATCCATATTATTTGTAAATTGTCTTGTCAGGGTATTATCCAGATTGAAATCACTTGTAAGGTTAAGTCCGGAACCATCAGCATTCCCGAAAAAACCTGTAAAAGACAGGCTGATAAGATTAAGAGTGTCAATTTCGTAACTTGCTTCACCTCTCAGAAAATTCATTGTTCCGATATATTTATTTGTACCTTCGGTATCAGTTATGCGGTTTGTATTACTGAGAAGATTTTCCCGGGTACTGAACAACTCATTTTCAGGCTGATTGAATTTATTGTTGCCAAAGTTTAGTGAAAATCCGAATTTTTTAATTTTTGAGGTTGCAAACAATCCTGCATTATATCCACCGCGTGTATCTGCTCCGGCACTAATACGTGACATAAATCCTTCCAGTGGTTTCTTATTGGTAACGATATTTATTATTCCGGCAGTGCCTTCAGCTTCATATTTTGAAGAGGGATCTGTAATTACTTCTATGTCGCGGATAGTATTGGCAGGCAGACTGCGTAAAACTTCCCTGGGATTTTGAGATACCATTGATGAACTTTTCCCGTCAATCAGTATTTTGAAATTCGATGAACCTTTCATTTGTATATTGTCCTCAGCATCAACAGTTATTAACGGAACTTTGCGCAACATCTCCAGAACATTGCTGGTTTTTGACTCCGGATCAGCTTCAAGACTATAGACAATTTTGTCGGGTTCCGTCCTGATTAACGGTCTCTGAACTGCAACAACCACTTCCCCTATCTCTTCAACTGCTTGTCGAAGAGAAACTGAGCCTAAATCAATTTTTGGTGTCTCTTCCTTTATCTCAACTTCTTTTTTTTGCAACTGATAACCAACCGAGTGAAATATAACATCATAATTGCCCGGTTTATCAAGTTCAAAACTGAATTTTCCGGATTCATCACTTGCCAGACGTTTTACCACTCCGTCAATATTTTGAATGCTTATTGTTACATAGGAAATTCCTTCTCCTGATATTGAATCAATAACGACTCCTTTAACCTGAAAGCGGGTTTGCATGTTAGCTGCACATATATATGCTGAGAGTATTAATACCAGTCCTGTAGCAATAATGTACGTAACAAACTTTCTGATAATTTTCATATGATTAATATTAAAGATTTTCAAAGGTATCATATGGAACTCGCACATGTTTTAATCATTCTCATGGGTGATTTTACAATCATGCTCGTTTCATGTGTTTAAAATTTTATAATTTATTTTTTCTCATTAAAATCAATTTGATATTTAATTGTATGAGAAAGAACTCGTCGTTATAATATTTCATTCATAATAACGATCGTTACCGTCTCGTTTAAAATAAGCAAATTAATAATTTGAGAACATATGGAACCCTCCCTGACAACATTTCGGGAGACAAGGCGTTCGTTCCTCACTCTCGCATATTCTTATTTTAATCATATTTTTTTGGTCCCGATTTTAATCGGGATGCTCGTTTTACATCCGCATATAAATAATCTATCTGATTAAAAAGTATATTATGCTTTACTATTTTTAATTATTTCAATTTCTTCGAATAAAATCCGTTTTTTCCTTCATTTAATTCACACCAGATTGCAAATTGCAACGGTACTTGTTCTGAAGAGAATTTTGTTCCGTTAATATGAGCGAATTCCACCGGCCATATTTTATAACTTTCTCCGGACTGAAGATTCATTCCTGTGATCTTATAATATTCGTTTAAAGTCATTTCAGTGTTAAGATAATCAAGGGTATCGTGATTGGTAACGGTAAATCTGCTACCATCATAAATTACCGATGCATTAAGTTCAATCAGTGAATTTTCTTTATCATTCCCGGGAATCAGGACTAACAGCAGCAATCCGGCCAGTAATAGTGCAGGCACAAACCATAATATTATATTCTTAATTTTTTTGTGCATTTCAGATTCTGATATTCAGTTATATGTATTTAAAAATTGATACTTATACCCTAATAAGTTGTTCCTTTCCACTTGTCAATACATCGCTATATTTAAGATGCCCGGCAAGATTTCAGCTTTATAATTACCTCCTCTTTTCTCCTGCGGGAAACCGGAATCAGTTCACCATTGGAAAGCTTCAGTAAGCATTCAGACCTGATATATGCAACAACATGCTTCATGTTTACAAGATGTGCTTTATGAACCCTTGCAAACGAAAATTCCTGAAGCAATTCCTCAAACTCGAAGAGAGTTTTGGAGACAAGCAGATGGTTTTTCCCTTCAAAATATATATGAGTATAGTTACCCTCTCCCTGGCAACGCAGAATGGTATTTGTCTCAGCAAATTCAGTCCGGTCACCTGCAGGCAGACCAATACGGGGACTGTCAGGCTGATTTAGATTGTGATACAGAGATTTTAACCTTTCATTTTCCTTTTTTTGCCTGATTCGTTCAGCAACCTTCTCAACTGCCGTCTTAAGTTCATTATGATTTATGGGTTTAAGTATATAATCGGCTGCTGAGAAGCGAATAGCTTTTATCGCATAGTTGTCATAAGCAGTAACGAATATCACCTCAAAACGTAAATCCTTGAGATGTTCAAGAAGTTTGAACCCGTTGGCACGGGGCATTTCAATATCCAGAAAAACCAGATCAGGAGGTTGCTCTCTTATAAGAGTTAAGGCTGCTTCCACAGAATCTGCTTCTCCTGTGATCTCCACCCCCGGACAATATTCAGTGAGGATCCCCGCAAGGTTTTCACGTCCGTGTTTTTCATCATCTACTATAATTGATTTTATTATCATCACTTCATTATTTGCTCCTGTATAAGTTGTTTCAATTTATCATTTCCCATGGGCATTAAATGTGCATTGACTATCCTGCCATTTTTATCGACAAGAGCATAATGCGGGATTCCATAAATATTGAATTTTGCCTTCAGATGTATCCACTCATCATTTGTAAGTCTGACATGTTCTCCCTTTATTCCGGGAATTCTTTTGTTGTAGTCTGCCTCGGGTGAGGAAGGGTCTGTGATATAGAGAAATACTACATCTTCATTTTCCATTTCATCTTTTAGCGGTTTTATTTTTTCAATGCCTGCAAGGCAGGGAGCGCACCATGTTGCCCAGAAATCGACATATACAACTTTGCCTAGATATTTTCTTATTATCGAATCAAAGATTTTGTCACCTTCAGTTTTTAATGATGAAGTCTCCGGCAGGTTTTTTATTTCATTCTCTGCTCTCTTTTTGTAAAATTCAGAAATCACATACTCTTTCACATAATCAGTTCTGATGCTCTGTTTTATTCTTTTAAACGCCTCTTCGTCAGGACTGCCGGTTTCATTTTTCAGTTTTGAAAGATAATTTTGCGTTTCTGTTATCTCAACCGGCAATCCCCCTGAATTTCCAAAAATGATATTCAAATTTTTTGTGAGATTATCCAGGTAAAATTTATTGGAGATATTTATGAAATCCTCCACATGTGTTTGATTGAAGTTATTGAGTACCTCTCCATAAGATTTATAGAGATTTCCTGCATGTTCGTCATTATAATTATCACAAAGGTTTATCCGGACGAATTCTATCATATCTTTCTCTTCTCCTGTCAGTTCAATCCCTTTATCTTTAAGTTCATCTGCAAGTTCAGTGAGTATGTAATAAAAAGAGCCCTGAGGACGTGCAAAGTCGTTAAGCTTTAAAGCGTTAATTAAATTAATATACTCGGAACTGACTAATGCCAGCTCGCTGTTAACAGGAATGTCCTTGATTTTTTTTAGCAGATTTATATCAAAGGGAGCAAATTCAAATGGCGGAGGTTTTATGTTTCCTGCCTCCATACGTCGGTAGAAAACGGCCCTCCTTCTGTTTTGATTGAAGCTGACTGCATTGGCGGCTTCCCGGAAAAGAATATCGAGGTTTCTTATCTGAAGGGTTTTGTTATCAAGATTCCTCTCTTTTTTGGTCTGTCCAAGTTTTTGTTCTTCAACATTTCTGGTGTTAATTACATGTTCAATATATTCGATATCAGTCATATCTCCTATCTCTTTGACGAAGTCCATATTACTGACAGCAATATTTTCAGTGGCTTTCAGTCCATAATTAACGGAAGCACTTTCACCCATAAAAAGCGCAGGATAATCATCTAAACCTGCATTGGCCAGATGGAAAATAGTTTTACCGGGTTCAAAAAAGAGGCGGGTACCTGTATAGGGTAAGCCTACTGAAACCTCTTGTGGAAATGCAAGGGGAAATTCAACTGAAAAACTGCCATTGTCTTCTATTTTAAAGGCATGACTCTCCCTCTGGTTGTTCAGCCGGTTTGTAATTTGAATCATTCCGCTGGTTATCCCCAGTCGTTTTGAATAACCTTTCAAGTACCCGCGATAAACAACTTTTCCCGGATCAAGCAGCGGAATTTCAAAATCACCCTCTCCGGACATCTTTTTCAGAAGATCAGCATTCTTTGAAAAGCGTAACTCTGGTTCTTTTTCTGCCCGCATATAACAGTATTCACGGCCATCATACCTGCAATAGAGAGTTTGTTCATCATCTCCGTTTTCTATCCTGATTTCTATAATATTATCTCGGGGATTAACTGATGAATATTCCCAGGTCCTGCTCTCATATATAGCCAGGGAATCAAAAAAGCTAAATGTCCAGTCACCTTTGTCTGCCGAAAACCAGTTGCCAAGTAATTCGAAGGGTATGACCGATTTATGAGGTTGTTCTGTGATTTCAATGTCAAAAATATTCCAGGGATTTGAATAAGGTTCTATATAATCAATTTTATTAACAGACGGATCGATGGGAGGGAAGAACAGTTTATATGACAGTCCCCCTTCAGGAGCTGTGTACATTCCTCCCGGATTCTGGTCGATTGGAATTTCCTTTTTAGTCAATACCAGAGAATCCGGTCTGCCGACAATCCGGATGAAGGTATTTGCCCCAATGCCAAAACTTGCCCCTTTCGGAAGGTACAGCCGAAACGACAAAATAGTCGCTGTATCGTTGATCTCAATTCTGTTAATTACTACTTTAGGCTGACTGCATAATCCATATTCCGGATTATCGATTATCTTCTGGGCACTTGCCGGATATATCATAATAAGAATTAATGCGGTAAGAAAAAAGGTTTTCATTGGTTTTATTTTTACATTATTCATAAAAGTTTAATTAACAATTCCAAAGCCATCCAATTAAAGATACGGAAACTATAATCTCCAGTAAAGTATGGTTTATATTGTTATATGTTCTCTGTATTATGGTTAATTTAAAATCCTAAATTGTTTTATTTAAATGATGGCAGGTGCCAACAATACCTTCTCAAAATCGTAACCAAAATATGATTATGTCATTAACATATAAAGTATCAATTATTAAATGAGAATTCAAAGCTTTATTTATTAAACGGTTGGTTTAAATTATTAAACGGTAAATTAATGGGGGTTATTTTGATCGTTTTCAATATCAGAAATTAATTTTTTCAAGTCCTCCAACGAAAGATCTTCCTCTTTTACCAGCTGCGATACCACATTTTTGTATGAATTATTGAAATATCTTTTAACAACACTTCGAAGGGTTTTTCTGCTGTATTCTTTTTTGGTTACTGCCGGAAAATAGCGATAGGTATTTCCAAACTGCTCATGATCAATATAACCTTTATCTTCGAGCCCCCTGACCATTGTTGAAAGAGTGTTGTAATGAAGTTTTTGATCTGGGTATAACTCTTTTAGTTCTTTTATGAACATCGGGCCTTTATCCCAGAAGATGTCCATTATTTCTTCTTCCTTTTTTGTTAGTTTTTTCATTTTATGGATAATTGTACTTAACAAATATAACTATAAATTTCAGTTAAATAACTATTTTTTATAGTTATTTAACTGAAAAGTTTAGTTCAGCGTAAGGGACTGATTAAAAATCTTTTGAGACAATAGTGATCAGTCTTGATGGATTAAATACTTCTTAAAATCTGACTGTTGTTGATTCATTTATCCAGCCTCCGATTCTGTATGTTTGTCCTGACTGCAGACTCCGGAAGAAGGCTTCCTCCTTGCTGGGGAAGTATCTCCTGTATGTAGATATCTTTTGTGAAGCATCAACTGCACAATCTGATCCTGCACGCCTTGCACGTTCAAAATAATCTACAGCCAGCCAGAATACTGTTGACCTTTCAAAGGCATCTCCGCCGTAAGAACGGCTTGCCTGTGTATAGATATCACCTATCAGCATCAGGGCCTGGCAGTAATCAGATTTGATTTCCAGTGCCTGCCTTGCATAACTGCGGGCCTCCTGGAGGGCATTCTCTTTTGCATATATAAAATAAGCATACTCATAGTAGTAGTTGGCAAGACGCTCCTGGTCGGTCTCCTGGTTCATTGCCTGTTTGTAATATTTTTTAGCCCTCCCTATGTCATCTCTTTTAACATACCTTCTTGCCATGTTGAACGCTGCTTCTG
>Ga0209270_1000911_pt1 | contig 50250 bp, 39 predicted proteins | sample MTBAKSrepl1MetaG_FD_187456 | JGI IMG/M metagenome (GOLD analysis project Ga0209270, IMG submission 187456) | Enrichment culture microbial communities from Arthur Kill intertidal strait, New Jersey, USA, that are MTBE-degrading - MTBE-AKS1... | ecosystem: Environmental > Aquatic > Marine >... | reverse complement strand
AGTGTGTCTTGTCGGAGTTGAAAGGCATTCAAACGAATCGATCAGATGGATATTCTCCGGCTCTCTGCTCGATCATTACCCAAATTCATCGCAAATGTTGGTTTATGTGCTCCCCAGTAAATCAAATCTCAACAGCCTGTTAGAACGCGTATTTGACACCCGCGGAGACCATATAGGCATCTCCAGAAACCTTGTATGATTGCTGCTGGTTGAAATCAGCTTCACCCCAAGTTACACTTGCGACACCGGTCTTATCCACCGTGAAGTTATCGAACATGAAGTAACGCATTGCCCCCAAAAGTTCTATATCAGGTCTGCCGATATGATAGCTCCCGCCTAAGGAAAAAATGTTCTGATCCATATCTATGTAGTTGGTGATCTTGCCGGATTGATTGGGAACCGGGGTCGGCCGATATTGGTAGCCGGCTCTGATGGTGAAGTGCTCGTCCAGCTTCAATTCAGCACCTAGGTGGATATCGACGGTATCATCAAACTCCGGGCCGTTGGGGATAATGCCGGTCATGCCATACATGTCGCGATAGGGTTCGGTAAAAACACCCATTTCAGCCTCGCTGTAATCAAAATCGCCCCACTTCTTCAAAACCAGATCACAGTCGATCAGCAAGGAATCGAACATCTTATAGGATACACCAAAGGTGTGCATGTCCGGGTTATAACTGGTATATATCTCACCGGCTAATGGCAGGGAAAACATTTGACCAAGCTCGATTGTAGCGGCGATATCGAGACGGTTGAAATTGATCTCAGAATGGCCTCGGTACGAATAGCCGAGTTTGAGTTTCCGGTTCAGGGGTGTCACGAGTATGCCAAACTGGGGAGAATACATCATGTTCACGCGCAGATTGCCTTGCATGGCAAATCTATTATTATCAGAAAACCGATAGTTATAGGCATATAGAGTACCTTCTCCGTTCGGGAGGCAGTTTACGCCAGCACCCAGATAGAGAAGCTTTTCAATGGCTTCTACACCAAAGCCAATCTTAATCATGGCATTGTTGACGATATCTCCATAGGAGATGAAATGCGGTTCATCCGGTGGATGAAAGCGAGTTCGCAGGATGTTGTCGAGGTTTTCGGTTAAAGAGATGACTCCTCCCACATTGATGCGGGGCAACCTGAAATTGGGATTATATTTGCTAGCTAACGGGTTGATAAGCGGGTCCAACGCCCCATTGAGATTGAGCACGAATCCTAACACCGGGGCATAAAAATCAAGGCCATCTCCAGCCATACCATTGGTCGGATCCGACCGGATCGATCCATCCGCATTATAGACTTTGATATCCTCACCGGTCGCCACGCTTTGTACATCAATGCGCGGCTTCACATACTCAAATTCCAACGCAATAATATTCTTCTGAATTTGGCCCAGACCTGCCATATTGTAATAGGCCGCCATATGATCATCCGCGACCGCGCAATAGGCCCCGCCCATGCCGACGGCACGGGTTCCGATACCATATGCATCACCCCACCCCTCGGCATTGGCTGGCAGAGCATACCCCAGGATAATAACAATAAAAACCAAAATGAAACCGTGCAGTCTCCTCATCTAAGCGCCCCTCCTGTCAATTTTCTTTTGACAGCCTGAAATATATTTCATGGGAATCCGGGTGATATGCACCCGAGTCACCGACGGAGAGTTTACATCATGCACAGTAGTATTTTATGACAAGCCCCAGTACATCATAGAGCCGATCAAAGTACGGCTTGCCGGGCTGGAACTCCATCTGCTTGATGAACGTGTTGATGTCGTACAAGACGCCGTTGAACTCGATCGGTTGACCGTTGTGGTCCAAATGGATGATCTTCAAAACTGCGAGGACTACCGGATCATTACCATTATACGAGACGAACAGGGACCTACAGAAGGTCCAGGAGATCATGTCTTCCATATCCTCGCCGAAGATCTTATCTAGGTAGTACTCGATATCCACAGAGCCGGATTCGCCCACGCCCAGCAATCGACAGAGGATATCACCATTGTTTGCGGTAAGGTCGCTCAGAAAGCCCGTCAAAGGTCCAAGACGATACAGGCCGTCGTCGCCGACAAGGTGCGTGATAAGATCCGTTACCGGTGTGTTGTCGTCGACCTTTAAGGCATTTAAACGCGTATTGTAGGTTGCATCATAAATGCCCGCCAATTTATACCCCAGTGCCTTGAGGTTGAAGATCAAGGGATTTTCCTGACCGCCTACTTCCTGGGTGAGGTAATCCACCAATGGCTGGATCTTGGTCTGATTGCGCTCACAGCTGATGTCGATATTCAGGGCATCAACGAACTGCTGAGCGGCTGGCAGGGCCTGGGAAAGATCGTGGCAAATGCGGTCCGCCTTGCCGCATACCGTTCCCGCAAGATTGGATGTGGCCGTCGTGACGGCAGCATCCGCATCGGCCTGCATAAGCACATTGTTCACCATGGTCTTTACCGCGGAGCTGGTTGTCGGGCTGCTGAACTCAGTTCCGAGGGTTTCCAGGACGGCCTGGAGCAGCACGACGACATGCTCGCTACCAGCATAAAAGATATTATTAGCATTATCGCCATCATTCGTTTGATCCATGACTTTGTCGATAGACCTGCCCACGGAACCGACGATCTGGGTAAGCTGGGTATGGTTTTGGTTGAGGAAGGTATAAAGATTTTCTACCGGCCCATCGGTATTGAAGAGCGTATCCACGATCTCCTGATTGGTCTTCTTTACCGTGGACACCGATCCGACCAATACATTACAGAAGTCCCTGAGCAGATTGCTGTTAGTGCCATGGTCCGTATTCGCGAGCTTATAAAGTATCCGTACAATCAGATCCAGGGCTGGATCGAGAATATCGGCTGTGCCCTCATCCCTTGCCGGAGATGCACCCCGTAGGGCATAGTATACCAAGCCATACCCATGGGGGCCTTCAATGCTTTCCAACACGGTCCCGAGGTTGTCTTGACGAAGTGTCGCGTTGCTTCCATACCAATACAAGTTCTTATACGAATCCAAGGGGATTTCATTAAGGGCCGCCGCCATCCTGATCATCTCTGAACCATGGCCCTGTTCATAATAATAGCTTAAGATCGGGGCGGCAAGACTCATCAAGCGGTGATGACTGCCCGTGGAATATCTCGTGCCGCCGTTGCCGACCAACTCATTAATGGAGGGTATGGGATCAGCCACAATACCGAGCAGAATGTTGTCAATGTATAAATATTTCAGAACCGAGGTAAGCATGTCCATGGCGCCGGGGATGGTGACCGGGAAGCCGGCAAGGTCAATCCCAATGCCTTCCTGATAAAACACCCAATCCAAACCCGCGAACGGGTCCGGATAGGACTTGGTTCCCAACGCGGAGTTGCTTCCAAAGCTGGCATGATAGCTCTGCGGATAACAATACATACCCTCGGCCAGGAGACCGGCGACAAACTCCAACATATCTTTCCTGGCATTGACCGGCACGCTGGGGTCAACCTCCACCAAAGATAGGGCCAGACCGTTGAGCCCATAGGGCAATAGTATCATGCCATCTGAAAGATTCTTCAGGACATCCAGCAGAAACAAGGCGGTCCGCAGTTCGCTGACCTTGATAGTATCGCTTACCGTAGGACTATTGTTCATATTTAACTGTATCATATTGCAATAGAGGGCATAATCGATCTCGGTCAGATCAGGGATGGTGTTGGTGGTCGCATTGCGCGTGTTGTAGATTTCCGCCAGGCTGCTGGTCAAACCGTAGACATTGTCAGCCCCCTGCATGTTATCAACCCCTTCGAGAACCTGGTACAGGAAGATTTTCAGATTGTGTGTGTTGGCTGGTTTGAAGACATCTTCAAGACAATAGAGTACGCGTTCAAAGTCGGTCATAAAACACGCATCCCAGGAATTGTTACCATCTGGAGCCTTTGAGACGGTCACGAGATGATCGACGGCATACACGAGTTTGTTCAGATCCACCTTGATTGTCGGGTCTTCATGCATGAGTTCGATCACCGCGCTGACAACATCAAGGAGAATCGACAGACTGTCAGAATCGAGAGTCAAGCCCAGATCAGTCACAAATTCTTTGACTTCGCCGATCGTGATTTCCGGACCGTTGGTCTTTATGGCATCAAACAAGCCGGTGAGGTCTACCCGGATCGCATGGTAGTCGGCATCCTCATCATTAAAGATGCCATGTAGTGCTGATATGGCCTTTTGGAAATCTTCTTTATTGATCTTGCTGGCGTCAAAAACCAGATCCTTGAGCGTGACACCGGCAACGGCATCCTTGACGAGCATCTGGTCGCAATTCATAAGATAGTCCAGCATGGGGTATACATTGGCGAGTAGTATATCCGGCTCGGCAGCTCGAACGGCATCGGTCAATATATTACCCACGCCATTTTCAATCATCATATCGATGAGCTCAACCAGAGGACTGCTTGCCAAATCAACGGCTGAATTCGTTGCCTTGACGGAGCTCATCCAAGTATGCGCATTGATAATAATGTTCTTGATCGCGGTAAAGTCCTCAGGAGAGGCATCCCCATGGCGCACAGCCGCATCCAGGTTTACCACTACGTTCTCCAGGAGGTCGAACAAATCACGTTGTGACATGCCGCCCAGAAGCTGACTCAAATAGACATATTGCGAATCCTCAGCGAATACATCCTCACTTGACAGACGAGCCAAGTCTACTCCTTTATCCTTTTTGGTACACCCTGACAGAAGAACACACAGGACTGCGAGGACCGGAACCACATTTTTCACCATGGTTTTCATCTCCTTACACCTCCATGAATCTGTTCAGGCGGCATGATACACTCCAGGCAATATATCAGGGGCATCGCGAGGATCAGAGTTTTTGGCGCTGCATGAAGCCTCCCATAACATGATGATGCATACTGAAAATGAAGTTCTACCCCGTAGGGTTAATGATCAAGCGGATGTTATCCATGTTACCCCTGCCATAGAAATAATAGTAGTAGACATAGGACCTGGAGTCCGCAGAGCGCCAGTAAAGCTTCTTAACGATGAGCGATACTATTTGACCGAACGGTTCTTTGGCGCCTCTATAAAACATGTGCACACCGGTTCACAGCATATCCATTCTACTCTAAGGCAGGATATTGGCCGCCTTTGAAGGCATTTTTTAAAAACGAAACTTCATGCCCATTACGCGCCGCCAGGCCTGAATCGCCTGGGCTAGAAACGGTTACCACAACTTCTTGTGAATGCATGTGCCGAACCTCCCTTCTAAGATAAACAATAACAAAGTTGACTTGCCTTGATGTCGCTTAAGCTTTCATTCCTCCATAAAAGGATGAAAGACATGCCACATAAAGGAAAAGTGCCCAAATCTCGACTAATCCTTATTTGCCGAGGAGTATTTTTACCTCTTTTCGATAATAGAACAACAAGCCACCCATTAACACACAGATAACTAACAGCAATTTTTTCATTTCATTACCTCCCCATCAGTCTTCTGATCAAATTTTTAAAGCCCTCTATATGAGAGGGAATCGCCCCTTCATCAACATTCAATCAGCACCTGAACGTTTCCAAGCAATCCATGCAAGAAGAACCGATAGAACGCCGCCAGGCACTTGTTCGCGAATAGTGTTTTGTTATATATAATTAACTTAACTAGCATGGTTGATAGACGATATCAAGGACCAATGTAATATTCTTTCCAATCCAAGACGCAGATTGAGACCATGTAATCGTTCTAACTAGGCTGATTGTCAAGTCAGATACAACCACCTGTCGCCAATTGGAAAGACGAGAGGGCTTTGAATATGTTCTCCTGGAGCAATGCCCGCACAAGAGATTTGATTGGTCCGGATACTTTGTCCAGAAACTTAGCCACATAATTGATGCTTCCATGGAGATCTTGTCGTTTTTAGTTTTGTTCAACCCGGTACTATGTTATAGTATGTTAACTATCAAAAATTGATATCCCTTAAAGGAGGCAACGGATGAGCACGCTATTTGAGAATATCGGAGCATTGGCCGGCAAGCTGGCTAACCTTGATGGTTTGATTTCCGGCATGATGTCTACTCTGGATGCCAGAGTCGTGGCCGACGCGGTCAACAAGAACGGAATTTTTATGGCGCAGATGATCGCCAATCTCGATCCAAAGGTATTAGCCTCAGCGATTAACGGCAACCCGAGCTTCATGACGAGACTTATCAAGGAACTTGATCCTGCGGCGGTTGCAGCCTCCGTCAATAAGAACCAGGGCTTTCTGACCAAGATGATCGAGGCCCTTCACCCCAATGTTTTTACTGGCTCTGCGGGGGCGGTAGTCAATAAAATGAAGAATAATTTCCTTCCAGCCCTCAAAGCCGGAAGCGGGGCCAACAACTAGTCTAAAATATTTCTAATATTGAGAAAATGGCCACCTGACCAAGTCGACTTTTTGCTCGACAATAACCAGCGGAGGGTAGCCAACAAAGCGGTATCTATGGCGTTGCGGGAATCTGGTTGTGTTCGTCCCGCATTGTTGTGAAAGGTTATTTATTCGTTCCCGTAGCTTCAAAACTATCCAGATTCAAGATATCGTTGCGATGGAATTAAATTTTTTTTGTTTCAGGGAGCATAAACAGCATAAGTGGAAAGGGATACTGTACTCATCAAATTCGCTAGATCGAGTTCTTATCTCATTGACCAAGGGAGGTGATCGCAATGGACAGACAGATTCTTTATGCTAAGATAAGTAAAATTTTTTACCGTATGACCTATAGCACGGGCCTGGTGAGATCCTCTTTTATGAAGAAAATCGAAAACCATGCCCGCAAGCAGAAGCAACGCATACTGGCTCCCGATGATGCCTTGGTCTGCTTACCCAAAAAGGGCGTTATCCAGATTGGCGAAACTGTTTCCAAAGAAGACATGGTCATGGCGCCACAGGTGGTGGACCACTTCATCGAAAAATCGAGTTACCGCGCGATTATGAATTTCTGTCTCTGTCGTGATTCCAATAAGTGCAAGGACTATCCCCACAGCTTGGGCTGTCTGTTCATAGGCGAAACCGCCAAAGGCATCCATCCCTCCATGGCCAAACCGGCCACCAAAGAAGAGGCCCGTGCGCATATTCGCAAGGCCCGTGAGGCAGGCCTGATCAATATTGTAGGTAAGGCCTCAATGGACTGCTTATGGCTTGGAATTGGTCCTCACCACAAACTTTTTACCGTGTGCAGCTGCTGCCCGTGTTGCTGCATCTCGCTGGCCACACAATACATGCCGCCTGATTTAACGGACTGGTTTTATAAAATGCCTGGCGTCAACACCCACATCGACAACGATGCCTGTGTGGGCTGCGGAACCTGCCTGGACGCCTGCATTTATGGCGGGATCGAACTGAAGGGGGACCATGCCGTGATCACGGAGCGCTGCCGCGCCTGCGGTAGGTGCACGGAAGTCTGCCGACAAAAAGCCATCAGTGTCACCATAGACGACCATGACTACATCCAGAAAACCATCGCTTTCCTAGAACCGCGCGTTGACGTGAGCTGATACTCAATATAAGCAAACGGGGCCATGCCTCGGGAAAACCTTTTACCGAAGTTGGTCATCACCCGGAGGATCTGCGTTCCGGCCTCAAACTCCGAAGAGACATCTGTCCCGTGTTGATTCGATCCTTGTCTTAGGAATTACAAACTTAATTGTTAGAAGATGACGATGAGGAGCATGCCCCCCTCATCGCCATACCTTTTTGATCATTTCAAGGCTTCAGCCCCCGGCCAGGATTGCTGCCGCGGCATCCTCACCACTGCGCAGGGCGCCTTCCACGCAGGAAACAAGGTACATGTACTCCCCGGCCAAGTGCAGCCCCTTCACGTCGTGCAGATGATTGCGCTTCAGGCAGTACATGGCCGGAAATTCACCGGGCGACTCGAGGCAGATGGCCTCGTTCCAACGCACCACCTCGGTCATGATGATATCTTGTGAGGCCAAGGGCACGAAGCATCTGACCTCTTCGATGACCTTGTCGACGATCTCGCCATCCGACAGGCTCTGGAGTTCTTGTGCGCGTCCTCCATAAGTCACGCAGTGCGACAGACCCGTCCCGGGCGGGGCGAAATAAGACGATTTCTCACTACAGTCATTGAGCGCGGGCATGAAGCTCTGGGCCGGGCGCGGCAGGGTGAGGATATAGATCCCGCCGGGCAGCAGCCGGTTCTTGAGCGCCAGCATCACATGTACCGTCTGGCTGTAACGAACAGTCTCCAGGGGTTTGCGCATGCCGTCGGGGAGATCGGGCATGAGCTTGCGCGCCATGGAAGCCGTGGTGGCGCAGATGACATGGTCGGCCGGGATAAATCCTTCCTGGGTTTCCACCCCGCGCACGGCATGGTTCTCGATGACGACCTTCTTGATCGGGGTGTTCAGCCGAATGGAATCCTTACATATTTCATACAACGCATCCGGCAGGGAACCGATGCCCCGCTGCAGCAGCAGGAGCCCCTCGTAGAGGCCCATCAGGCCGATGATGTGCGGGATGGATACCTCCTCGGCCTCACCCAGCGTAAGCCCGGCGACCATGGGCGCCATGACCCAGTCCAGGGCCTCTTTCCCGCCGTACTTAAGGGTGAAATCCGCCACGCTCATATCGCCCAAGTCCAGCAGACATTCCGGGTTCATCTTCGTGATATCGACGTTTATGTAGCGTTTGATCAGATGGAAGGCAAGCCGGGCCATCTGCGGATACACCGCAAGCGGCAGGCCACGGAACTTAAACAGCTCGGGGATTTCTTTCAGGAACTTCCTGATATTTCCAGCCGTGGGCAGAGGATGGATCTTGCCGTCGCGCCAATGCGAAGTTTTGAGGTCGAAGTTGAAGATCTCATCGCTTAAGCCAAGCTCATGGCAGAGCCTGAGCTGGGTGGCGCAAACCTTGGCCATGAACTGCGCCCCGGTATCGAAGATAAAACCATCCTTCTGATAACAGCGCGCCCGGCCACCGGCATACGGGCCGGCCTCGAACGTGGTGACATCCACGCCGGCCTTGCGCAGGGCATGCGTGGCCGCCAGTCCCGCCGCACCCGCTCCGATCACGACAATCTTCATCTGTTTACCTCCTCGTTACCATATTTAATTTTATGGGTCTTGCTTGCATACAGGGTGTTCTTAACGATCTTCGGCAGAACCCTGGTCAGGTAGGCAAACGTACTATGCGGCGGCTTTTTTACATCAGGCACCTCATCAAGCGTGAGCGCCCGCTGCGGGCAGGCCCCGATGCACAACCCACAACCGAGGCAGCGGGCCTGATTATAGGTGCGGGTCTTGCGGGATGGATCCACGGTGATCGCCCCGGTTGAGCAGATATGCGCGCACGCCCCGCAGGCTTGGCAACGCGCAACCTCATGCCGTGGCCGGAAATGCGGCGGCGCGATCATGGTCGAGGCGCCAAACTGATTGGTCATGCGCAGCATGTAGCAGCAGCTGCTGCAGCATGAACAGCATACGTTGGAGCCGGCGATCGAGTCCACATTGTTCACCCATGTCACCAAGCCGTGCGACTCGGCATTGCTCTTGATATCCTGGACCTCCTGCTTATCAACCCGCCGCATCCGGCCTTTTTTTATCATCTGCTCGGCCACTCTGCCCATCATGACGCAGGTCTCCAAGGGTTTGCCGCAGCCCTCGCCCTTCAGATCCATGGTGAGCCGACATTGACAATAGGTGACGGAGAAAGACTTGAAGGGTTCCATGATCTCTTCCAAGCGGTCGGAAGGCCAAACCCTGGTATCGGAGGAAACGCTCTCGTTGACAGGCAGGAAGCGTACCATCTCGGCCGGGTGTTTGGTGTAATCGGTGATGTAGCCGGTATTGTAGAGCCTGTCGAACAGCACCGCGAAGCGCTCGTGCCAGGGGTTAAGCTTCTCGCGCGAGTTGCGGAACAGGATGTTCTCCATTGTGCCCGGAAAGAGCGGTACGAAATAATAACTTTCTTTGCCGACCGATCCCATGCTCATAATGATGCACTTTTCTGCGCTGAGCCGTTTCAAGATGAAGGCGACATCTTCCACGGGACGGTTGATCGATTTGGCGATTGCCTGGGCGTTTTTGCCCAGACTGAAAGGCCTGATATGCCGCATAACCTCGGCTTCATCCGGATCGAACATATGCGAGACGAGATCGACAAGCTCGTCGCACAAGGGCGGTCCCATCAACCAGGGACTGGCATAGCTTAGGGCTATTTCCAGATATGCCGGTGGAGCATCGCCATATTCACGCCGGCTCCGTACACGTACGGTTTTCGCGCTGGGTCTCCCCGGTCTAATAACTTTTTCCGACATCCTGTTTCCCCTCCGCTCAAGACGGCAGGAAGCGCATCCAGCATACTACGGCCACCGCTGGTCCCGGTCATTGATTGCAATACGAGCATTGATACAAAAAAAAGCGCACATTGCAAGTTTATTATATATAACAAGAGATGGCCCCGCGGTGAATATCAGTTTGACAGGTTCAGCTAACCTAATTATTATAAGTTAATTATTCGCGTATTCATCCCTTTCTGGGATAAATGCAATACGCATATCACAAGAGAAAGGATCTTTTTATGAAAATCATTGTTGTCGGAGCCGGGCCAGCGGGATTGGCTGCAACCTACCATCTGAAAAAGAAGGGCGTCGATGTAACGGCGTATGAAGCATCTCCCCATGCCGGAGGAAGGGCGCGCGGCTATTTTAAGGAAGGGTACCTCATCGATGTGGGCGCGCAATTCGCCGGCCCGTTTTATGCCACGACCATGTCCCTCATGCATGAGCTGGGCATGGGGGATGAATTCCAGCCCTTCCACTTCAAGACCGCGGTCTGGCGCAACGGCAAGCTGTATCCCATGGATCCGAGCATGAATCCATTGGACCAGCTTCGCAACCTGCCCGATCTCCTGCGGTTCCGGGGAATGAGCCTCCAAACCCTTGTCCAGGCGATCAAGATGTTTCCCGGCATCATAAGAAATTACCGCAAGGTCGATTACCCCCATTGGGATTTCAGCCGCCTGCTCGATATGGACCATATGAGCGTTGCAGATTACACCCTGCGCTATGGCGGCCAGGACGCGCTTGAACACCTCTACCAGCCATTAACCGCCTATCTCACCTTGGGTGACCCGGAAGAGGTTTCCATGTCGCATTTCCTGGCTATCCTTGGCTTTTTCGTGCAGGGCCTTGTCTCATTCAAACATGGCATCGGGCAGGTAAGCCGGACGCTGTATGAAGCCTGCGCACCCCACGTCAAGCTTTCCTGCCCGGTCAATCGGATTGTGATCGAAGATGGCAGGATTAAGGGCATCGAGGTCGACGGGGGACTGATCGAGGCCGATGCCGTGATCTGTGCAGTTTCTTCCGTGGACGCCCTCAAACTGATGCCCAATCTGCCCGAGATCATGCGCGGCCTGCTGGGCACGGTCAAATACAGCAGCACCTGCCATATCACCTATGGCCTGGAAAAAAGGCTCCTGCCTGATAATTGGTACTCAATCGTGATCCCGAGGAGGGCCGGTTTCGTCACTACCGGGCCGGTCGACTCTTCCGCGAAATCGCCCTACTATACCCCCGATGGGCGCGGCGGGCTGGTGCACTGCCTGACCTACGGCCGGCTGGCCCACCGTTACATGCAGACCCCGGATGAGGAACTGCGCCGGGTCATGGCCGAAGACATCCGCCGCATTGCGCCGAATTTCCCGGATAATCCGCCCGTGGCCGAGATCCATCGCTGGAAAGAGGCGGTGTGTCTCCAGTCGCCGGGACAGTACCCGGCCGTACTCAAACTCAAAGACGAGCTTGCCCGCGACGTACGCGGACTCTTCCTGGCCGGGGATTATATGTCTCTGTTTTCCTCGGTGGAAGCCGCGCTTAGGAGCGGCATCTACGCCGCGGACAAGGCTATCGCGCAATAAAGACCGAATCTCCTCGCCGTCAATAGCGCACGCTTAAACCCCGCATTTAGTGCTGGATCTCGGGTTGGATACCTGTTTCCGGGGACTTGATCGGAAACTAGCCGCTTATCGTGTTGAGGGCTACGACCCAAAACCCGCCCACCGCAGATACCTGAATAATGCATGGCGCGGAAACAGATCGATTATTTTCATGTGAGTTATAATGAACTAACAATGAAGTGTTCTTTTTAAATCTTTTATAGTATATTCAGAGGACAGTTGATTGTCATGCACATGTAAATCTTACCAAGGGGAGGTAGGCATATGGATGCAAAAAAAATCGTTGTAATCGGCTCAGGACCTGGCGGTTCCGGCATCGCTGCACTCATGGCGCACGACGGCCATGTGGTTACACTCCTGGAGAAGAACGGTTTTATCGGCGGCAAATGCTCGTCCCTGGAAGAGGATGGATACGTCGTGGACACGGGCGTGCACATGTTCGGCCAAGGCCCCAATGGTCCGTTTGGAAAGATCGCCAGTATGGTCGGTGAAAAACTGGACTGGTGCTTAAGAGAGCCCATGATCGATATGTATTTCTCGGGTAAGGGCGCCGTGCATATCACCCATAGCTTTCTCAACCCCATCGCTATCAGGTCCGCCCTCAACGCCAACCTTAGAGGATGGCTCAAACCAAAACTCATCTCAACCCTGCGCAAAACCCTCAAAAACCATTCGTTTAAGGAGCTTAGCGGTCTCTTGCGCAAGCTGTCCAATCCATATACGCCCTATCTTTCGGAATACGAAGACGTTACGGTAAAAGAATTTTTCACTTCCCTGACCGATTCCGAGGATTTACTTAAAAACATGGCCACCCAGACCATGATCACCATGGTGATCCCCTGGGAGCGTGCCTCCCTAGCGGATTTCTTTTATATACAGTTCGGCACCGTACGCGGCCGCGGGTTCGGCTACCCAGTCGGCGGTTCGAGCGAGATTCCCAAGACTTTCCTGCGCGGTTTCGAGAAAAACGGTGGGACACTCCGCACCGGCACGCAGGTCAAGCAGATCGAGGTTGAAGAAGGCCGTACCAGGGGGGTCACCACCACCACGGGCGAATTCATCCCGGCCGATATCGTCATCTCCAATGCCGGCATCCACCGCACCATCGCCATGGCCGGGGAAAAGAACTTCCCCAAAGAATATACGAACTGGGCTTCCGGGCTCAAATTGTCATGCGCCTTTATCGCCACCAAATATTTCCTCGACCGCAAGGTCACCAGCATGCGCGCTCCATGTATGTTCCACTGCCCGGATATGAGTCCCCATGAAATGTTCAACTATCTTGAAACCGGGGAAATACCCAGGGACCTCTACCTGTTCGTCACTGTTCCCAGCATGTCCGATCCTTTCCTGGCCCCCCTGGGCAAGGACATCCTCATCGTGGGAGTTCCCGCCCCCTGCGAAGTCTCCAAGGCCCCACAGTGCGAAAGCCTGCTCGATCTGGCCGAACACATCGCCGAGACTAAGCTCTTCCCTGAAATCAAGGGGCGCATCATCAAAAAACATCGCACCCACACTACCCAGACATCGGGCCTGACAGGCCGGGACACGGGCGAATGCATCGGCTTGGCTCAGGAAGTGGGACAGACCGGCACCAAGAAACCCAAACCACAGACACCCATCAAAGGCCTCTACTTGGTGGGTTCGGATGCCGGCGGCAAAGGTATCGGCACAGAATGTGCCGCCGACAGCGCCCTCTACCTTTATAACATTCTGAAATAATGGAGCAGAGCGTATGAGGAGATGTCGTGTGCATATCGGTTCGATTCTGGTTTTACTACTGTGTTCCACGTCACTGATGGCGGCGGAAGAGGCCAAAATCGGCCCCTGGGTGAAGATCAATGAAAAGGACGGCATTGTCGCCTATGTGCGTACCAACTCGCGCACCACCTTGAAAGAAGGCCGGGTCGGCGGCGTGATCAACAGCTCGACGGCGAACATCGAGAATATGATGCGCGACTGGGAGGCCTACAAGATGGTCCTCTTCATGTCCAAGAAGGCCGAACCGGCCGATGTCCCCGGCTGCAAGGCCGCACCGGATACCTACTGCGCCTACCTGCTGCAGGGGGCGCCCTGGCCGGTTGAGGACCGCGACGGCTACGGCAGCCTGGATTTCTATGTCCATAAACCAACCAACGAGGTGCTCGTCAAAGTCACCGTGGGGGAAAATAGTATGCCGCTCACCAAGGGCGTGACGCGTATTCCTTTCTGCGAGATGGAGTGGATGATTAAACCGATCGATGCCACGCACTGCCAGGTAACCTACCAGAACATGGTTGAACCGGGTGGTGCGGTAGGCTCATTACCAGCTCCGATAATCAATTACATCATGAAGTACTTCGGGATCTTTACCCTTCAGAATATCCGCAAGCTGGCCAAGGAGGACAAATACCAGCACGCCACGGGCATCATCACGCAAACGCCCTGGCCCGAGGAACTGCGCTTTTATGCCGAAGAGGCGGCAACGAAACCATAATTTCCTTATTTTATACAAGGAGGGAGCTCGATGAAAGCATTAATCATGGGTGGTGGAATGTCGGGTCTGGCTACAGCCATCAATCTTCTGGATCAAGGTCTCGAAGTGGAGATCATCGAAGCGGATGAAATCTTCGGGGGCCGCGCGAATTCGTGGCTGGATGAAGACGGAGATATGATCGACAATGCCCTGCATGTCTTCTTTCCCTACTATGTAAATCTTCTCAGTTTCTTTAAAAAGATGGGAATCGCCAAAAACATTCTCTGGAAGAGCACGAATTTTTATTTTGCCCAGGATGATGGACATCTGCCGCTGCTGCATTTTCCCAATCTTCCGGCGCCGTTGCATGCCGCAGTGGGTTTTTCTCAATTAGCAAAGAATTTCAAGGGTATTCCCTTCTGGAAGATGGCCGTCGCAGCCCTCCCCATGGCTTGGGCCGCCGGGGCCTCCAAAGCTGAACTTGACGAGATGGATGATCTGTCGTTCGCGGAATGGTCCAGCCGGCTGGGACCGCGTGCAGCCTTCAAACTCATCGAACCGGCTATGCACGGACTCACCTTCACGCCCAAATATGCGCTTTCGGCCAAGGTCATGGCGAACTGGGTGAACAAAATCAGCGCCTCAGCCGAAACAGCCAGGATCGGCTTTGCCAACGGCGGCCTGGGTGAGATTTGGGTTGGAAGCTGTCTGGAGTATATTAAGAGGAAAGGTGGAATCTATGCGACGCGACAGGCTGTCACCGCCATAGATGTTGAGCAGGGCAGGATCAGCGGAGTAACGATCAATGGCAAAGAGAAGAAAAACGCTGATATCTATGTCTCGGCCATGAGTCCTTATGCCCTGCGTAAGGTCATGCCCGCTGATGCGTACAAGTACCAATATTTCCAGGATCTAACGTTCTTCGAGAATGCCCCTTCGTTGTCAATTCAGATCTGGTTTGACAAGAAACTGACCGATATCGATGTAACCTTCTTTTCAACCGGTTGTATCTTCAATACTTATGCCGACCTTTCCAATGTGCTGCCGCATATTTTCAAAGGCGGCAGCATGTTTGAGATGGTACTTTCACCGGCTGATGCTACCAAGCACCTTCCGGACGAGGTTATATTCGATAAGGTTCACGCTGATATGAAACGGCTCTTCCCGGCCGCCCGGGAGGCTAAGGTCAAGAAGTACAAGGTGGTCAGGGAACGGCAGGGCGTGTACCGTCCTTTCCCGGGCATGGAAAAACATCGTCCGTACCAGCGCTCGCCTCTGTCCAATTTCTACCTCACCGGTGATTACACCAAGACACATGTCAGCTCCGGCGGCATGGAAGCCGCCATCTGGACAGCCAATCACTGCGCTGAAGTGATCGTCCAGGACAAACTCAAAAAACAGGTGGTCCTGAATACCGAGTTTAATCCACCCAGATTAATCAATGCACTGATCAGGCCTTCGATGTTCGCCACGGCCTGTCTGTTAGCCGTGAGCATAGGCAAAATCCTTTTACGGATCTTCGACCGCTAAGCGACCAATGGCAATGTAGCTATCTCCCTGTGCATAATAGGATGCTCCGGGAGATGTAAATGACCCTCCTCTGTTGCCCCTCTGATTCTTTTAGGATCGAGGGGCGAATTTTATTGACAGGTAAGCCCATATGATGATGAGAAGAAAAGCATGACTGGAACCCGCAAACGACCGCGATCGGCAGACCGAAGGGAACAGATCCTCAACGAAACCCTTGGCCTCATCATGCACCACGGTCTGTCGGGCGCAACTATGACCCGTATAGCCAACAAAGTGGGGATTACCGAACCGGCTCTATACCGTCATTTCAAGAACCGCAAGGGCATCATGCTGGCCGCCTTGGATACTGCTTTCAAAAGGTTGGCCGAAAGCATCTCGTTTCAGGAAGCGGATGCGGCTGCCTATTTGCGGCGTGTCGGCATCACGGTCCATGAGGAAATTGCGGGTAATCCCGAGATCTCGCGGATGCTTTTCGAGTTCATCTGCGCCCCGCCCTCCGAAGAACTGCGTGAACCGGTGGTGAAATATCTGCTTATGTTCATAAAATTAATTGAATACCATCTGGAAGAGGGGGTCAGGCAGGGTACGTTTCGGGAGGATATTGACCTGCAATTGACGGCCTGGGAAAGCTTTTCCCTGGGGTTCACCCTTTCGTTCGTCAATCTAATGGGTCTCCAGGAGATGCTGCCCAAAGAAAAAGCCCTGCATGCCGTAGAGAATATCATTGATCGTCTCAGTACCCAAAAGACACGAGCGCGCGTGCATAACAAACCCAGGCATACCGTGAAGCCACGCCGCGCGCCTTTACGCTAAAAAAATCATCCCACCCGCCACGCATGCCAGTGGTGATTTATGATGCTGGCAGGGAGATCGCCGGGCAGCTCTGTTTCTCTTATACCCTTGTGGATTAGGCAGTGAGCCGGTGAAAAAAGCTTACCGGGACTCTTTGATCCATGGAATGAAATGACAGGTTGCGCTTGACAGAATCGCTAATGTTAATTATTTATAACATATGATGTAAGGCTTACAGTGAAGTGCTATTAAAGAGGCCGGCCGCACAATGCACATCTATCACCTTTGGTCCTTTTGATATGGCCGGATGAGAACTTTCATTACGGAGTTATTGCAATAAAACCGGCATGTGCTTCTTCAACAGCTTGCGGGCATGAGCATACTCTTTGCGGGTTGTCTTCCCGTCTGTATGCCGGACTTTGGCATATCAGGCTACCGTGGCGGAGGGGATGAATCATGAAATTTAACGTAGTTGGTGCCGGTACCGCCGGTCTGGCCGCGGTACCTACCCTTAAGAAAAAAGGCATAGACGTCACCTGCCTGGAAGGCAATAATTTCGTGGGCGGCGGGACCTACTCGGTACATAAGCAGGGGGACACCTCTGAGCTCGGGGCCCAATTCATGTTCAAAAGTTACGCCGATTTTTTCAAACACTACGAGGAGACGGACTTAAGCCATGACCTGGTGACGATCCCCTATCGGATTGGTTCCCCGGAGACTAAGCACGGTAAAATAATCCCTGTTCTGGTTACGTTTAAAAGCAGAGACAGGATGCGTAAACGGCATATGCTTGCGATCAAGGTGCAGGCGCTGGCCGGCAAGTATACGTTCATGCCCTCGGCTGAAAGGAGTGCTCAAGAGTAGTATCGATGCGGCGGATACGATCCTGAGTTAGATTGAGGTTGGGAGGTTCGCATGGCCCAAAAAGAGGTTCACATATACGGCGCAGGGATGTCAGGTCTGGTATGCGCCGTCAACTTGGTACGGGAAGGGTACCGGGTAGTGGTGCATGACCGCGAAAAAAGTTTTGGCGGCGATCCCATGTATAATCCATCCACGCACACGACTCCCATTGATGTGCAGAAGACCTCGGAATATATCGGGATTAATGTCGCACCAGTCTTTCATCCGCTCAAGACCTGCCCGTTCTACTATCACGACACCAAGGTCATGGCTCCGGTCACCGGTATCTATAACGTGGAGCGGGGAGATCGGCCGACCAGCCTGGATACGCTGCTTTATGGCATCGCGGTACAGGAAGGCGTACAATTCTCCTTTGGCTCAGCCCTCAAGAAAGAAGATCTACCGATACTGCCGCCCAATACCATCATTGCCTGTGGCTTGACCCCCAGTGCCTATGAAATGCTGGGCGTGCCCTATCTCAAATGGTATGGTTATATCTCACGCGGAGAGATCGGTTTTTCAAACTATTCCTGGATATGGTGGGATGAGGGGATCACCGAATATGGGTATTTGAGTTCGGCCAATAACTATTATTTCAACCTGCTCTTTTCAAAAAAACCGGTAAGCAAAGCTACCTTGGAGAAATACAAGGCCTTCATGGTGCACAATGAAGGTGTGGAACACGACCACTGGCAGTATGTCACCGGAGCGGTCCCCATCGGCAGGCCTGATAATCCGCGACTGTTCCAGAACAACCTGATCTTTTGCGGAACCATCAGTGGGGCCATGGACCCCTTTCTATGGTTTGGCATCCTCGGGGCGCTCGTAACGGGCAAGGTGGCCGCCTTGGCCGTGTATGACCGCCAACAGGCCCTGCTGGAGTTCCAACGTTTCACCAGGAAATTCAGGCAGGCCTATTATTTCAAGAATAAAATCTGGTATCATATGCGTCCGCATGTAGATCTGATGGAAAAGGGGGTCAACCTGATCGGACCCGGACAGTTGGAGAAGCTCGGGATGGCCTTGCTGAATCAAAACATGCGAATAACCACTTCAGTCCCTGGATTCGCCAATGTCGGCTGTTATTGAGAAGGATTGATTTATAAACCCTACATCCAAACAGATATGAAATCAAAGGAGGTTTAAAGAATGGAAGGTATTTATGCGCAAAGGCCTTGGCTCAAGAATTACGACAAGCATGTCAGCCCTAATCTTTCCTATGACGCCAAAACATTCTGTCAGAGGTTCAGGGAGACGGTGACCACCTATCCGAACAAGCCGGCCCTGATCTATCTAGGCAAGACCCTGACCTTCAAGGATCTTGACGTCCTTTCGAACCAACTGGCCCATTATCTGAGAATAAGCGGGTTGAAACCCGGTGATGTGGTGGGGCTCAATATGCCCAATGTCCCGGCGCATTATATCGCGGTGATCGCGGTGCAGAAGGCGGATTGCATCTCCACCGGGCTTTCCCCGCTCTTGACCACCCCGGAGTTGATACACCAGATCAAGGACTGCGGGACCCAGGTCGTGCTCACGCTGGATATGCTCTATGAGAAGATCTATGAGGCCGCGCCCAAGACGAACCTCAAGGCCGTATTAGTCGCTTCCATTGCCGACTTCCTGCCGCCCATTAAGGCGATTTTAGGCAAGCTTCTCAAGAAGATCCCGCAGGCCGAGGTGAAACCGATCGCCGGCGTGAAGGTGGAACGGTTCATGAGTGCCATACACAGCATGCCCAAAACCGCGGTGGAAGGGGCCAAGGGCATGGACGATGTCATGTACATGATGTACACGGGCGGCACGACCGGCCCGGCCAAGGGGGCGCAGCTCACGCAGAAGAACGTGATGAGCAATGCCAAGCAGATCGTCACCTGGGTCGATATCGGCCCTTCCGATACGTTCCTGTGCGCCTTCCCGCTCTTCCACATCGCCGGATTGTGCCTGGGCACGGTATCGTTGACCCACGGCATTACGCAGATCGCCGTGCCCAATCCACGGGACACCCATTTTCTGATCGAAGCCATCAAGACCTACAAACCCACGGCCCTGGTCAATGTCACCACGATCTTTCTGGAGCTCATGAAACAAGCAGCGTTCAAGACGCTTGATTTTTCTTCCGTGCGCTGGTTCATGTCGGCGGCCCAGCCGTTCCCGCCCGAGAACATCAAGGAGTTCGAGGCCATCGTCGGCCAGGGCAAGCTGCTGGAGCTCTACGGCATGACCGAAACCTCGCCAGTCACCTGCTGTCTGCCGCGTTACGGCACGAAGAAGCCGGGTTCGATCGGCATGCCCTTACCGGACACCTCTTTCAAGCTGGTGGACCCGGAGACCGGCAATCTGGCGGCGTTGGGAGAACCGGGCGAGATCGCCATCCATGGTCCGCAAGTCATGCTGGGATACTATAATCAGCCCGAGGAGACCGCGCATGCCGTCAGGGATGGCTGGATGTACACCGGCGATATCGCCAAGATGGATGAGGACGGCTACTTTTATATCGTGGACCGGCTCAAGGATATGGTGATCGTCTCGGGTTTCAAGGTCTTCACGCGCGAGTTGGACGATGTCCTGTGCGAGCACCCGGATATCGCGATGGCAGCCTCTTTCGGTGTCCCTGATCCGGAACGGGCGGGCTCGGAGAGAGTCGCCTGCGCCGTGGTCTTGAAGCCCGGCATCGCCAAGGACGATGCCGAGCGCGATAAAATAATCGCCTACCTGAAGAGTAAGGTAGCGCCCTATAAGGTTCCCAAGCGCGTCATATTCATGGATCAGCTCCCGACCAGCGGGGTGGGCAAAATCCTCAAACGCGAGCTCAAACAAATGGCGGCGCAAAAAGAGGTTTAAAGCCCTGCTTGTACGCGTGAGGCTATCCCGCTATGGACCGATGATCATAAGAGGAGGGACATCGTGATTAACCTGATTGTTGCAAACATGAAAAAGACCTTACTGCTGGTTTTTGTAGCTGGCATGCTGTTCGGTTTCATGAAAGGTCTGGGGCTGGCTGAAGACCAACGGCGGCGCATAAGAAAGGCCTTGTTCGAACTCAACGAACTCCCACGCCGGGTATGTATTTAAGATAGCCAACCCTGCGCTTTGAAAGGAGGTCTTAAAAAATATGAACTCTCGCTATGATGCTATTATTATCGGTGCCGGTATCGGCGGCCTTACCAGTGCGAGCCTTCTTGCTAAACAGGGCCTCAAGGTGCTGGTGCTCGAGGCCCTGGGCAGGGTCGGGGGCTGCTGCTCCAACTACGATTTCGGCGGCTTCAGGCCCGAGGTGGGCGCGGTGTTCGTCATCATGAAAGATCTGTATAATAATTACTTTGAACTCATCGATAGACGGATAGAGGACTATATCGATTTCAGACTTCTCGACCCCGTCTATGATATCGTGCTCGAAGGCGGCGAACGCTATCTTCTGCCTAAAGATTTTGACGCCATGTCCGATGTCGTACGCCAGATAAATCCTGCGGATCTCGATGGCTATCGTCGCTATTGCAAGGACATGAAGACGATCTGGGATCAGCAGAAAGCAGCGATTTCGCTCCCCATGCCGCCGCTCAAAGATGTCTATCGTTTCAAAACCCTTATGCGCATGATTCTCAACAAGAAGACGCTGCCCGCCATGCCGATCATCACCCGTATGGCTTCGCGGAATATGGATACGGTCATCAAGAGCTATTTCAAGGATGACCGGCTACAGCTTATCTTCGGGTGGGAAAATCTCTATGCCGCCTTGCCGGTGCACCGCGCCAACGGTATGTTCTCCATGTTTACCTATCTGGGGCATGAAGGTTATTATTATCCCAAGGGTGGCATGATCGCAATCCCGAAGGCCATGGCCCGTGTTTGCGAAGAGTTCGGTGTCGAACTGCGGCTTAATGCACCGGTTAAGCGCATTGTTTTGAAAAACGGCAAGGCTGCCGGGGTGGAGATGAATAGCGGCGAGGTACTCGAATCAAAGGTCGTAATATCCAATGCCCATTCACGGGTGACCTATCTCAACCTCGTCGGTGCAAACAATCTACCTTCCTGGGCGGTCAAGACCGTTCGGCGCCAGCCCTGTTCTCTTCCGGCCCCGACCTTCTACCTCAACCTGAAGGAAAAGCTCGGTGCCCGGGCGCATTTCACCATACTCCTCAATCAACGCCGCAAGTTTGACGATCTCTGGTGGGAGTTCTATGACCGCGGTCTGCTTTATCGTGCCGATGACGGCCCCATGATGGTCTCGGTGCCTAGCTTTGACGATGAGAATCTGGCACCCAAGGGCAAGGATGCCCTGTCCGCCATCTATATCGCGCCCTACAAGCTCAAGTATTACAACTGGGACGAAATCGCCACGGATTGGGCATGGGAGATGGCGCATTCCCTAGAGCGCAGAGCCTTCCCGGGGCTGACCTCCAAGATCGAAGCGATTGAATCAGTCCCCCCCACGCGCCTGGAACGGACCTTGAACGTGCCGGAGGGCGCCTTCTTCGGTCTGGAGATGAATGGCACGAATATGGGCCCCTTCCGACCGTTTTATCGTTCCAGACTGGTTAATAACCTCTATTTGACAGGGCAGTGCACCAATCCGGGCGGCGGAGTCCCCCTGGTAATGATGAGTGGGATTATCATGTCGAGCATCCTGGTAAATGATTGGAATAAGTTATCGAGTTAGCAATCTGGATATACGGATCACGCCTCTGGCGCTTTCGACCACAATAGGCCCGATGGAAGCAAGGCGGTGTTATTATCGATGGCCTTTGAGATAGGCAATAATTGTCTTGGGGATCGCCATGAGACCGACCGTGATCAGATCACGATACCGTCCCTGCCCTAACGTGATGTCCTTGAGGATATGCACGATTTCACGGTTTTCTCGCAATGTCAGGATGCTTAAGGAAGGGAATTTGTTGAGCGGGAAAGCCAGCAGATATGCCACGAGCAGGTCCTGCTTGATCTTTTTCAGAGACTGGCCGTAGGGTATGGAAGCCGAGCGATTCAGCGGCATTGCGCCTATGATGGCCTGCGCCGCGAGTTCGCCGCTTTTCATGGCATGGTAGATCCCTTCGCCGGTTATAGGATCCACCAAACAGGCGGCGTCACCTACCAACAGAATATTGTCTCGGCCGTGTCGGTTCCTGGTCCTGAGCGTATATGCCGGGAGGGGAAAGCCCTTGCACCGTGTGGCATAGTCCGCGGGCAAGCCGATATCGGTCAGGAATTGTTGAAAGTGGTGACGGATTGCGCGGGTATGCTTAGTCAATACGCCGATACCCACCGAGGCGCCGCCGCGCTTCGGAAATATCCATCCATATCCCGAAGGTAGATATTCATAGAAAAATGTGGGACTGGCGGCGTGCTTGCGGATGACCTCAAATGTGTCCGGGATGACGCATTCCAGGGTATAACCGCAGTGGCGTCGCGCATAATTCAGATCGCGGGCTACCACACTGTTGGCGCCGTCGGCGCCTACCAAATAACGCGTCTGATAGGTTCCGCGATCCGTTTGCACCTGGATGATTTCGCCGGGGATGATCTTCACTACGGGCTCGCCCTCGTGGATGAGCGCCCCTGCGGATGCCGCCCGCTTCAGGAGCAGGTGGTCAAAACGTGCCCGATCCACGATCAGGCCAATTTCATTTTGGGATGACATCTCCAGATCATGCCCGGACTTTGTGTAGACCGTGCCGCCCCGCACTTGGCATTCAACGGCGCTGGCGATATCGAAATCCAGCATGGCGATGGCCTTGGGGGAGAGACCCCCAGCGCACAGCTTCGCGCGAGGCATGATGCGTTTTTCCAAGGCCAGCACCTTAAGCCCTGCGCGCGCAAGGTTACAGGCGCACGTAGCCCCCCCCGGCCCCATCCCCGAAATTATGACATCAAAAAATTCTGACATTGGAATTATTATTAGCATAGTGAAATGAGTCTGTCATGCGCTTTATAGCACGACGGCACGCCCTGTGCGCTTTCGATCGCGCTCCGTTTTTTACCCCCCCGCGCGGGCAATAAAATTGAGTCTCGCGTAGTTTAAACTTGCAATCCGAATCTTATGTTAATATATTATAACTAACTAATGGCGGAAGCATAAAATGCAATGCAAGGAGGTGATCGTATGGATGCCGTTTCTGTACGAGCGACCTTGGGGGTTCGAGGTGGCAATCAAATTCCACCCTGAAGAATTGATGGGGAGCACTGCGGCGGATTGCCCGGATAAGATCAGCCGCACATCCATAACGCTTGAGCAGAAGGGAAATCTGGTGCCGGGAACTTTGTTCCCGCGCATTAAACCAATGAAAGGAAGGTGTCTATGTCAGTCGAGGTAATCAGGAATTCACTCATGCAAGATCTGATCGATATTGTGGGTTCGAAAGATGTCGTTTCCGGACCAATGGCATTAAGCGTGTATGGCCAGACCGAAGGAAGGACCGCCGATCTGATACGGGTTATGCCCAGGACGGTTGAAGATGTAGCCGCCATTGTCATCACGGCCCGCGAACACAGCCAGAAGGTCTTCTCCGTCCGGAGCAAAATCTTCCCGGATACGCTCGAAGGACAGACCGGCATTTTGATCGATCCTGTCAACTTGAACGAGATTAAGATAATCAACAACCGCAACCTGATGGCCCACATCGGCGCCGGCGTCACCTTCGAACAGCTCGAAGAGGAACTGGCCAAGCAGGACCTCACCTTGCTCATGCCCGGCAGCGCCGAGAGCCCCTATGTCGTGCGGTCGTATCTGGAGCGCGACTGTCTGGTCGGCTCGGTCACCTTCCGGCAGCCCAACCTCTCCATCTTTCACGCCATCCTGGCTAACGGCCAGAAATGGGTCAGCGGCACCCAGCAGCTTGTCATGGATGGCGCGAACTTCCGCGAGGATCAGGGTCCGCAGCTTTCGCCTCTGTTCGGCGGCTCCGAGGATATCTACGGCATCCCGGTGTTCGGCGTGGTCTATGTCTATCCCCGCAAAAAAGAGCGCCAGGTGTTGGCCTACAGCTTCAAGAAACTCGAAGATGCCGTCAGCTTCACGTATACGGTCAGCCGCCATGAACACTGCTTCGAGATCGCCGGAGGTGATGCCATGTGGTGGTCGTCCATCGCCGGGAAAACCCTTGATCTGGCGAATTGGACCGTGCTTATGTCCATCGAGCAGCATCCTACCCTGGTGACCAACCAGGCCGCGCAGGTCGAGGCGCTGGCCAAGAAGCTGAGCGGGTCCAAAGTGGCTGCGGATACGCTGGCCCAGACCTTGCGCCGTCCTTGGTATCTCCTGGACCGCGCCAACATCAAGGGCCGCATCGAGGCTGTGAAGTACTACACCTTCGCGAACAAGGTGCCCGCGCTCTTCGATGCCGCCGCTGGCGCCTTGAAGGGCATGCCATTGGGCAAAGGCTTCATCCCGGTCTATTTCGGTTCGTCCTTCTTCTGCGAATGCGACATCCACCATGCCCAGCAAAATATGGCCAAGGCTCAGGAGCTTAGGCTCAAGGCCTATGCCAAGGTGCTGGAACAACGCGCCTTGATCGACAGGGGCAACGGCAAACTGGCCAAGCTGGTTTACGAGAAATCCAATCCGGTGACCGTTACCATGGTGAAGAATTTCAAACTTATGTTGGATCCGGACAACTTGCTCAATCCCGGGCAGCTTATGGAGGGTATGTAAATGAAGGAAAATCTGACCAAGACCCGCGAATTGCTTTCGCAGTATCGAGAAGATTATGCCCTGTGCAGCAAGTGTAAAATCTGTCATGGCAACCATGTCCAGGAAGTGAACCATGCCCGGTTCTTCCGCAATTGTCCCTCCGGATCGCGGTTCCGTTATGAGGCCTATTATGCCTCGGGCAGAATGGAACTGGCCCGGGCGCTCAACCTCAAGGAGATCACGGTTACGCCGCAGTACAAGCATGCCCTGTATACCTGCATGGAGTGCGGCAGCTGCCAGGAGCAGTGCTACCCGGTCAAGCAAATATTCCCGCTGCGGGTGATCGAGCTTTTGCGGGAGAAGGCCGTGGCCGAGGGCTGGGGGCTTTTGCCCGAGCACGCACCCATCCTCAAGAACCTGGAGGAGACTGACAATTTCCTGGGCAAGCCACAGGCCGAGCGCGACAAGCTGATCGCCGAACTGGGGGTCAAGGATGCCGCCAAGGAAAAATGCAAGGTGCTGCTCTTTATCGGCTGCCAGTACAGCTACAAACCAGAGCTGAAGAAGGCCCTGACCAGCGCCGCGCGCCTGTTAAAGAAAGCCAAGGCCGAGGTCGGCATCCTGGGCTCCCAGGAGCTCTGCTGCGGTGCGCCGCTTTTGGAGCTGGGCGACCGCGACTTCTTCGAGTCCTTTGCCGCGGAGAACATCAAACGCATCGAGGCCACCGGGGCCGAGACCGTGATCACGCTCTGCGCCCACTGCGCGTCGGTTTTCGCCGAGGAATACGCGCCCTTCATGAATGCGCAGCCGGTGCATATCACGCAGTATATCAGCGAGGCCCTGGCCGCCGGTAAGCTCAAGGCCGGCAAGTCGGCCAAGTCTACGGTGGCCTGGCATGATCCCTGCCGTCTGGGACGCCGGCTCAAGGTCTACGATGAGCCGCGTGCCATCCTGGATGCCATTCCCGGTCTCAAGCGGGTCGAGCTGGAACGCAGCAAGGGCAACACGCTATGCTGCGGTAACGGCGGCATGGCGGCCCAGGCCTATCCGGAATTCGGCCTGGATATCGCTAAGGAACGGGTCTTCGAGGCGGAATTCGCGGGGGTCGATAAGATCGTGACGGCCTGTCCGTGGTGCGAGGAGATGCTGCAGGACGGTATCGTTGGCCGCAAGTCCAAGGTCCAGGTGGAGAACATCCTGACGCTGCTGGATGAGAGTATGGGAGGTAAGTAAGATGAAGAGACCCCAAGCATTAGCGAAGAGCATCTATTTGAAAGATATGGACAACCGGCGCGTTCTCAAACGCCCCAAGAAGATGGAGGCCGACCCGACGCACAACCTGCCCGAGAACATTGAAAAAGCCCTGAAGCTGCTTAAAGGAGCCCTGGGCGAAGAATGGGCCACGGCCGACGACGCCGTAACGGCCGGCTATGCCCGGGACCAGGGCTTCAAGCATTGCATGTACCCGGATATTATTGCCCTGCCCGGCAGCACCGATGATGTGGCCAAAATCTTCCAGATTGCCAATGAGTGTCTGGTGGATGTCATGCCCTATGGCACGGGCTGCAATACCGTGGGACTAACCATTCCGCTCTTCGGCGGCATCATCCTGGATGCCCGGCGCATGGACCAGATCCTGGCCATCGACAAGGACAATCTGTATGCCAGGATCCAGCCGGGCGTGAACTACTGCATGCTGCAGGCCGAGGCCCAGAAGCTGGGCATGCGCGTGGCCAACCCTTCGGCCCCGGCCACGGTTTCGGTCGTATCCAACCATCTGTTCTGCAACATCAACACCATGGCCTCAAAATTCGGTTTCGGCATGGACAATATTATCGAGGCCCAAGTCGTGCTGCCCACAGGTGAGGTCCTTGAGGTGGGCCCGCGCGCTTATGGCATGGATCCGGCGCAGGTGGCGGGATTCGGGCCGGATATGGCCACCATGCTCCGTTTCGCGATGGGCACCCTGGGCTATGTGACCGAGATGACCATCCGCCTGTACAGCGCACCGGCCTTTGACCTGGAGTTCTATCCGGCCTATCCGGATGACGATCTTACGGACCTGATCGAGGCCCTGTACCGTCTGGCACGCGACAACCAGTGTCTCGAGATCGCCCACCTCCAGAACACCTTCTATGGCATCTTCATGGGTGAAAACAACAAGGAGACCGAGGCCTTCGTGGATGCCGTGCCCCGCAACAACATCATGGCGCATTTCGGCGGGGCCACCGAGGAAGAGGCCCGCATCAAGGTGGATTACGCCCGCACCCAGGTCCAGGAGGTCAGTGAAAAATACTTCTTCATCGAGCCGGAGATGATGGTGGAGATGGTGGGCGGCAAGATCCATCTGGATCGCTGGAACAAATTCTTCCGCGAGACCGTGCGGGTCCAACGCGTGCGCGGCAGCTTCATCATCGGCGCCTTGGTCAACAGCCTGGAAAACTTCTATGAAGTCGAGAAGACCATGCGCCGCGCCGTCACCAACCAGGTCGGCACCACGGACGGCATCTTCCGGCCGGATGACGCCAGCGCTTATTTCCAGCCTTACCATATGGGACGCATGGCCTACCTGGAATTCGACCTCTATACCCATCAGGATGACAAGGACGATTTCCTCAGGGCCTATATGGGTTTCTTCCGCGCCTTCTTCACGGCCCAGGCCATGGGCAGCGTCGCCGCCGCCGGCACGGCCAGCCTACTCAAAGGCCTGCCGGGTCTGGACATAGCTCTGCCCATGGCTCAACCGGAGTTCGCGAACCTCATGGGCCTTGCCGCAGCCTTGAAACAGACCGTGGATCCCAACGACATCTGCAACCGCCGCTGGGATTACGATACCGGCACGGCCAAGAAGTTTTCCATCTTCTAGTCCAATCCAGGGGTGCAGGCCTTCTGCGCCCCTGGATTGAGAATCTTGAGGGTGCCTCAGCGGACATGCTCACTGCCAAGACACGTCCGCTTTTTGCTCTCATCCGCTAGAGAGGCTTCTTATTATCCTTGCTGGTATCCGCAAGGGTCGTGGTCAAGATCGTGGTATCCCGATGATACTTTTCCTTGCCAGCCATTTTACGAATACTGTTGAATGTCCAGATCGCGCCGAATTTCGAGAAGAAATTAATGACCGCGGGCGGGATGCTTCCCCCCGGATCGACAAAGGCTTCCACGGTCATTTCGGTATTCTTGGCGTCTTTGGGTACCAACGTATACTTGATGATGTTTATAGGCGTCCTGATCACGTCCGGGCTGAGTTTGTAATCGCTCTTGATGGCTTCACCCCGGGCATATAAAGTGCCTGTCTTGGGATCGACCGTAAACTTGATTTCCGCCACACAGTCGCGGTCCATAACCGGCCAGGGGAAATCGATTCTGATATACCCATAGATGGTGTCCTTGGATTTTTCCTGGCCCGGCAGGTCAATGATGGTGGCCTCGTGGCAGTTGAATGCATAGTCTTCCATGGCATGCAGGTCGCGTAGGAGGGCTTCGATGGAAGCCAGCGAAGCACCCACCATACCCACGGACTTGGCTTCATAGATGCTGCTGCCTTCAAAAGTTCTCAAATAAACTTTGATTCCATCAGCTTCCCTGACCTTTTTCCACTCCGGTTCCTGTGCCCAAGCGCTTGAAACAAGCACCGCCAGGAGCGCAACGCTTAACAGAGTACCTTTTGTCATGACAAGCCCCTCCTTTTCAAAAAAATAACAGACCTGTCCTTTACAATAGGTGATTGTACACATGACTCGCCACAAGGTCAGCGCAATCCATGCCGCTCTGGCAAGCGAGCTCCGTGCCGACGCCATGCGCGGGACCGGCACAGTCGCCCGCCATATACAGCCCCTTTATCGGAGTCTCATGGGGAGGCCGTTTGTATGCAACCTGAAGCGGGCTCTGGGCCGATGTGATCGCCGAACCGTTGCTCTTGCCGATCCAGCTGGCGAGCGTCTGCACGGACCAGGTATCGCAAAAGATGATGTGGTCTTTGAGGCCCGGAACCATCTCATACATAGCGTTCATCATGCCATCGATCCATACCTGCGGATCCTGCTTTAATGGAACATTGAGTGTCGGGGCGCAGGCCACCACCGTAATCAGCTGGCAGCCCTCGGGCGCCAATGCAGGATCATAATTGGACGGAATCGGGGCATAGATCGGAAGCATATCAGGATATTCGCCCGTATTGAGCTGCGCGATGAAATTGCGGATAGCTTCGTCGGTGAGACCGCCGGGAATCTTGAGTGGAACGCCTCCGACCAAGGCACCGGCCTTCAAGAGCTTCTTGTTCAGTCCGATCTTGGCCTGGACGGCAGTCCACGAAGGCTGTACATCTCTGATTCTCTTGACATACTCCGGGGGGTAGAGGCTCGGGTTGGTTAATTTTTCAACCGTATCGCTCAAGTTGCTGGTGCAGATAACCGCGCGCGCCGTTATCTCTTCGCCGTGCTCGAGGGTCACACCGGCGGCCCTGCCGTCCTTTACATTGATTTTCTTTACACCGGCCTTCAAACGCATTGTGGCGCCATGCCGTTCGGCACCCTTCAAGAAGGTTTGCGGAATAGCAATGCAGCCGCCCTTCGGGTATCCCAGATTATATTCCAGGGCCAGCTTCTGAAGATTCCAGACGGATTCACCGGCCGAGGCATCCCAGGGCGGCACGATGAAGAAGAGACCCAAAAGGCTCGCGATCATGGAACGAATTTCAGGGTTCTTGGTATAGCGGCACATGAAATCATGCACCGAGATGGTATTGATGGCCTCCATTTGATGGGGGCGCATGATGACGATATCCAAAAAAAGCTTGGCGATGGCCGGATAATGTACCGGACTGATCTTGGTCTGCCACAGGAGCCTTGGAATGACGAATTCATACAGGACCGCCAAGGGTGATCTGGGCACGTTTACATCAACATTCAGGCCCTTGAAGTGAACCGTATAGCGGGTATGGATAAACTTAAGCGGCGTACCCATACCCAGACGTTTTGTCAGAACGCCGAACGGCCCCTTATTGCCGCGTATGAACAGATGCGTGCCGGTGTCGACCTGAAAGCCTTGCTTCTCATAATATGAACACGCCCCACCCGGACGCGGGTTCTTTTCAAGGATCAGCGTCCGCATGCCGTTGAGCGCGCTTACCGCTCCGGCGGCGCTACCTCCCATGCCGGTGCCGATTACAATAACATCATAATCATACTGTGTGTTTGCTGATTTTTTCAAATCTTTCCGGGTCATCACGTATTATCCTATGATAATTTTATCATTTTAACGATGGTTCATTCTCGGATAGAACAGTCGTTGTTACGAGTTTGGCCGAAGGGTTATTGTACTTTTCACTTGTTGCTGCCTTCTGGAACTGTTTGAAGGTGTAGATGACTCCATAACGGGAAAACAGGTTTATCACCGAGGCCGGTATGGCCCCCTCCGGGTCGCCCAGGCCTTCGGCCATGGCATACGTCAGATCCTTGCCCTTGTGAATCAAGGTAAATTTTCCATAACAGATATTGACGCGAATGCGTTTTTTGGCTTCCTTATCGAGGCGGTAATCCGTTTTCTGTGAAGTGCACTCACAGAGTACATCCCCGGTTTTGGCATCGATCCAGAATTTGAAGACCGCCACGCAGTCACGGTCCATAACCGGCCAGGGAGCGTCCAGCATACCGTAGACATAATGAATATCATCGGAACACACCATGCCCAATGCCGGTTCATTGATATACTCGACGGTATCGAAGCGAAAAACGATTTTCTTCATGGTATCAAGATCCCGTAAACAGTTCTCAATAGCCGCTACCGAGGCTTTAACATAGCCCGAGCATCGAACGCTATGGACGTTGGTTCCTTCAGCCTTTCTCATCTCGACGATAAGGTCGTCCGTCTTGACCACCTGTTTCCAGCCGTCATTATCCTCACCCTGCGCTCTCGCGGTTGAAACAAGGGCCGCCAGGATTACAACGATCAATAAAGAATATCGCGACATTACAATTAACTCCCCTTGGGAATTGCACAATTAGTTTTGGGCACCACATACGGATAGGGGATGGGTTTTGTGCCATCACCATTGAATTTGGTCACGATCTTCATCATGATGCTGTCAAACCGGCTGGGGCCGATTAAGTTAACCGATTTTTCGAACATATTCACCTGGGGTCTGATCTTGGTCCAGATGCGGCTCTTGATAAAATGATACACCTTGAAATGCTTGTTGAATCGGTCGAACTCCTGCTGGGCGGTCTGCGGATCATATACGGCCATGGCCGCGATCTTGCCCGATAACATACCCCCCAGAATCCCGAACCAGGCAAAGGGATCCATGAATCCACTGATCGTACCGCAGAGAATCAATCCTTTGTGGTGCAGTCGGGGATTGTCGCCGGTTGCCATGGGAACCACTCCTCCAACCAGGTAACGCCAACTTTCGTGTTCCACGCCCTCATTGCGGCGGATAAAGGACTTATACCGCTCCAGGGCTTGAGGGCTTACCGGGGTCAGGGAAAAGAGCAGGTTGAAATAGTAATTATTGGTGGCGGTCATGTAACCGTACTCGGTTATACATTCATCGAACCATATCCAGGCAAAGTTACTGAACCCGATCTCTCCCAAGGAACACCACCCATAACAGGGGATATAGGGAATATCGAGCAACTGGTAGGCATCTTCCCGCAGACCGCAAGCGATGATTGAGTCCTTGGGGAGCTGCTTGATCTTTTCGATACTCAGTTCGGAATTGAATTCGAACTCGATACCCTCCTGGAGGGCGATGTTCAGGAGCAAGGTGTCCAGACTGGTCTTGCGATTGCCGCGCTCCACGGCATAAACCTTATCCACGGGCAGATGGATGCTGGTGTCATGAAAGTAGATCGGGCAGCGCAAAACGGGATTGAAGGCCGGGGCTATGTCGATACCGATATAATCCGATGTCAGCTCTAAGTCCATTGGGGTGGTGTGGACCGAGGGGTTATAGCGCGGATCGCCGCCAAATTCTTTCTCCCGGTCATGGATGACCACCTTGTAGCCATGCCGTGCCAGGTCTATAGCCGCAATCATTCCTGACATGCCGGCACCGAATAGCGTTACCTCCTTTTTCTGCATAGCGTTTCTCCTCCTTCAATAAGCCAAGATAGCTTACATTCTACTTCGCTGATTAAAGCCGGGCCTCTTCCAGATCAAGGCAGGTGAAGCATATATTCAAGAGCCCTAGGATGGTTGAATCACCGCCGATAGCGCACCCTTCCAAAGCCTGTGACATCCTCTTATTGTCATTGGGATTCCACCGTGCGACGCGGATAGCCGATCCGTCAAACATCGTCCGGGAGAGATCACGGGAGAGAATGGTGCCGTGGTGGCCAGAGCCCACCAAATGTAAGGCCCACTCACATCCCATGAGCCCGCTTCCTCCTGATATCGCCATGCACATCCGCACGTATCTCTCTGGCCGCTAATATACGGTTTGCGCTAACGGGAGGCAACGGTCGTGGTTATGACCGTAGGAGCATCCCTATACTTTTTGCTGGTGGCTGTTTTCCTGATGCTTTTGAAGGACATAATCGTACCAAAACGCGCAAAGAGATTGACGACGGAAATGGGAAGCCTACCGCCTGGGTCAATGAAGGTTTCTACCGTCATTTCTGATTTGTCGTTTCCCTTGGGGACAACGGTATATTTGAGAATATTGACGGGAGTGCGGACGACGTCCGGACTCTGCCGATACGGGGTATGTAAACTTTCACCGCGGGCGTACAACGTTCCGGTCTGGGGATCTACCGAAAATTTTATCTGGGCGACACAATCCCGGTCATTAACCGGCCAAGGCATGTCCATCTTGACATATGCATAAATGATATCCTTGGATTTTTCAGTCCCCGGGAGGTCGTCTACTATGCAGGCTTCCTTACAATTGAAGGCATATTCCTTCATCGCCGGGACATCTCTCAAGACGGCTTCAATGGCCGCCATAGGAGCGTTGACCATGCCGACGGCCTTGGCCTCGTAGATGCTGCTACCTTCTTTCAGTCGCATGTAGGCCACTATTCCGTCTCTATCCCCAATCTTTTCCCAATCCCTTTCCTCCTGAGCCAAGGCGTCTGTAGCGAGGACCGTTGCCAAAAATACCGCTACGATGTAACTTGTACGCACAACAATTACCTCCTTTTCGTGCTATAACCGCTCCCCTGCACCATGCATCAAAGGATCAGGCCGGCATCTCAATGCGCAGCCATCAGAAAATCATGCTGCGCATCATTCGCTGCGATCTACGATTCCGACCTAGTCGCGCCGAACATGCGACCTTTGTCTTCCTGCTCCATGATCTTCACCACCTCTTCGTAGGGCGGGATATAGAATGAGGCGTCAGAGGCATAATTCGGGTCAAAGGCCGATTTGATCTTGGACTGCCACAGGTGATAATTGTACATGAGCGGGCCAAGATACTTGTAGGAATCACCGCCGACCGAAGCCAGGCTGAAACCGAGGGTCTTTTCCTGCACGACCTTTACCGTTTCATCGAGATAATCAAAGCGGGCCTCCGGATTGCGCGAGGTCCGCAGATCGTACATGGCGCACTCCTCGATATGGCCCCAACCGGAGCTGCCCTCGTAAATGCCGCCCCAGGTATTGTCGCCGGTATCCTCGATGAAGATCCCCTTGTCGATGTAGGGACGCTTGAGCTGCTCGCCGGCTTCACAGCCGAGCACGCACATATCATACATTTCGTTGGCGCCGAAACTGGTGAGGAAGTTGCCGCCCACCCGGAAGATCATGGCCGGCGGGATGGAGCGGTGAAACAGCCACAGCAGGGTGTCGTGCAAACGGGGGGCTAACTTGCTCCAATCAAAGATGAAGGAGTCGGTCTCTTCCACGATCTTGCGCAACACCTCCTCCTGGTAGACGAATTCACGCTCGCTATGGCAGGCCAGGGCAATTGACGTACAGTGCTGGAGGGCTTTGGCGGCAGCCCGGATGGCCTTGGATTTCATGATCTTCTTGATGGCGCGGGGCATGAGCACACTCATGAACCCGCCCGTAGTGAGCTTGCAGTGAATATAACCGATCTCGGAGTTGGCGATGCGGTGGGCGAACTCGGCGTACATCGCATAACTCGGAGAATAGATGTAGTAGAGTTTATGGAGCTTGGGGGTTTCCATGTCCAGGTCAAGCATCATGCCCCGCATGCCTTTAGGCGCGCCCTCCTCACCCGGCCAGGGGTAAAGCTTCACGGCGCACTTCGTGAACACCCCCAGGCCGCCCTGAGCCCCGCCCCATCCACGCATGACACCGCGTAAGCTCGGACCGGGCCCATCGCCGTTGATCCACCCGCAACCCGAGCCGAGCGACCCCATCTGCAGGAGCTCTCCATTCGGCAGGACCCATTCCACGGCCAACGGATTGCGGTTGCTATAGCTCGTATAGAGGCCGGTCCAGCCATAGCCCCACCCGGAAGTAAGACTTGCCAGCGGCGAGCAATTCGGACCGGCGCCGATGATGTGGCAATTGAGTCCGCGTTTCATGCACTCGGCCTGTAACTGGCTGCCACAGACATAGGGCTCAATCACGGCGATCATATTTTTCTCGTCGATTTCAATGATACGATTCATGCGCCGCAGGTCGATCTGGATGACGCCTTCCGACCCACAGGCCGAATACGAGGCCCACCCGGTGCTGAAGGCCTTGCATTTGATGCCGGCGCGGTTGCACAGCTGGACGATGGCCTGCACCTCCGCGGTGGTCTGGGGCAGGACAACGGCCTCAGGCCGGGGTACCCAGGCGTCCTTGAGGAGATTCAAGGCCGGCTGCCAGGCATAGGAATCCAGAATAGCAGGTTCCTGGGTGACATTTTCCGCGCCGAGAATATCTTCAAGTTCCTTGTATACGTTTTCCGGCAGCATTTCATTCCCCTCCCAATCCCATGTCAAGCAGATCCACGACATCAAGCACCTTCATGGTAACGCCCATCTCCTTGATCGCTTCCGCGAAGAGATGCTCGCACCACGGGCAGGCGGTAACGATGGCCTCGGCCCCGGTGGCCATGGCCTCGTCGATCCGATCCCGGGCTGTCCAGACGGCGAAGTCAGGCTCGGCTTCAAGCACGCCCCCGCCAGCACCGCAGCACCAGCTGTATTCGCGGATGCGTTCCATCTCCCTGAGCTCGACTCCGCCAACGGCCTTGATGAGATTGCGAGGTTCATCGAAGATACCCTCACGGCCGGTCTGTTTGAACTGCACCGGGCGCATGAGCTTGACGTCACCGCTCCATCCGCTCTTATATGATTCACCGCGGCGTCCCAGATGGCAGGGATCATGGTAGGTGACCATCATCGGTTCTGAACTCTTGAGGCGGATTATTCCCTGCCGTAGGAGCCCATCCGTTAACTCGGTGGTATGCAGCACCTTGACAGTGAGCCCCAGGCTATTTTTAGGATAGAGATACTTGAAGGTATAATAACAATCCGAGCATGGCGTGACCAACGTATGGGCCCCGGAGGCCTTGACGCGGCTGGCCATATCATCGGCATACTTTTTCATCTCGCCCTGATAACCGATCTCGTAGGCCCGGCCTCCGCAGCAGGCTTCATCCCGGCCGGCTATGCCGATGTTGATGCCAGCCTTTTTCAGAAAGGTGGCCCATTTCCTGACCGTGTCCAGCAGCCCCTCGTCATAGGAATACCGGCAGCCGGCATGGAACAGGACGTCGACCTTCTGGGTGTTGATGTCAGGGATGTCGAGCCCTGCCGCCCAATCGCTCCTCTGGGCCTTGGGCATGCCCATGGTGTTGTCCTCGCGCTTCATGCTTTCGATGATTTCGAGATGCTCAGGCAGGACAAAGCCTTCCTGAACGCAGGTGGAACGCATGACATGGAAAGAATCGCAATGGTCGATATCATCGCGATAGTTCTGGCAGGAAACCTGGCAGGCACCGCAGAGTTGGCAGCGATAGATTACGCTGGCCACGGCATCATTGAGCTGGCTTCGTTTATCGATGATTGAGAGCGCCATATTAAGCTTGCCCGAGGCCGAGTAGGCGTGGAAGTTGTACCGGTCGACCGAAGGGCAGCTCTTGGCATACCGCCAGCTCATAATCTGGGCATGCGGTATCCATTTACAGCAGGAACAGCGCGAGCATCCCTCATAATCACTTCGCATGGATTCCAGTTGTGTATGGCTCATAACAACCTCACTCATAGCAGAGCTTGCCGGGGTTCATGACCCGGTTTGGATCGAATATGGACTTTACCTTATTCAGGGCCGAGACTGTGTCTGGACAACGTTTATAGACCATATCGGCCCAGGGTCCATAAGGACGGTTGAAGAAACCGCCCATATCCATACAGCGTTTGCTTAAGGCCTTGTGGAGGGCCTTGACCTTCTTGACCGTGGCGGCATCATCGGAGGGGTACATCAGATTGAACTCCATGTGGACATTGCGGCCCTGCTGGATCGGCTGGATATAGACACCGATTTGAAAGGCGTCCGGACCTGCGCGCCGAGCCTCTTCATTCACGGCGGCAACGAATTCCGGCGACCTGTCCAGAGTGGTGATGAAGAAGATATCCTCGCAGGCCCCCTTCAGCCTAAGCTTCCAGTATGGATCTTGGCTGGCATGGGTGAGGAGTTCGGCTACGCGTACGGCCGAAACCGAAGCAAGATTCTGCACCGGGTCAATTCCCATTTTCGCGGCTTGGTCCTGGATATCGAGCTTGAGATACTGTACACGTTTCTCCGGCAGGTCCCGGTATCCGGCAATAGAATACATGAGTATCCATTCCGGCAGTTTTCCTGCTAGCTTGGTGATCTCGGAAGGACTCTGCGCATACAGACAGGCTAGGTCGAGTTTATTGAGGATGAGGACCTCATCGGTGTAGCGAGATTTCACGATTGCATACGTAAATCCCAGCAGTTCGTCCAATGACGCCATGCCGACGAGATACGATTCCTGGACCGTGGGATTGAGCTCCAGCTTGACCGTGGACCAGCTCACGATGCCCATGGTGCCCTGGGAACCATGCACGAGCTTGAGAAAATCGGTTTGGTTGGGTCCCATAGGGCTTTTCTGGGCCTGCTTGGAGGCCCATTGCTGTTCCAGGGTCCCTGGTCCGGCCGCGGACCCTGTCCGGAATATCTCACCGGCCCCAAAGACAATCTCGATACAGCATAGGGGGTCGGACATATCCCAATGGTATTTGGGAATGGTGTTCGGTTCGCGTTCCAGATAGGCGCCCAGGACCGACTTGGTCTTGCGTGGCAGAAGCGGCATCACCACCCGCAAACCTTGGGCATGCGCCGCATTCTGCAACTGGTCGAAAGTCACGCCTGGTTCTATCATGGCCACCTTGGCGCGCGCGTCGATCCGAACGATACGGTCCATGCCCGATAAATCGACCATGACGGCATTAGCCACGGACGGCACCGTATCAGCCCGGAAGCGGGGGGGCTTGGATGAGCAGGGGATGAGGGAGAGCCTCTGCTCATTGGCGAGCCGTACAAGGGCAAGGATCTCTTCCGTATCCTTCGGTTTCACAACACAGCATGGAGTCTTGCCGGCCACGAAGCTTTGATCGTGAGCGAATTCGGATAAGGCCCGCTTGCCCGTTTCAACGCGCTCAGAACCAAATATATTCTCCAGTTCAGGATACTTAGCCATATGACCAATCCCCCTAGCCCAGGATTCTCTTCCGCAGTCTAACAGCGGCGGTCTTCACGCTCCAGCGGATGAGGGGCGGCTTCTGGTCAAGCATGCAGCCCGTGACGATTTCGGCCGAGCGGCCGAATGCCTGTGGGTCGATAGCCCCAAAGAGGGCGGAGAAAAAATCCTGAACGCCCCGCTGATCTTGTGCATAGGCTTGGTTGAGGATGCGGCTCGAATTTGAGATCTTTTCTCCTAAAAACTTAGCGGCTTTTTTCCCGAGTTTGCCATTGTCCTCCAGCAAGGCGGGGAGCATGGGCATGACCGCGTGTAGAATAATTTTCATGGCCTCGATATTTGACTTCATCAGTGGCAGCATGCCTTTGACCAGAGTCATGACGGCAGACAGCCCTCCCATTTTTTTGGCAAGCGGCATCCATGTATCCTGGAGGGTCTTGATGGCATTCATGACCTGTTCGTTCGCCATGACGCCCAGCAGCGGCTCGATGCGTTCATAAAAGGCATCGATCGCATCGATATCGACTCCAGCGGCCCAATCTTCCATGGCGATGAGAATATCCAGCAGGCTGATGCCGGGCTTGAGCATGCCTCCCATGCCCTCCAGCATACCGTCAAATGCCCCTTGCTGATAGGCCATGCGCGAAAAATGCCAAATGTTGTTCTGAGACATTGCCCCCCCCTTAAGAACTGAGAAAATTAGAAACCGGATCACATAACATGTTGTTAGTTAATTATAATTAACCATCAAGATCCTGTCAATCGGATTTTGATCTGGACCTGAAAATTATCTCAGCGTTTATATCCTTCGTCTTTACAAACCCTTCTGATGCGGCAAAGCCTGGTCATGCAATTATTCCCGTAAGGTATCCGATCTCTCTCATACCAAGCACGCCAGGCTGTTTATGATCTCAGATGCTTCGATCACGTATTCAACAAGAAGCAAGCCCGCGAAGAAAATATGGACCACACGCCAACCGACAAGCTGTTCCTGCGGCCGTCATTTCTTAAAAACGCGCTACGACTGCAAGAAAAGTCCGGGACCGGCGAAGGTTGTCATCGACCGGGAACACCCTCAGGCGTCAGATCATTATGCAAACATTGCCGCCATGCATTCATGATGATTCTAAGATCAGGACAAACTAGCGCACTTACATTGACATCTCATCATATCACTTTCTTTCCATCCTTTTTCAGCCTGAAAAACACCATTTGAGCCTCACCAATCCAAACTATCACCAGGAAGCCTTGATTGAGATTCGCGGCGGCCAAGATTTCGCTTGACAACGAACGCCGGGAGGACTAGTCTGGCAGCTGGTAATACCACCTGCCATTAGGAGAAGCAATGAAGGACATGCTCAAGCCAATCAAGACCGACAGCCTCAAGGAGGTGTTCATCGCCCGCTTCGAGGAATTGATCCTGTCCGGCAAGTTTGCCATCGGCCAGAAGCTGCCCTCGGAGCGTGAGCTGGCGCAGCAGTTGGGGGTGAGCAGGCCGGTGGTGCATGAGGGGCTCGTCGACCTGCAGACCAAGGGGCTGGTCTCCATGAGGCCGCGCGTCGGCACGGTGGTAAACGACTACCGATCCGAGGGTTCGCTGGCCATCCTCTCCAGCCTCATAGATTACCACCAGGGGCGCTTTGAGCCCAAGCTCCTGGAAAGCCTCTTGGCCATGCGGCGCTTGATCGAGATCGAGACCGCGCGCCTGGCGGCCAAAAACCGCACCAGAGAACACCTCGCCGCCCTTGATGCCATCATCAAGCAGGAACAGAGGATAGACCATGATGACATCGACACCCTGACCAGGCTGGACTATGCCTTCCACCACCAGATCGCCATGGCCTCGGCCAACATGGTCTATCCCCTGTTCCTGAACTCGTTCAAGGAAGTGTACACCAATCTCTCCGGCCAGTTCTTTTCCGACCCCAGGGTGGCGCCGGCGGTGAAGGATTCACATAAAAGAATCGCGCAGGCCATCGCGGACAAAGATGCCGAAGCGGCCAGTATGATCATGGCCAAGATCCTGACGCACGGCGAAAGGCACCTCAAAGCCGTGGTCGCCAGGCAAGGAGGCAAACCATGAAGAACGCATCGCCAACCGAGAAACGTTACCAAATCAAGGAGCCCAAGGGGCTTTCCGCCCGTATCCAATTCCTGCGGGACTATTTCTTTCAAGGGGTTCAGCGGGCCTGGAACAACGAGTACACGGCCTGGACCACGGGCACGCCCTGGGACACCCAGTACAATGAGCTGACCTACTATATCGTGCCCGAGACCTATGCCTTTCTGCCGACCTTCGTGGCCTCCTTCCGGCAGGGGGCACGGGCCGTTGACCTGGCGGCCGACTTCTGGTCGTGGAGCCTGCCCGAACGGCGGGCCTGGTTCCTCAAAGAGGTCATGGTCAAGTATGTGCCGCAGGAGATCCTGCCCGGCGATCTGATCGCCGGGGCGCGCTTCAATGTCCAGACCTCGCAGTGCCTTTCACGCCCTGAGGCCAAAGAGCGCGAGCGATTGATCAAGAAGGCCCGGCCGCTCATGAAGTGGTTCCACGACCACGGCTACGGCAATGCCGGGGCCACGAGCGGGCACCTCATCCCCTGGTACGAGCATGCCCTTACCGTGGGGTTCAAGGGCATTTACGCCGAGATCAAGGCCGCCTACCAGGCGCTTGATCCTCAGGAGCAGGCCTCGGAGCGCGGCGATCAGCTGCGTGCCATGCTCATCTGTGCCACCTTGCCGCGCGAACTGGCCGGCAAGTATGCGCAGCTCTGCACCAGTCTGGCGGCAAAAGAACCGAACCAGGCCCGCGCAATGGAGCTGACCCACATGACGGCCAACCTGGCGCGCGTACCCTGGGAGCCGGCTGCAACCTTCTGGGAGGCAGTGCAGTCTCTGTGGCTCACGCACATGCTCATCATGAGCGACGAGAACTATCCCGGCCCGGGCGTATCCTTCGGCCGCATCGACCAGTACCTGCTGCCCTACTGGCAGCGTTCAATCGCCGACGGCATGGAGCGCGAATTCGGCAAGGAGATCCTCAAATGCTTCTGGGTGCACGCCAACACCGCCTATGACGCCATGATCCGCACCGGCGGCAACCAGGGCATCACGGCCGGGTTCGGCCAGCTTTTGACCCTTTCCGGCCTGGGACCGGACGGCAAGGATCTAACCAATGAGCTGACCTATGTGTTCCTGGAGGTCATCGATGAGATGACGCCTATCCTGGAGCCCAAGCCCAATGTGCGCCTGCACCGCGGCAGCCCGCCGGAACTGCTCGATCGCGTAGTGGACATGATCGAGACCAGCCAGGGCGCGCCCTTCCTGCTCAACTTCGACGAGCGCTCCATGGCGGGCATGATGCGCGAGGCCGAGCGCGGCGGGATTCCCGATCTCATCCGTCCGGAGAATGTCCATGACTACGCGCCGGTGGGCTGCCTGGAGAACACCATGGTCGGCAACGACCGCTCGGGCACGGTGGACAACAACCTCAACCTGCTCAAGGCCGTCGAGCTGGCCTTGACCGGCGGCAAGGACCTGCTCGAATTCGTGGACCCGCTGACCGGCAAACGCTCCAAGATCCGCCAGGACGGTCCGGCCACCGGCGACGCCACGCGTTTCACCACCTGGGAGCAGTTCTGGCAGGCCTACTCTGCACAAACGCGCTACATCATAGCCAAATGCGTGGAGGTCCAGAACGCCTCGGAAACCATCCGGGCGCGCTTTCACCCTACGCCCTACCTCTCCTGCCTGGTCAAAGGCTGCGTGGACAAGGGCCGCGACGTCACCCGGGCCGGGGCCGAGATCAACTTCACCACCTTGGAGGCCGTGACCTTCGCCACCACCGTGGACTCGCTCCTGGCCGTCAAGTACCTGGTCTTCGACACCATGGCCTGCAGCATGGCCGAGCTGATCCAGGCGCTCAAGAACAACTGGCAGGGCCACGACATCCTGCAGGCCAAGGCCAAGTTCAAGGCCCCCAAGTACGGCCGCGACGACGAAGCGGCCGATGCACTGGCCAAACAGGTCATGGATCTCTGGTGCGACGAGGCCTGGAAGCACCGCACCGCGGTTACAAACCGCCAGTTTAGGCCCGGGATGCTCTCCTGGAACTACTGGGTGGGCGACGGCTATGTCATGGCCGCCAGCCCGGACGGCCGGCCCAAGGGCCAGTTCCTCTCCAACGCCATCTGCCCCTCCAACGGCGCGGACATCAAGGGGCCGACCTCGAATGCCAACTCGGTGGGCAAGGTCCTGGGCGGCAAGGCCAAAAAAGGCGACTGGGGCGAGTACCTGAGCTGCCTGCCCAACGGGGCCAGCCACACCATCACCTTCAACCCCGGGATACTCAAGGACCCGGAGCACAAGGCCAAGTTCAAGGCCTTCCTGAAAGGCTATATCGCAAACGGCGGCAGCGCCCTGCAGATCAACATGTTGGACGCACAGATGCTGCGCGACGCGCAGGACCATCCCCAGGACTACCGGCATTTGCTGGTGCGCGTCACCGGCTATAACGCGTATTTCACCAGCATCGGCAAAGAGCTCCAGGACGAGGTCATCGCCCGCTTGAGCCATAGCCGCTTCTGAAAGATGATGGATCCGGGTAAACAACGTGGCAAAAGATAGCGGTATCATCCTGGAGATCCAGCGCATGTCCACCGAGGACGGACCGGGCATCAGGACCACGGTCTTCTTCAAGGGCTGCAGCCTGAAGTGCGCCTGGTGCCATAATCCGGAGAGCATCTCCATCAAGCCGGAGATCCACTGGATCGGCTCGCGCTGCATCGGCTGCCGCTCCTGCCTGAAGACCTGTACGCAAGGCGCCTTGTCGCTTGATGAAAAAGACATGCGCATCGATCGCGCTCTCTGTTCGGGCTGCGGCGAATGCGCCGAGGCCTGCCCCTCGACCGCCATGGAGCTGCTGGGCCATGCCTGGGAGTTGGAGGCATTGATCGCCGAGGTCATCAAGGATAAGGCCTATTTCGAGGCCTCCCAAGGCGGCATCACCATCTCGGGCGGCGAACCCACCATGCAGACCGCGTTCGCGGCCGCCTTCCTCGAAAGGCTGAAACACAGAGGCATCCACACCGCGCTGGATACCTGCGGCCAGTGTCCGCAAAAGAGCCTGGAAACCCTGCTGCCGTTTTCGGATATGGTGCTCTTCGATATCAAGCTGGTCGACCCGCACGGGCATCAAACCTTTACCGGACAGAGCAATGAACTCATCCTGGCCAATCTCAAACACGTAGCGGCACGCCTCAAGGAAAAGGGCGGAGCGCTGTGGATCCGCACGCCCATCATCCCACAGGCCACGGATACGCCGGAAAACATCCACGCCATCGGCGCCTTTATCGCCCACAACCTGGACGGCGCCGCGCAGCGCTGGGAGCTGTGCGCCTTCAACAACCTGTGCCGCGACAAGTACCGGCGGCTCGACAAGGACTGGGCCTTCAAGGACTGCGAGCTGATACCCAAGGCCCGCATGGAAGAGCTGGCCGCCGTGGCGAAAAACTCCGGTGTCGATCAAGGAATCGTGCACTGGAGCGGGGCCACACGACTTTAAAGAACGAGGTGAGAGATGAAGATCTACACAGCATTCGATACCGAAGCCACCCAGGCCTTCGAGCCCGAGGCCAAGGTCGGCCTGTTGGCCACGGTGAACCCGGCGGGCCTGCCGCATATCACGCTCATCACGGCCCTGCAGGCCAAATCCCCGGAGCAGATGATGTGGGGGCAGTTCACCGAAGGGCGCTCCAAGGCGCACGTGCGCTCCAACCCCAAGACCGGTTTCCTGATCCTGACCATGGACCGCAGGCTCTGGCGCGGCAAAGCCGTCTGGACCCATGTCGTCAATGAAGGCGCGGATTATGCCATGTTCAACTCCAAGCCCATGTTCCGCTACAACGCCTACTTCGGCATCCATACCGTGCATTACATGGACCTGGTGGAGACCTACGGCAGGGAAAACCTGCCCTTAGGCGCCATCGTCGCCTCATCCCTCATGACCACGCTTGCCAAACCGTTCCTGCGCACCCATGCGCGGGAACATATCCTGAAGCCCTGGGCCCAGGCGCTGTTTGGCGGCATGGCCACCTTGAAATTCCTTGCCTATGTCGGCCCTGACGGCTTCCCGGTGATTATCCCCCTCCTGCAGTGTCAGGCGGCCGACTCCCGGCGCCTGGTCTTTGCGCCCCCGGCCTATCGCAGCGAATTGAGCGCCATTCCCGACGGCATCCCCGCGGCGGTCTTCGGCCTGTCCATGCAGATGGAGGATTGCCTGGTGCGTGGCACCTACCATGCCCGCAAAGGTCTGCTGGGCTTGGGCAGTGTCGACATCGAGTGGGTCTACAACTCCATGCCGCCCGCGCCCGGCCAGATCTATCCGGCACTGGACTTAAAACCGGTGGAAAAGTTCTAGGCCGGCTGATCTTACCTGGATCTTCATAGATGTCGTAAGGTTACGGCAGAGCCATTGGCGGGCTCATGAGCCGCCGTTATTTTCCCGATAGAGAAGGCATGCTTTCCATGAATGCCAACCATCATCTCAGGAGATCGCTATGCGCTGGTTTAAAAATCTGAGCATACGGATAAAAATCGGCGGCGTATTCGGGGTAACGCTGGTATTGGCTCTGCTGTTTTCGGGTCTGATCTTCGCGCTGGTATCCATGTCGCAACTGGCGGCCGTAGCCATCGGCGAGAACGATACGCTCATGCTCGACGTGAAGGAAGTCAAGATCGCCGTGCAGCAGTATCAGCTCCATAAAAATGCCGATGCCCTCAAGCTGATTGACGCAGCGCTGAGCGACTATCACCGGAACTCGGCTTCTCTCATGAAAAAGCTCAAGATGGAATCGAGCCGCAAAGATTTAAGAAAAGCCGACGAGCTCATGGACCTCTCATCCGATCTGGCCAAGCGTTTCATTGCCGCAGGCGGCGATGAAACCGCCCAGCCGGAGCTTTACCGGGCCTATATCGCGAAGAGTGATGAGCTTCTCAAGCTGGGCGACTACGTCCGCACCGAACACCCCCGGGTGCTTTTCAAGCTTTTTAATATGGTAAAGGCCGTGGTGTTCTCCATTAATTTCTTCATTCTCTTGACCGGCTTGATGATCGGAATATTGGTGGCGCGCGCGATCGCCCGGGACATGCAAAAAGGTGCGGATTTCGCCTCGGCCGTGGCAGCGGGGGACCTGACGGCCCGCATCGAAATCGACAAACAAGATGAGATCGGGAGGATGTCAAAGTCGCTGCAGGGTATGGTGGAGAACCTGAATCAGGTCGTGCAGCAGGTGCGCGCCAATGCCGATGAAGTGTCCGTCGGCGCTCGGGAGGTGCAGGGCGGCTCTGAGCAGGTGGCGCAGAGCGCGACACAGCAGGCCGCCAGCATCGAGGAGATCGCGGCCACGATCGAGGAGATGACATCTACGATCAAGGCCTCGGCCGACACCGCGAGCGACGGCCGCCGCAAGGCCTCCTCGGCCATTGCCCTGGTGAATGAAAACGTGGCCTTGTCCCGGCAGATGGCGCAGGCCATGGACGAAATCACCAAGGCGGCCACGCTCATTCGCGAGATCACGGACACGGTGAATCAGGTGGCCTTTCAAACCAATCTGCTGGCCTTGAACGCGGCCGTAGAGGCGGCGCGGGCCGGAGAACACGGCAAGGGATTCGCGGTGGTGGCCCAGGAGGTACGGGCCCTGGCCCAGCGAAGCGCGGAGGCCTCGCGCGAGATCAAGGACCTGATCGAAACCACGGTGAACAAGGTGAATGCCGGCAGCGCATTCGTGAGCAAGGTGGCCTCGGCCATGGAGGCCATTTACGAGACGACCATGGCGTTGTCGCAGTCCATGGAAGAGATCGCCGAGGCGGCGTCCGAGCAGGCCTCGGGCATCGATGAGCTGAACCGGGCCGTAACCCAGGTTGATTCATCGACCCAGAGCAATGCGGCCGTGGTTGAGGAGCTCTCCAGCAATGCGACCAATATGCACGGCTCGGCCGACGAGCTGCTCGATGCCGTCAAGATGTTCAAAACATCCGACTAAAAGTCGGTAAGAAGGATGGCCTGGCACACGGGGCTTATCGCTGCCGTTCCGGAGTCATGCCGCTGGGCATGATCGATATCGGCCGGGTCGACCGCCCAATACCGCCCCTGCCTGGCCGGATCTATCCGTCGCTGGACCTAAAGCCGGCGGAACGGTACTCGGAAAGCCGTTGTGCCCTTGATTTTTCGGGATTAGGCCTAATGTACGCCGATAAAACGACGATCAGAATTACGAGGGGTTTGTCCAGGGCACAGGTAACTTTAAGCGCACTACCTCAGGTCCTTGATTGCCTCGTTGACCCAGAGCCTGGGCATATAGAATTTCTTAGGTGGGAGTAAGCAATGCGTAGCGCCATTTTTGCCCTGTTGATCACCGTGCTGAGCACACTGAACCTCCTGTGGATATTCCCGGCGGCCATGCCGGCCGGCGCCGCCGAGATCGTTAAACCCTCGGACGCTCAGGTTTCTCCGCCTGATCTCTCAGCCCTGGCCAAGGAATCGCGCTGGCTGGAACTGCTGTCCGCCGCCTCGCAGGCCTCGGCCGGGAATGCCGCCGATACTCAAGCCCTGATCTACAAGCTCAAGGCCATGCGCATGCTGGGCGATTCAGACGCGGCCCTTGTCCAGGCCGACCTGGCGCTCGCGAGCTTTCCAGGCGATCCCGGTCTGCTGCTCGAACGCGCCTGGATTCAGACCTTCAAGGCTGCCTGGCCCAAAGCCCTGGCCGATGCCCAGGCCGCATCCCAGGGCAAACCCGATCTGAGCGAGGCCCTGATCGTCCAAGGCATCGCCTACCGCGAGCTGCGCGACTGGGACCATGCGCTGGTCGTGTTCACCAAGGCCGCCGAGCTCCGGCCCCAAGACCCTATCCCGCCCTTGAACCGCGCCCGGGCGTATGTCGAGCAGGGCCTGTGGGACGAGGCGTTTGCCCCGGCGAACCGTTCTATCGCGCTGGCCCCCGATGCGCCCGAGGCATATGCGCTGCGGGCTCGGGCCTATGCCGGAAAAGGCAAGCTTGTTGAGGCCGCCCGTGACTTGAACCGCGCCATCAAGCTCAACCCCCGGATGTCCGCGCCGTATGTCGAACGCGCGGATGTGCTGGCGCGCAGCTCTCAGTGGGAGGCGGCGGCCAAGGATGCCTACACGGCGATCGTCCTGGGCTCGCGCGACCAGAAGGCCTATCTCACGGCCTGCGAGGCCTCGGTTGCCTTGGGCGATTGGAACGCCTTGAGCGGCTATGCCGGAGGGGGCATGCTGGTGGCCCCGAACAACGTCGTGTTTCAGCATTTCGCCGCCAAAGCCTACTCCGAGCGGGGCGAATTGACCAAGGCCCTGGCCGTCTATGATCAGGCCTTGCGGTCCTCCCCCCGGGACGCGAACCTCCTGCTGGAGCGCGCCACCACCTCTGTGATGCTGCGCCGTTATCCCCAGGCCGTGGACGACTGCACGGCCGCCCTGGCGCTCAAGCCTTTGTCCTCCACCTATGCCCTGCGCGGTTTCGCACGCTTCAAGATAGGCAATCAGGAGGCCGCTTTCGAGGATTGCACCAACGCCCTGACCCTGGAGCCCAAGACCGTCACCGCCATGCTGGTCAGGGCCAGTATCAATCTGGAGCGCGGCAGGGTCGCGGAGGCCCTGGCCGAAAGCGCTCAGGCGCTCAAGCTTGACCCTGCCCAGGCCTGGAGTTATGTGACCTATGGTTCGGCCTTGTTGGCCTCCGGACGCAAGGATGAAGCCCTCAAAGTCCTCGATCAGGCCGTGGCGCTGGCGCCCAAGGACGCTCAAGCATGTCTGGCACGGGGCAAGTGCCTGGCGGCGCTCGGCCGGAACGCTGAGGCCCGCGCGGACATCGAGAAGGCCGCGAGCCTCGATGGGGCGCTGGCGCAAGAGGCGCGCTCCGTACTGGACAAGCTCAAATGATGCTGCCGCACCGTGAAAGGAGTGTCGTGCGATGAAAAGGCATATCTACACACCGTATCTGGCGATCCTGCTCGTGATGCTGGGTCTGGCAAGCCCGGGACGGGCGGACACATCGAAATTCGATTCGGGAAACAAGGGCACCAGCGCGCTGGGCCAGCTTGAGGACATCGCCGGTCAAAAGGTTGACCGGTCTCCCGGGGTCAGCACGATCGATACCTACAAGAAAACCATCATATTGCCGCAGAAAACCGTGGCCAAACCCAAGGTGAACCCGTCGGCCTCGATGGAGGCCATGGTCACTGGCATGGTCGTAGGGTCTCTTCTTCAGGCCGTTTTCAGCGACAATTCCCAGCAGGCCGCTAATGAAGCCGCGGCCCGGGCCATGGCCGAGGCCGAGCAGAAGCGGATCGCCGAGGAGCAGCGCAAGCAGCGCATCCTTGCCGCCGATCGCCTGCGCGATGCCTGGGACCAACGCGACATGGCCATCTCGGACACGCTGGGCGACGCCTTCAGTCTTCCCGGGCAAGGCCAGGGCACCAATTTCTTCTCCTCCCCCGTGGCATCTGCCGCGCCGCCGGTTGATCTCGGCGGTTCGGCGGGGACGGTAGCGCCTTCCGGGAAATCCGCCCCGAATGTTCCGTCCGTGAGCATGCCGCCCGCCCCCGTAGCGGAGACGAACGCCTTCCAGGAAAGGCTCGTGAAGGAAGGCGCCGGGTTTGCGCAGGAGGTGGCCATCGACGCCGCCAAGGGCGCCGCCACGGAGCTGGCCCTGGATCTTCTGCCCAAGACTACGGCGGCCAATGTCGGCATGATGCTCGACTACAAGGAACGTTTCAAGGAATGGTCCGATAACCTCTTCAATGCCCTCGAACCCAACCGCCTGGTGCGGGCGGCCACGGGCGACACTGAGGCGTATGGGGGAGTCATGGAAGAACTGGGCAAGGTGCAGCGCCAGGCCGTTACCCTGGCGGTGCCCAACAATCCGTTCTCCAGCAGTGAGATGGAGCTGGCCTACAAGGCCTTGAACCACCAGGAGATCACCGCGGAAGAAAAGAAGGGCATCTTTATCGACCGCGTCAAAGGGTTTTTCTCCGACAAGCTGCAGGATCGCATGTTGAGCGGCCTGTCGTAAGGTCAGTTCCTTTTCTCAATCGAACGCGCCCTTTGCCATAAAGCGCGTCTTCCGGCCTTCTGAGGGCAGACGATGAAACCGATTCCGCCGGAGAGCGGCGGAATCGTCCCATTTGCGTCGCCTCTCCTCGTTGGCTCCTTGATGTTATCTCAATGCTATTGTCAGCATGGTAACGGTTCAAGATCTCCCTGAGAGACAATCGAAACCATGCAGCCATTGATTGCCTCAAGATATCGATAGTCAGTCCCTCCGTTCGCTAAGCTTTGAAATTTTTGATTAACCTGTAGGTTGTTTCTTGATGACAGAAGGCAATAATGTCGCTAGGGTTATGAAAATAAATACCCATTTATCATTTGCATACACAAATGCCCCAATTTGATCTCGTGTATTTCTAGCTGATTACTGCAAGAGGGATTTGGTGTGAATTTTGCAGTGGAATAATCACCCCCAATTATATCCTTAGTGGTTTGCGTGATTGATATTGAATTCAAATAAATATGGGGAGGTCAATAATGAAGAGATTGATAACCAAAAATCTTCTCACGGCAATGATATTGAGCGTGTGTGGTTTCTGTATTCATTTTTCTTTAGAAGAATTCAACTAGGTCATAATAAAACTCCGGTGAACACAAGTGCCATCTTGCAGAAGAGAGAGCGAGATAATTAATTGAATTCCTTAGAGGATGCTCAGATGTTCAATATCAAGAGGTTCTTTATTTTCGCAATCTTGGTGGTTTCCATGATAAGTTTTATGGGTTGTAGAATAGGGCCGTTTGTATTTCCTAATCCGGGGGAAAAGAGCAATGTTCCCACAGTTTGCTCTCAATTCGTAGTCGGTCTGGCAAGATAAAGGGGGTGCTATGATCAAGAGAATACAGAAGGTATCGTTATATTTATTATTGCTCATCAGTCTAGTGAGTTTTGTTGGGTGTAGACCCTTTTCGTGGATTGATCCTGGCACTCAAAAACTTGATCGGAGTATCATTACTACCTCTCGGTGAGATGAGATTAGGAAACTGGCAGCCTGGGCAATACGCGCATGATCATTAAATAGTTACACCGAGTGACGTTGGCTTGGTAGAAGTTTGATTATGACACACAATGTCAGTATAGACGCTGTCGTATGGCTGATGCCTTCGATATTGTTGTGAAAGAGTACTGGCTCAATCAAAAGCGCTGGCCCCGGGAGTTTGGACAGGGGATGACGATTTATAAGTGAAGCCTTGCCACAATTTTGATTAAGCCGCATCGGGCATCTCCTCCCGAGAACCGAAATAAACATCATCCGGCGTTGATCCG
>Ga0209270_1000905_pt1 | contig 50488 bp, 49 predicted proteins | sample MTBAKSrepl1MetaG_FD_187456 | JGI IMG/M metagenome (GOLD analysis project Ga0209270, IMG submission 187456) | Enrichment culture microbial communities from Arthur Kill intertidal strait, New Jersey, USA, that are MTBE-degrading - MTBE-AKS1... | ecosystem: Environmental > Aquatic > Marine >... | reverse complement strand
ATGATTTCCGCGTCGGCAGGTGCAAGGTTATTTTTGAAAATGACCGAAATGGCTTGCATTTACGACGACTTGAATATCACATTATACAAAACATATCAATTGGTTAATTGTTATTCAGGAGATTCTATGTAAAAAGTCGCTGTCAGACGGCGCCGTAAAAAGTTCAAGATCAAAGCGTGCGAAATTCCGTGTCCTGAGGCGTACTTATCGTACGCCGCAAGGACGACGGGATGAGCACAACGCAGATATTGGGCTTTTTACGGTGGCGCCCGCCTTGGATGATGATGAAACATATCCTCCAGAATATCCTGACACGAGGAGCCACGAAGCAGAAACAGGTCGCTTCGTGATTATCAATAGCATATCGGAAGATAGATTGAGAAACCTGTTGAGGGGCAAATCGGTATGGTTTCACAAAATATGCAGTTGACCGGGCCGCACCACTTCCAGATGACCGCGTGGATCAGCTGTGCACCTTTCGAGCGACTGCTCAGCATAGAGATCGTAGAAGCCGTCGGCGGCCGTGCGTTGCTGCGGATGCCCTTTTTGATCAATTATGCCCAGGGCGCAGGACTGATGCACGGGGGGGCCTTGGTGGGCTTTGCGGATACCGCGGTGGTGATGGCCATAAAGAGCCTCATCGCCCCGGAGTCCCATTTTGCGACCATTGAGATGGATGCCAAATTTTTGCTGCCCGTGAAACAGGGCGTGGTGACCGCAAAGGCGACTGTCACCCGTGGTGAGGGACGATTGTTCAATGGGGATGCGACGGTTTATGACGAAGAGGGCCGGGTCGTCATGATGTTTCGCTCGACTTTTAAAATCGCCCGCGATACCATAATTCAAGCCGTGGTTTTTGGGGAAGGCGAACCTCGGATTAGCACGCCAACCCAGTGAGGGCTTGATTCAGCTCCGAAAGTGTCATCGAATCTGTTTTCCAACTGTTCGCCAGTCCGACTTGAGCTCCCTTGCCGTGATCGTCCGGAACACTTCTGAACATCCTTCACATCGGTTCCGTATGGCTTCTTAATTCTTTATCCCCTGAAAAGAGATGCTTTTTATAACAAGGAGGTAGGTGATGTATTTTAAACAGGTGACCGTGACCGGGTTGGGGTGCAACTCTTATGTCATCGGCTGTCCGGGGGCGAGGCAGTGCGTGGTCGTCGATCCTAAGCGGGATGTGCAGGAATACATGGACATATCCAGGGACGAGGGGATGAAGATCACCCACATCATCGAAACCCATGTCCATGCCGACCACGTCAGCGGGAACCAGGAGCTCAAATCAAGGACCGGCGCGGATATTTATTACAGCGAGTATGCGCCGGTGACGTTTGGCCACAGAAAGCTGAAAGAAGGCGATGTGATCGAATTCGGCATGGTCAAGCTCGAGATTCTCTATACCCCCGGCCACACCCCCAACTCCATATCCGTTCTCGTCACCGACAAAGCCCGAGGCGATTTGCCTTGGATGATCCTTACCGGCGACCTGCTATTTGTCGGTGCCATTGGCCGACCGGACCTGGCCGGGGCGGAGATTATCGAAGAGCAGGTGAAAAACCTGTACGATTCCCTTTATGTCAAGCTGGGGCGACTGCCGGATTATCTGGAGGTTTTCCCGGCCCATGGCCAGGGCTCGCTGTGCGGTAAGGGGTTGAGCGCCAAAGCGAGCAGTACGCTGGGGTACGAACGCCTGACGCAGCCCGTGCTGCAGCTTGCGGGATTTGATGCGTTCCACGATCGGATTGCCGGGGGGTTTCCCGTTCGCCCGAAGAGTTTTACCCATATCATCAATACCAATATCAAGGGCGCGCCCCTGCTGGAGCGCTGTCCGTTGGAGCAGACGCTTAACCCCGATCAATTCGACCGCCTTCGCATGCAGGGGGCGACCGTCATCGATACCCGAGACACAGCCTCGTTTGGCGGATTTCATATCCCCGGAGCCATCAATATCGGATTTGAAAAGCAGATGGCCAACTGGATCGGCATGGTGATCGACCCGTCCGACGATCTTCTTCTGGTGGTCGATGATCGAGAGAGGTACGATCAGATGACCACCGAACTTCACCGGATCGGTTATGACAATATTTTCGGCTACCTATCTGGCGGCATGTCGGCCTGGATTTCCCATGGCATGCCCATCGACAGCCTGTCGCCCATCTCCGCCCAGGGTCTCAAGCGGCAGTTGGACGATCAGGTGTATTGTCATCTCGTGGATGTGCGAACCCCAGAGGAGCGGGTGCAGGGGTTTATCGCAGACTCGACGCACGTACCGATGACCCATATTCTGGCCGGCAGTCTCGATATGCCGAAAGAGGACGAAGTGGTGTTGGTTTGCGGCACAGGTTATCGGGCCAATATCGTGGCCAGTCGGCTCAAGCAGGACGGCTTCGTTCATGTCCACAGCCTGGCTGGAGGATTGACCGCCTGGCAGCATGCCGGCTACAGTCTTGCGGCTTGAAGCATTTGGACATACCCCGAAGGCTGTGTTCCCCACGCGGTTCGGCAAATTCGCGTTTCAAGCCAAGCACACGCAATCATTCATGTTTGAATCCTTTTTATGGAAAGGAGGTAAGCATCGATGAGCCAACATCTTATCGTGGTCGTCAATCGGGAGCTGGCACGCTTTTTTACGCTCGAACCGGTCGAGTTTCCCGAGTTGGAATCCGGGCCTAGAATCAAGACCCTGACCCAACTCGAGAACCAGGAACTCAAAGAGAGCAGGGAAATTTTTACAGACTCGAAGACCGGCCGAGGTGCAGCCCCCCAAGGGGGCGGCGTCCATGGGTATGATGACAAGCGGGAGCAGCACCTCGATGAATTCAGACGACGTTTTGCCGCCAAGGTTTTCGATCAAATTCAAAAAGTAGCCAAGGCCGAACGTGCTCGAACGATTATTTTGACGGCATCTGCACGGATGCGCCGGTTTTTGTTCCCCGAGATCGATACGCTTGAACAGAAAGGCTTTCGGATCCATAAACTTTCAAAGAATATGATCAATTTTTCCCCGGAAAAAATTCATGAATACCTGGCTGAATGCGATGTGATTCCGGCGAGATCCTTGAAGTGACCCCTCAATGAAGGAGGAATCGTCTCAACGGTTCAACAGCAATTGGGCCAGGTGTTCGCTCAGGAACATGATCGATTCGATGTCCAGGTGTTCAGTGATCGTTTCATCAAAGGATAGCTTGACCTCAGCCCCGAATCCCGAATCCTTGTCGCCATCCCAGAAGAGCAGCATCACCGACACCCGGGGCAGGGGCTGAAAGCGAAACGCCAAGTCGACCGATGCGGTTTCAGCCGTCACATCGACACCGCCGATAGATCGTGCCACGGCGGCCAACTTTCCCTTTTGCCCGGCAAAACGTTCCCTCAAAGGTTCCTCTACATGGGAGTGCATCGATTTGATCTTGGAAACGGTGTTGGGGATCTCCTGAAGGGCCTTCCATCTTCCGGTGGGCCGTCGGGAGCCGCCCTGGGCCATGTGGTTGAGGATGAAGACTTGCTCCCATCGGCTCAGTTCACCGCCGTCGGCCGTTCGGATACCTTCCCGGCCGATATGGATCACCCCCTGGAAATAGGGCAGCACCAGTATCGTTTGACCATCGACTTCGGTCAACTCGCCGCCAATGCGCGCGGGAAGGTCTGCTAAATTCATCGAAGCGGCGCGCTCTCTGGCCCAGGCGAGGGCGTCGGCGGATAGATCCCGCTGGGTCCATTTGCCGGCGGCATGCTGGACATCGAGCTCGGGCTGGTAGCGTGACACGGCCTTCGCCGATAAGTGAGGGCAGCCCTTGAGGGGGAGCTTTTTGGAGACGACCATACTGGCGAAGGCCATACAAGTCGGGTAACCGCACTCACCGCAGTTGGTGCGCGGCAGGACCCGGGCGTAGAGATCTACAACCGATAAAGCCATCACAACCCTCCAGGACAGGGGCGATTTTTTGAATCAGGGGCCGATCCGGGACTGCTCGAATCTTCTCTGATATGCCCGCACCATCTGTACCGCATCTTCTTCATCCAGGTCAAACCACTGCTCATAAGCCTCGGCCACGGCAAAAGACCACCCGCCGCGGACGTTGGCACAGTAGAGCCCGTCAACCTCGCGCGCCACCTTCTGCAATCGTTGGGCGCTGCCGGTGGGCACGGCGACGACCAGCTTTTCAGGATACAGGCGACGCACGGCCGCCACCGCCACCATTAGGGTAAAACCGGAGGCCAATCCATCGTCCACGAGAATGGCGTTTCGACCCCCTATGTTCGGGATGGGGGCGTGTTCACGGAATTTCAGCACCCGGCGCGCCACTTTTTGCCGGGTCTTTTCTAACCCTTCGGATTTCTGCATTTCGGTCAGTTGCAGAAACGGCAGTAATTCTTCGTTGATACGCACGGTCCCGTCGAATGCAACAGCCCCATAACCGGCCTCACTATTCCAGGGCAGCGTAATCTTGCTGACCACCGCCACATCCAGGGGCAACTGCAGTAGTTCGGCCAAGGCGACACCGACCGGGACGCCCCCCGAAGGTATGGCCATTACCAATGTGTCGGTTTCCCGGTAGGCATCGAGCATACCTGCCAATACCCGTCCGGCATGTTCGCGACCGGTATATACGCGCACCTTGTCGCGAAGATGTTTGATATCGAAAATTCTGCCGGGATTAAGGGTGCGCATAGTTTTTTGATTTATAGCACCGCATCTTGAAATCAGCAAAATTTCATTATCCGTTGCGGAAAAATGGGTATTAACGCCCATTGACATTCTGACTGCCAAAAATAAGAATCTAATCAAATAAATAGGGTGGGCTCGCAGATGTCGGATAATGCTTGTGCGTCGTTCCGTCCATACCATGGTGCGATCAATCGGTGCGGATCAATCCGATAGATGCGAGATCCCGTCAAATCCAAAAAAGGAGGTGCCGAAATGAAGGATTTAAAAGCATCGGACGTGATGGTGAGACCGGTGGTCGCCGCCAAAAAGAATGCCCAGGCCAGGGATGTGGCGCTTCAACTCCTGGACGGGCTATACAGCGGTATGCCCGTTACCGACGATAATGATGCCGTGATTGGGGTCGTTTCAGAATTGGATATTCTGGACGCCGTTTTGAAAGAGAAGCAACTGGAGAAGATTACCGCCGGAGAGATCATGACCCCCAATCCGGTCACGGCAGACGTGGCGACCCCCCTGGCCGACATCGTGAAACTCATGAAGAAAAAAAATATCATCCGGCTTCCCATCACGGCAGAAGGGAAACTGGTGGGTGTCGTCGCCAGGTGCGACATCCTCAAGACGCTCATCGAGCCTGAATTCGTCACCTATATGTAGAGAACGGATTTTTCTGAGGACAGATCCCATCTCATCGGATCTAATCTTTTTGTCGCTTGAATATTTCCTGAATATCAGTAAGATCGGCCAATACTAAAATCTACGCAACGCAGGGCCGCCCCGCTCCAAGGACGGCCCGCGTTATCAAGGGTGCCCCTGCGCCCGGCCGACCGGGGATGTGCGGGGCCGGAAGGAAAAGCGATCATGCCTGTTAGTGAACAGACAGCGCCCGCGAGGTTGGCACCCGGAATGCTTCCCGGCGACAACGCCCGGTTCAAGCGTCAGGTCGAGTTCCTTCTCGAAATCGACCGACTGAAACACACTCTTCGCCAGACCCTCCTGCTCGATCGCAGCCGACAGGAAAACACCGTAGAGCATTCGTGGCACATCGCGGTTTCGGCCATGCTGTTTGCCGAGCATGCCGCCGACGTGGATGTCGACCTGTGCCGCACGATTCGCATGCTGCTGCTTCATGATATCGTGGAAATCGATGCCGGGGACACTTACTGCTATGACGATCAGGCCAGGGGAGATCAGCATGATCGTGAGCGCCGCGCCGCCGACAGGCTGTTCGGCATCCTGCCCGATCCGCAGGGCGAGGAATTCCGCGCGCTCTGGGATGAGTTCGAGGCGGCGGAGACGGCCGAGGCGCAGTATGCGCATGCCATGGATCGTTTCCAGGCTTTTTTGCACAATTACGCCACCGAGGGGCAGATGTGGCGCGCGCACGGCATTCGCAAGGCTCAGGTCCTGGCACGAATGCAGCGTGTGGAGCGGGGGGCGCCCTTCATCTGGCACTATGTGCGGCGCCTCATCGACGATGCCGTCCAAAGGGGATACATGTTGCCCTGAATGGACCGGTCGCCTTTTTTAAAAAGAACCTGGTAAAGCAACGTTATGATGGAAACCGCCACACGGAGAAAACCCTTGATCCTGACACGCAACCTCACACGGATTTACACCGTGGGCGGCAGCTCGGTCGCGGGCATCAATGCGGTCAACCTGGTTATCGCCCCCGCCGAGCTGGTGGTTCTGAAAGGCAACAGCGGCTCGGGCAAGAGCACGCTGCTTTCGCTTTTGGCAGGACTCGACCGTCCGACTTCGGGCGATCTGCTGGTCGCCGGCCACGATCTCGGCAACCGTCGGGCCACCGACCTGACCGATTTTCGCCGCAACGTGGTGGGGATGGTCTTCCAGTCCTTCAACCTGCTGCCCACCTTGAACGTCCTGGAGAATGTGCTGCTGCCCGCATTGCTCGCCGCCCGGCCGGCCGAACCCGCGCGGCGCAAGGCTGAGGAGTTGCTCGATTGGCTGGGATTGGCATCCCGCCGCGATCATTTTCCGGCGCAGCTCTCCGGTGGCGAGATGCAGCGCACGGCCATCGCCCGCGCGCTGATCAACGACCCGGAGCTGATCCTGGCCGACGAGCCCACCGGCAACCTCGACAGCCGCAACGGCCGCATGGTGATGGATCTTCTGGCCGAACTCAACCGCAGATCCGGCTGCACGGTGCTCATCGCCACGCACAGCGATCTGGCCGACGCGCTGGCCACGCGGCGGATCTTTTTGAGCGACGGTGCGCTTCGGGAAGACTCATGCGACGCCTGAACTTCTTCCTACGGGTATTCGTCTGGTTCAGCGTACGCAACCTGAGCCGGCATCCCGGCCGGGCGCTGATCGTGGTTTTGGGGATTGCGCTGGGCGCCGCTGTATTCACCAGTGTGCGGATTTCCGTGCATGCTTCCCTCGACGCGTTCAACCGCAGCATGGCGCATGTGGCCGGCGCCGCAGAGAGGGTGGTGGTGCAACCCGGGGGATATGTCCCCGAGACGGTGATTCCCATTCTGGCACGCCATGCCGCAGTGTCCCGTTTTTCGCCTGTGCTAACCACCTATGTCCGACCGGCCCGGAGCCCGGCGGACGCTTTTCTCCTGATCGGCATCGATCCAATCCTCGACCGCGCCTTCCGCCAATGGCAACTGGGTCAAGGGAACGGCGCGCGTGGGGAGATTCCTTGGGCGGACCTCATCGCCGAGCCGTATACCCTCATATTGAGCCAACCCCTGGCAGCTGAATTGGGAGTGGCTGCCGACGGCCGGGTGGAACTGGACCACAACCGGGGCACGCATGCCTTTCGCGTGCTGGCGACCCTAAACCCGGAAGGCTTGGCGTTGGTGGAAGGCGGACGGGTGGCCATCACGGACATTGCCACCTACCAGGAGTTCACCGGTCTGCTGGGCGGCGTGGATCGGATTGATCTGATCTTCAGACCCGGCACCACCTCTCAGGAGATCGATCATCTTGCTTCGGCGCTGCCCGAGAGCCTGGCGATGAGCCCGCCATCGGCGGCGCGAGACAGCGGCAACGCCATGATCCGGGCCTACCAGTTGAATCTATCGGTCCTGAGTTTCATTTCACTCTTTGTCGGTATGTTTCTGGTGTACAGCCTGGTTGCCCTCAATGCGGCCGCGCGACGGCGGGAACTGGCGGTGATGCGCGCGATGGGGGCCTCGCCCGGCATGCTCTTCCGTCTCTTTCTGGCCGAGGGCGCCCTGCTCGGCCTGGCAGGCTGGCTCGTGGCCATCCCGCTCAGCGGCTTGATGGTCAACTACCTGGTGCAGGTGGTCAGCCGGACTATTTCCACCCTCTTCGTGCGGGTCCAGCCCGAGTCTCTGGCGCTCAGTGCCTGGGAAGTGCTCTTCAGTTTAGGGGCGACACTTTTCGTGTCGGTCATGGCGGCCTACCAGCCGGCCCGCGCGGCCATGGGAGTCGCCCCCAAGGAGGCCATGGAGATCGGTCAGCGCGCAGTCCAGGGACGGTACACGGCCCGGCGCCTCGTCCTGCCGGCCATGGGGTGTATCGCGGCATGTGCGCCCCTGTCGCTCATGCGCGGGATAGCGGGAATTCCCATTCCCGGCTACCTTGCGATCCTGATGCTGTTCGTAGGGTTTTCGCTGCTTGCCCCGTGGATGTTGCAGGGCCTGGGCCGGTTGCTTGCGCCTGGCCTGCGCCGCCTGGCCGGTATTCCGGCCTACCTTGCCGGGTGCTACCTCCGGTCGAGCGGGACGCGAATTTCGGTTTCGGTCGGCGCCCTCATTACGGCCGTGGCTCTTTTTACTTCTCTGGTGATCATGATCCACAGCTTTCGCCGCACCGTCGAGCTTTGGGTGGCGCAGACGGTGAGCGGAGATCTGTTTGTCACCACCAAGATGGGGGAGATCAACCGGTATCGTTTTCCGATTCCCGAAGAGATGATCGCCGGCCTGCAGCGACTGGCCCCGGAGGCGGATTTCGTCGAGAGCCGCCGCTACCAGTTGAGCTACGAGGGATTCCCCTACGAATTAGAGGTGCTCGGCATGCGGACCTTCCTGCGTCACGGTGGCTTCGTCTGGTTGAAGGGCGATCCCGAAACGATCCTTCCTCGGCTTGAACGGGGCGATGGCGTGCTCGTTTCGGAAGTGTTTTCCAATCGGACGGGGCTGACCGTCGGGGACCGCCTTCACGCCCAGGTCGAAAGTTCCCGCGTCGCGCTGCCGGTCCTGGGCGTGGTGCGCGACTACCGGACCGACGGCGGGATCGTTTTCTACTCCTGGCACCGGTTCAGGGAGCTGTTCCACGACCCAGGGTGGAGCGGCGTGCGATTCTATTTTAAAAAACGCGGTCCGGATGTGAACGACCAGGTGGTGCGGCTGCGCAACGAGATCGCTCGGCGATACGGCGAGCGCCTCGACATGGTGAGCGGCAAAGCGTTGCGGCAGTCGATCCTCGAGATTTTCGACGAAACGTTCGCCGTGACGACCATTCTGCTGTTCATCGCCCTCGTCGTGGCCGCCCTCGGCATTACCACCACGCTTTCGATCCTGGTGCTGGAACGAACGCGGCAGCTCAACACGATTGCCGCCGTGGGGGGAAGCGAGGCGCAGATCCGCGGCATCATCTTGTGGGAGGCCGCCTACCTGGTGACCGTCGGGGAAATCGCCGGCCTGGCCTGCGGGTTCGTCCTCTCCTACCTGCTGGTATACGTGATCAACCGGCAGTCGTTCGGCTGGACCTTTCTGTACACCGTCGATTGGGGGGCTCTGGCCTACTCGCTGCCCCTGATCGGGCTGACCGCTCTCGGGGCGGCGATTCCGGCCGTACGGTCGGTCTTGCGCCAGCCGCCGGCGACCCTGCTGAGGGAACGATGATACCGTCAGATGAGAAAATGGGTCCTCTGGCACGGATGCTCGCCGCCGCCCTCGTCTTGTGGTTGTCGATGGGGGCAACGCGCGTCTGTGGCGCAGACAACACGGCGGGGTATCTTCAGGTCACCGGTCCCTGCGGATTGATCTTCCCGCGTGATCACGCCCCTCACCCGGGATTCCGCACCGAATGGTGGTACTATACGGGCAACCTGCGCACCGGCACCGGTCGACCGATCGGATTCCAACTCACCTTCTTCCGCCACCAATTGGCCCCCCCTGGCACCCGATCCGATTGGCCGCATCCGCATGCCGCCTGGCGTGCCGATCAGCTCTACCTGGCCCATGCCGCGGTATCGGACATCTCCGGCAAGCGGCATCTGCAGGCCGGCAAGGCCTCCCGCGAGGCGCTCGGCATGGCCGGCTGGGAAGAGGAGGGCAGCGGCCTGCGGATTTTCGTGGACGATTGGCAGGCCGTCCTGGGGCCCGATGGACACCGCCTGGAAGCCTCGTGCGAGGCGTTCTCCTTTCGGCTCGCGCTCACGCCCGTCAAGGCGCCGGTGCGGCACGGCATCGACGGGTACAGCCGCAAGGGGGCCACGCCCGAGCGCGCCAGTTGCTACTATTCCCTGACCCGTCTCGAGACGACCGGGACCTTGACCATCGCCGGTGAACCGGCGGTTGCCGTGGATGGCCTGAGTTGGATGGACCATGAGTTCAGTACCGCGCCCCTGGCGCCCGGTACCATCGGTTGGGACTGGTTCAGCCTTCAGTTGTCCGATGGCAGCGATGTGATGATCTTTCTGCTGCGACGCGAGGACGGCAGCATCGATCCAGCCTCCGGCGGTACTTTCGTCGACGCGCTCGGCGCGCAGCAGCCGATCGAATTCGGAGGTTTCGAAGTGGAGGCGCGCGAAACCTGGCGCAGCCAGCGTTCCGGGGCACGCTACCCGTCCAGTTGGCGGGTGAAGATCCCGTCCGTTGGGATCGATGTGGTCGTCACCCCTAATCTGCCGGACCAGGAGATGCATCTGGAGGACCTGACCGGTATTACTTACTGGGAGGGCAGTGTTTCGGTCGCCGGGCGCAAGGCGGGCAGTCCGGTCGAAGGCCGTGGCTACGTGGAGCTGACCGGTTATGCCGCCGCAGTCGAAGCCCTGAAGTGATTCTGCCGAGGGCCGCTACCCGGCCCCGGCGATGCGCCGCGATTCCATCTCGGAAACCTTCTGGTTGTAAAAGGAGATCACTTCGCGACGGTTGAGCATGCCCAGCAGAATGCCGTGATCATCGCTCTTTACCACCGGCAGGCTGTCGATGTTGCGGACGGTGAATTTTTTCATCACGCTGTTCAAATCCTCTTCCGGCGTCGTCACGATAATGTCCGAGGTGCCCACGTCTTTCATCACCACCAGGTATTGGATGTCCGGCGAGAACAGGACCTCCCGGATATCATTGATCGAAAAGATGCCCACCAGACGTTGGTTGTCATCCACGACCGGGAAGTAGTGCTGTCGGGTTTGGGAAAAGGTGCGCTTGAAATCCTGGAACGTCATGTTTTGAGGAATCAGGGTCACCATTTTCACCATGGGCAGGAGGTCGCCGACCCGGATCGACTGAAGGATATCCACGAAAAATTCCCCGGCGTGGGCCGGCGAATCGAGTTTGTTTTTCACCTGTCGGCTATAGATGGTCCAGCGGCGCGAGACCAAGTAGGCCACCGAGCACACCAGCAGGCTGGGCAGCAACAGATGATAGGAGTTGGTCATTTCGCTGACGAAGATGATGGTGGAGATGGGCGTATTGGAAACGGCCGTGAAAAAGCCGGCCATACCCACCACGACAAAGGCCCCGGGCTGGGTGACCACACCCGGCATCCACATGTGAAAGAGCTTGCCCACCGCACCCCCCATGGCCCCTCCGATGACGACCGATGGTCCGAAAACGCCGCCGCTGCCGCCGGAACCGATGGAAAAAGAGGTGGTCAGAATTTTGCCCAGGGCCAGGGAGAGCAGAAACGGCACCGTCAGTTCGTTGTGGATGGCCTGCTGGGCGAATCCGTAACCAAAGGCCAGGGTGTGGGGCAGGAAGAAACCGATGATGCCGGTCAACAGACCGCCGATAGCCGGTTTGAGATGGTTGGGGATTTTTTTGAAGATCCGGAAGATGTGGACGGTCCCATAAAAAGACTTGATGTACAAGATGCCGGTTCCGGCCAGGACCAGGGCGAGCACCACGTAAGGACCGAGTTCCAGCGGATTTTGAAATTTGAACGGCGGCGAGTCGAAGAGCGATCCCCAGCCGAAGACCAGGCAGAAGAGGCAGTAAGCCACCACCGAGGTGATGCCTGCCGGGATGATGACATCCGATTCGAATTCTGGATCGCGGTATAGTACTTCGGCCGCGAAAAGGGCGCCGGCCAGCGGCGCTCGGAAGATGCTGCCCACCCCGGCGCCGATGCCGGCGGCCAGCATGATCCGCCGCTCGCGGTCGGAGAGCTTCAGGGTGGTGGCGAGAAAGGCGCCGAAACCGGCCCCGATTTGGGCGATGGGGCCTTCCCTGCCTCCCGAACCGCCGGTGGTTAGGGTGATCGCCGAGGCGATCATCTTGATGATGGGGATCCGGCCCCTGATATAGCCGCCCTTATTGTGGTAAGCCTCGATGGCGGCGTCCGTGCCGTGTCCCTCCGCCTCCGGGGCAAAGGTATAGACCAGCCAACCGCTCAGGAGGCCGCCGAATGCGGGCAGAAACAACAGCACCCATCGGTTGAAGGGTACCGACGTCGGGGTCAGCAGGTGGTGTTCGCCAGCCGGCGCGGGAGGACGGTATCCGGCGAGCAAATCGAGGAAGTAGTGAATGCCCAGCTGGCACAGGTAATGAAAGACGATGGATCCCAGGCCGGCGATGAGGCCGATGGCGATGAAATAGAAAGACCAGGTGGTCGCCCGGGCGAGGTTCAGGGTTTTGAGCCTGCCCCCGATGGTTCGGCGGATGTCACCTCTGGCTGGTGTCTGTGGCATGGCCTGTCGTATGTTGAGGTCAGCAGCTGATTTGGGATCCGTTACCTTTAATTCACCCATCCTTCGCCCGATTGTCAAGCACTCGATGAATCCGACGGTTTTTGGCCGGATCGACCGGAAATGGCCAGGAAAGCAAATGCCGAACCTGCAATCATCACCAGGAAAGCCGCCAGCCAGGCCCTGCCATGGGTGATGCCGCCGCCCATATCCAGACCCCAGCCGACGACCACCGGTCCGACCCCGCCGCCTAAAAATCCGACGATGGAGTGCACCGCCAGGGTGGCGCCCTGCTCTCCGGGTCGCGCGGCGGCGACGGCGCCGGTGGTCAGGGCCCCGGAATCAGCGGTGATGAGAAAATTATAGGCGAAAAGCGCCGTCACCGCCGCAGTGAAGGAGAGATTGCCCATCAGGCCGGCCACGACCCCGAAGATGCAGGCGAAAAGGCAGATCCATCGAATCAGCCGCACACGGCCCCGCTGGGAAGCCACTTCGGCGCCGATGATGCTGGCAGGAACACCGATGAGCACGATGGCCATCGACCAGCGGGATGGCGCCGTTCCGGCAAGACCGCTTTGGGCGTGCTGCCAGGCGAACAGCAGGTAGGCGGGCAGCCACGATCTGAAGGCGAACAGCTCCCAGCAGTGGCCGCCATAGGCCAGGATATAGGCGAGCGCGTCACGGTTCCGGAAGACCGGTCGAAGGTCGAGCGGATGCCGTCGCGGCCCCGGGGCAGGGGATTCGACGTTGGACGGGATGCCGGCTGTGACGATCGCCACCAGCAAAATGGCCAGGGCGGAACTCAGGCCGCTGACGGCGAAGACCCAGCGCCAGTGGAGAATCTGGGCCAACCAGCCGCTGAAGAGAAAGGAGAAGCTGACGCCGATCCCGAAACTGGCCGTGTAGTAGGGTACGGCCCGTAGGCGCGCCGGCCCTGTCAGGCGCTCGGTGATGATGCGCAGCCCCGGCATATAGGTGCCCGCCAGCGACGCTCCGGCCACGGCGCGAAACAGCATGGCGCTGGCCTGGCCGTCGGCCAGCAGGGCAAACCCCACCCCGCCGGCGATGCCCAGCAGCGAAGCCAGAAAGTAAATGCGCCGCGCATCGACGCGGTCGGTCAGGCCCACCAGGAGTGGAACGGCCGCGACATAGCCGGCGAAATAGGCGCCGCTGATCCAACCGGCCTGGGCGGAGTCGAGTTGCCAGATGCGGGAAAAGTCGACAAGAGTGACGGCAAAGGTGGAAAAAGCGGTCATGCTGAAAATTTCGGCCAGGATCACGCCGCCCATGAGCCGGCCTATTCGCATGCTGTTTGGACTCACAGGCATTTCCCATCCGAAAATTTGAGTTTCATCGCGCCATTTCTTTTCATATAATGTTGTGAAGACGGCCCTGCCGCTGTATTCTGAAAACCAGACCCGATGGATTCATGTCGATACCCTAAAACGAAGGATGCGTATCATGTATGAATCGGAATTGAAACCGCATCAGCTTTACCACCGGTGTGATCTCGACACCCTGCCTTTTGACACCACCGACGATTTCAACGACATGTCTCCGACCGGTCAGCTGATCGGGCAACCGCGGGCCGAGCAGGCATTGGAATTCGGCATGGGGATCCAGCAAGAGGGATACAATATTTTTGCCCTCGGCGCGCAAGGCACCGGCAAACATACGTTCATTCGCGACGTTCTCCGGCGTCGTGCGGGCCACGAGGCGGTGCCTCCCGACGTCTGTTATGTAAACAGCTTCGATCAGCGCCACGTGCCGCGTCTGCTCCTTCTCGATCCCGGACAGGGCAAGGTCCTGGCGGACGACATGAAGAAGCTGGTCGAAGATGTGCGCAACGCCATGCAGTCGGCCGTGGAGAACGAGGCGTATCAGAACAGGGCCCAGGCCATCGCCGAAGAGTTTAAAGAGAAGCAGATGCGGGCCTTCGAGGAGCTTCGCCGCAAGGCCAGGGAGAAAAACCTGGTGGCTTTGCCCACGCCCAGCGGATTGGCGTTCGCCCCGGCCAAGGAGGGAACCGAGGAAGGGCTTTCCCAAGAGGAGTACGAACAGCTTTCCGATCAGGAAAAGAAGCGCATTCAGGAGAGCGCCGAGGAAATGCATAAAGAGGCCCAGCGCATCGCTCAAAATTTCCCCCAGTGGCAGCGCGAAACCCGAGAAAAGCAAAAAACATTCAACCGGGAGGTGACCGAATACGCCATTCGTCCCCTGATCGACGAGTTGAAGGCCAAGTTCGCCAGCAACGAGAAGGTTCTGGACTACCTTCGTTCGGTGCACGACGATCTCATTGAAAACGTGCAGGATCTGTTTCCCGGAAGGCAGCAGCAGGAGGTGCAGCAGCAGATTCAGATCGCCTTGCAGGGAATGGATGACGCCGGCATCGGCGCCGGGGGAATGAAAAATCCGGCTGAGCGCCGCTATCATGTGAATGTCCTGGTGGACCACAGCAAAACCGAGGGGGCGCCGGTGGTCTACGAGCAAAACCCGACCTATCTGAACCTGTTCGGACGCGTGGAACATCTGGCCCAGATGGGCGTCCTGTTCACCGATTTCACCATGATCCGGGCCGGCGCTCTGCACCGAGCCAACGGGGGCTATCTGATCATGGACGCGCTCAAGCTGGTGCGGGAGCCGTTCGCCTGGGACGGATTGAAACGGACCCTTCAGTCCGGCAAGCTCAAGATCGAATCCATCGGCCAGATGTACAGCCTGATCAGCACGGTCATGCTCGAACCCGAGGCCCTGCCGGTCAAGATCAAGGTGGTGCTCACCGGCATCCCCCTGCTCTACTACCTGCTTCGGCATTATGATCCCGACTTTGGCGACCTGTTCAAGGTGTCGGCCGATTTCGCCCAGCAGATGGATCGCACCGACGAGAACCACCATGCATTCGTGCGCCTGATGGCCGGCATCGTGCGGCAGGAAAAGCTGCTGCCTTTCAAACGGGCGGCCGTGGGTCGGGTGATCGAGCGGGGCAGCCGCCTGATCGATGACGCACAAAAGATGTCGATCCACATGGAGAGTATGACCAACCTGCTGCGTGAATCGGATTATTGGGCCAGGCAGGACGGCGCCGCGGCGGTCGAGGCCGGACACGTGCAACAGGCAGTGGATTCCTGGATTTTTCGATCGGATCGTTTGCGCGAGCGCATGCAAGAGCAAATTCAGCGGGATATCGTGATGATCGATTGCGATGGCGCAGCGGTCGGGCAGGTCAACGGCCTGTCGGTGGTTTCCTTAGGGGATTTCGCCTTCGGCCGTCCCAGTCGCATCACCGCCCGCATTCGCCTGGGCAAGGGCGAAGTCGTTGATATCGAGCGGGAAGTGGACATGGGGGGACCGATCCACTCAAAGGGGGTCTTGATTCTCTCCGGTTTCCTGGGGGGCCGCTACGCCCTCGACCACCCCCTGTCTCTGTCGGCCAGCCTGGTGTTCGAGCAGTCCTACGGCGGCATCGAAGGGGACAGCGCCAGTTCGGCGGAATTGTACGCGCTGCTGTCCGCCATCGCCGATGTGCCCCTCCGGCAGGCAGTGGCGGTGACCGGTTCGGTGAACCAGTATGGCCGGGTGCAGCCCATCGGCGGTGTCAACGAAAAGATCGAAGGCTTTTTCGATATTTGCCGCTCCAGAGGATTGACCGGCGGGCAAGGGGTGCTGATTCCGGCGGCCAATGTCCAGCATCTCATGCTGCGGCAGGAGGTGATTGATGCCGTGCAGGGCGGAAAATTTCATATTCATGCCGTCCAGACCATCGATCAGGGCATCGAGATCCTGACCGGCATGGCTGCCGGTGTGGCGGACGAGTCCGGCCAATACCCCGAAAACACCGTTAACGGTAAGGTGCAGCAGCGCCTGAAGATGTTCGCCGAACGGCAAAAACAGTTTGTCAGGGAATCGCAGGCGCCCAAGGAGTCTGGAAAAACTGCCATCAATTCTTAAAACCGCAAAAAAAGGTCCATGCTCATGAACGAAACCCATTCACGGCATTCCCCCATTGGCAGGATCCTGGTGGCATTGGACGCATCGTCATCCAGCGTGAATGCGTTGCACGCCGCAATCGACCTGGCGGGCCGTTTCGATGCCCAAGTATTGGGACTGTTCGTGGAGGATATCAACCTGCTGCGCCTCGCCGAATTGCCGTTTGCCAGGGAAATCAGTTTCTATGGACCCGGCCCGCGTGAAATCAATCCCCTTGAAATGGCACTGCAGCTGCGCATTCAGGCCGACCGCATCCGCAGCACGCTGGCTCAGATCGCCGATCGATACGGGATAGCCTGGGAATTTCGCACGGCCAGGGGCGACGTCGGCGCCCAGGTGCTGTCGGCGGCGGCCGATATCGATCTGGTTGTGTTGGGCAAAATCGGTCGGTCATTGCCCGGTGCCCAACGCACGGGATCGACGGTCCGCGCCCTGTTGATGCAGCGCCAGGGCATGACCCTGATCCTGCAAACCCGGGTCTTGTTTGCCGGCGCACCGTTGGCCGTGGTATACGACGGCAGTCCAGCCGCTGGCCAAGCGCTGGAGACGGCCGGTTTTCTCGCCAAGCTCCACGATACGCCGATGATCGTTTTCGTTATCGGTGATAGCAGTGAAGCGGTGGAAAGCCACCGGGACCAGGCCCGGATACTACTTCGCTCGCAGGAGATCGAGGCACGATTCCGTGCCGTGCTCAAGCCGACCTCGACTGAACTGGCCGCCCGCATACGGCACGAGACCCAGGGGCCGGTGATTCTCCCCTGCATGGAAGAGTGGTTTGGGGGGGAGCGGCTATGCGGTTTGATCGACGAAATCGTCAATCCGGTCCTGTTGATCCGGTGATTTTTTTAATGGTTCATTTAGGAATGCAGAGGTGATTATGTCTGATTCGACCCAATCAAAGACCGAAGCCCAAATGCTGGATGAAATATACGAAATGGTTGGCCTAATCGAGGAACCGCGGGATAAGGACTTGATCGTCGAGGCCAAATGGCTGTTGGAGTGCCAATTCAAAGTGATTATTGACGCCTGTGAAAAGTACAACGACAGCATTGCCAATTGGGAGCAATACGTCAATGAAACCGCGGTCCCCCGGGTGGTGGATTTTCTCAGGGAAAAACTGGCGTCCGACCAGGCCCTGATGGGAACGGTCGTCCAGGATGTCGTGAACACGCTCCAGAAGAAATTGGAGTCAGACAAATTTCGCCTAAAAAAGATAGAGGAAAATATCCAGTTGCTGGGCGGCGTCATTTGACGGAGGAAGTGATCCAATGCAGTTCAGGAATTATGTGCGCAACGAATTTGGAAAAACCGATACACCGGGCAGCACGGTCGACAAAATCGTCACCGGTTTCGAACGAGTGGGCTACCCGCTCCGGTATATGCCCTTTCAGGTTGCCGAGGACATCCACTGGTCCCAAATCTGTATCGATCCCATTAACCTGCAGTGTCAAGGCAAGGGATTGACGGCCGAGCTCTGCAAGGCGAGTGCCCACGCGGAACTGGCCGAACGTTTCAGCGGCGGGATGTTCTTCCAGGACTTTGAAGAGCAGGTCCGATTCAACATGCCAGCCCTGTATGGCCGTCAAGTCAACCGCTTCTTGAACTATGAGTGGCTGGACGGGTATGTGAACAGCCACCAGGCGGATCTGAAGGATGAACACCTCACCATTGAAAGGTTGTTGTGCAACCAGCCCCATTTACATCCAGCGGCCATCGAGAACATCAAAAACAGCCGGATGGCCCGGCACTGGGTGGACGGTTATTCGGTGCTGCAGGATAAAACCGTCAAGGTCCCCATCAATTTCATTGCGTACATCAACGCATCCAACGGTATGGCCGCCGGCAACACGCTGGAAGAAGCCATTGTGCAGGCCACCTGCGAGGTGTTTGAGCGCCACACCCAGATTCAAATCATCGCACCCGAGAAGCGTGTCCCCAGCATCGACAAGAAGACGCTGGGAAATGGCCGTTTGAAATCCATGATGGCCTTTTATGAAAAGGAAAATGTCGAAATCATCCTGAAAGATCTTTCCATGGGGGGGCGGTTTCCCAGTATCGGTGTGTTTTTCATCAATCACAATCTGCGGCCTGGTCGGCTGGAGCATAAAATCCTCGTTCCCGGCGTTTCGTTCAATCTGGATGAAGCGCTCAGCCGTTGCCTGACCGAAGTGATGCAAGGACGCGGCACGTTGAAGATGCCCACGCCCAATCTCGACCGGCCCGTCATGCATCGTTCCCGTATCGAAAATCTCTACCTGCTTTTCAAATGCTCGATTTCTCAAAAAGATATCTCCTTTCTCGAAGAAGGCGAGACACTTGCCTACAGGGGCGGTCAAAGCCGAGATATCTTATCGGAAATCGAAGCGATCAAAAAGATTTGCCAGGCTCTTGAAACCGACTTCATCGTGCTGGACCTCACCCACCCGGTTTTGCAGTTCCCTGTGGTGAGGGTCGTTCTGCCGGGCATTTCGGACTTCCTTCCATTTGTAAACAAAGATATTTTAACTTGCGTGGACACTAGCCCGGATTCCACATGGCGCGGGGAACATTTTAAATCCGCGATGGACTCGTTCTTCGCCGGTGATTGACGGCATCCCCATCGGGTGCCGGGCAGATCCCGCATCCCCGCCGGTGGCAAGATTCCTGTTGACATATGATACCCGCAGATTGGAGACTGTATTAACAGCCTCATGTGACTTTTCTATTCCTTTATCATCGTTTCAGCGGCTAGCTTCCAAGGGTTTAAGGTTTCCTTTCCAGACGGGTTCCCATCTATTCGAATTCGGCGGCATGCACTATTGTCAGGGGTGGCATCTATCGCATGTGGGCTGTTTTCGTTCTCAACCCATAGAGAAAGGAGGATACCATGGCCGTCAGAATCCTGATCAAGAGACGTTTCAAGGAAAAGCATTTCAAAGAAATTGTGAAGATGATTCGAGAACACCGATACGGTGCCATGGGGCAGGATGGCTATTTGTCGTCTGAAACCATGTGGGATATCAAGGATCCCTACCGGGTGGTGGTGGCCTCGACCTGGGAAACGCTCAAGCAGTGGAACATCTGGAAAAACAGCGAAGAGCGGGTGGCTGTAAACAAGAAAATCAATGGGTATCTCGATGGAGAGACCGAGTACGAGGAATATCAACTTGGGATGTATCCCCATTGAGATGTCGGACCGTTGCGTCGGTAAAATTCTTCATCCCCGCACAACCGGGGTACTATGGATTTGAATTTCAGGTTTCCGGTGTCAACTTCACATGCCATTTTTTCATGTACTTCCAGACTGCCGTGCTGCTCGTGCCCGGGCATCGGGCCGCCTCGGCCTTGTTCCAATCGCACTCGTCCAGCAAGACAATCAGCCGGTCGGGAGTCAAATCCCGACCGGGCCGACGCAGTCCGGCCGGCTTAGGAAGGCGGCGGTGGCCTATGCCACACGCCAAGCGGTCAAGTGCCGGTAACATGCACGGCGGGCGGCCCAGAAACTCCCCCGGCCTGCGCCGGGGGCAAACAGTCTGGGCCGCTTGTCCGCCGTTTGCATTCAACCGGCTCTAAGACCGCAGGCTCACGTGGCCCTGGCCCCCTGCCCCAATCACGCCTGCCATGCCCGTTGCCATGCGAATTATTTCATCAAACAACTTTTGGAAGGCACACCATTTAAAGTATATCCCATTCAGTTAGAACTGCTGATGGATCCCGTGATTGGCGGTGATGACGCGGATATCGATTTTGCGGCGTCCAGACCGTTGATAAACTCGCGACCGACTTGAACCCTTGGATGGTTCCGCCCGCTGCTGAAAAAAAGATCATCACGCTTTAAGTGAACAGTTGAGACGAACTCCCCATGTCCTGGCACCAGGCCCCCCTGACCTCTTTTTGTTTCCAGAGTGAGTCAAACCCGCGGCCGTTATGAGGAGGCGACATACGCCCCGTCTGTTCAGTTTGGTTTCGTCCTTTTTAAATGAATGGGGTTAAAATGGTTGCGAAAAATAAAAACACGTATATATTTCGGCACCTGTCGATGATGGGGGCGGTTTAAAACACGGGCTTAAATTGGATAAAGGAATGAAATAATATGGAAAAATCGATCATCAAGGGAACCGGGCGATATGTCCCCCCCCGATGTGTCACCAACCACGATTTGACCCGGTGGATGGATACCTCCGATGAATGGATTGTACAACGTACCGGTATTGAACAGCGTTATTGGGTTCCGGAGGAGGGTGGCGTCGGCGTTTCGGACTTGGGGCTGGAGGCGTCCAAAATCGCTTTGGATCGTGCCGGCTGGCGAGCTCAGGATCTCGACCTGATCATCTTCGCCACCTTGAGCCCCGACCTTTTTTTCCCAGGATCCGGTTGTCTGCTGGCCGATAAGCTCGGGCTTACGACGACACCGGCACTGGACATTCGTCAGCAGTGCACCGGTTTCCTTTACGGAATGGCCACGGCCGATGCCTATATCCGCAGCGGGATGGCCAAGCGGGTGCTGCTTGTGGGCGCCGAGGTGCACAGCACCGGCCTTGACGTTTCGACCCGCGGCAGGGACGTGGCCGTGATTTTTGGAGACGGTGCGGCCGCTGTTTGCCTGGAGCTGACGGAATCGGATGCCAAAGAGGGGGTTCTCGCATCTTGCCTGCATGCTGACGGATCCCTGGCGGAAAGTCTGATGACGTATGCGCCGGCATCCCGTGACAATCCCCGCATCAGCGAACAGATGCTTAGGGAGGGCAAGCACTATCCCGTCATGGACGGCCGCAATATTTTCAAGCATGCGGTTCGGCGGCTGCCCGAGGTGGCTGGTGAAGCGCTCGAAAAGGCCGGCCTGCCGCTTTCGGCGGTGGATCTGTTCATTCCGCACCAGGCCAACATGAGAATCAACCAGGGGTTTGCAAAGGCGTTGGATCTGCCGGAAGAGAAAGTCTACCACAACATCCAGCGTTACGGGAACACCACCGCGGCGAGCATTCCCCTGGCCTTCGACGAGGCCATCGAGAAGGGGTTGATCGGCCCGGGCAGCACCGTCATGTTCCTGGGGCTCGGCGCCGGCGTGACCTGGGGCGCGGTGCTTTATCGTTTTCCAGCCTGATAGACATTTCCCGGAAGTTTTTTGAAACGGCGTGCCGCCCGATCTGCCTCAAGCGTGGGAGGACGAGCGTGCGCGCCAGACGATTCCCGCCTGAAAAACCGGCTGGTGGCCTTCCGGACGCACCCCGAGGATGGCCTGCTTGCCCTCGGCCGCCAAGGTCTGGGCCTTCACCAAGATGTGTTCGCCCAAGTGCGTCTCCGATACGTAGTCGATGCGAATGGCGGCAATTTCGAATCGGTCATGCCTGGAAGCGTCGAAGCTGTCCAGGATCCAGCGCACGTAGGCCGCATTGTTCACGTGGCGGTTGACGTCCAGGTCGGAATAGCGAACGGAAAAAAGACGGAGATCAGACAATCCAACCGGATTGGCCTGCTTCTCGGTCACACCCTCAGGCCTGGCCGCCGCCCGGGTCGGAGGGACCCCTTGCATGAAAGGTCCCGGCCTCATGGGGCGGTGCTTATCCTGCGAGAGGATCAACCAGGCCGATATACCCGAACCGAACCGTTCGCCTGCATCGGAAAGAAACTCGAACTCCCGCAGCGCGAAAACCCCTTCCACGCCGCATGGCCAGGTTCGAGCCGTCACTCTTTGGCCCCAGGCCGGGTAGCGATCGATCTGCATCCGGCAGCGGGAAAGCACCCAAAGACATCCCTGACGAGACAACTCCTCCCGGCCCACGCCCAAATCACGGGCATGATGCCCGGCCGCCTCCTGAAAGCAGCAGAACAAGGCATCCAGCCGGGCCAGGCCGTTCATGTCCGCCTCGTGGGTGTCGATTTGAAATTGTTCCTTCCAAATGGGCCTGCCCATGCCGTTCCAGCCTTGATCATCTTTTCGCGTTTACTTCCGGTGACTCGAACCGGAGGAACAAAAGATTCAATTTTCCCGGCGCTATCTATTTCAAAGCGATGCGGGTGTCAATGGCAGCGGTTCACCTGATCTATTTGTTGCTTCAGGGATTGCGAGTCATTGGCGCAGTTAGGGTGAAGGCCGGGCTTCAGCGGTCTGTGAATAGGCCGGCCGTCTGGGTTTGGCTCAACTTCGATGAAAAAGGGCGGCCCCTTTTTGGAGCCGCCCTTCAATGGCCTGCATGGCCCGCAATGTCACGGAACCGGGGTACGTCTATTCGTTCAGATATTTAAAGGAGAGTTTCACTCTTGTGCGGTATGCGGTGACCTTGCCGTTTTCCACCTTCATGTCCAATTTACTGACTTCTGCGATCCGCAGGTCCTTGAGACTCTTGGCGGCGGTCTCGATGGCCACGCGGGCCGCATCTTCCCATGAAGTGGTGCTGGTCCCTACCAATTCGATGACTTTGTATACACTTTCTGCCATAAGCGCCTCCTTTGCCTGTTGGTTTTAGGTTTCTGAGTGTTGTGGCCTTGGTGATGCCCAGGCGTTTCACGACGCCTTCAGTGCCCAAGGTTTGCTGGTAAGCGGTATGATTTTCAATTTAGATCCCTTCAAGCCATTCTGTCAATCAATGATGTGTGAATCATCCCTAAATTTTCGGATACAATCGAGCGGCAATAGAAACTTCGGCCCATCTGCAGTGTGGAACGAAAGTGAGCATTCCCGGAATGTACGACTGGTTTGGCAGCCTCATGTACCGTGACCATTTTGGGTAAATCCCAACCCATTATTGTCAAATTTCGATCTCACATCGGGTGCTGTTGTCCTCAACAATTTGAATTATCATATGATATGGAAATGGCATGTAAAATGCCTTGCGTGTCACCAAAGATCCCTGGGCGATATCGAGCCTTTCAGCTGCTTTTCCCCGCCAGAGGCATTGAGATCGCCGACAATGAGCCACCGAAGAAAAAATAATTTGATCGGCCCAAGGAACAATTTCCATTTCATTGTAGGAGGCGGTTATGGCCCTGGATCGTATTTTGCCCATCGAACCGCAAGGATCCACGAATCCATTGGAATTACATTTAAAAACCTAATTGGTTGCGATGAAAATGAAAAGACACGTTCTGGTCGTCGACGATGAGAAAAGCACGCTGGCCCTGGTCTGCCAACTCCTTGAAAATTTAGGCCATCATACAACACAAGCCCATGGTGGCGAGGAAGCACTCAAATCCTTGGCAAATGATGTCGATATCGATTTTGTTCTGACCGACATCAACATGCCGGTAATGGATGGCTGGGAGCTCGCAGAACGCATAAAAGCGATGCATCCGAATCTGCCGATCATCGCCATGACCGGTGAGAGTCCAGGGGTGGTGATGCCTCGGCTGAAAAACGAGGGCATCAGCGGTGCGCTTTTCAAACCTTTCAAAATGAATCAACTCAAAGAGGCTGTCTCAGGTGTCCTGACGTTCGCCTGAGTGACGTGGTTCGTGCCCATCCACAAATGGCCAATTGGCCCGATATCGGTGTTGCACGAAAAATTTAATCCTCGGAATATCCATCATATGCCTGCGGTTAAATTTTTCGTGCGCCTTGATCTCGACCCAATTTGCTTATTTGCAGAAGGGCACTATTGACGCGTGGATAAGAGGGGTCCCTATCCATGGAATCGGCCGCGGCCTATGGCTCCGGACCGCCATGATCCCGGGATTTGTAGAAGATATCGAACCGCAACTTACCCTTTTCGGTCAAAAACGCTGTGTTGAGCATTTCACCGACGAAGGTCATCGCTGTTTCGATGGTGTAGATGTGACTCATGGAGGCCAGATGGATGGCCGCTTCATTGATGGCCAAGTTGAAATACGCCAGCAGTATCGGATCGACCGGGCGTATGATACCGTTGCGTATGGCGCCTTGAATCTCTTTAATCAGGTTTTCCATCATTTCCCGGTAGAGCCGTGACAAGTTCGATCTGGCCCATGGGTCCCCGATGATGGCTCCTGATCGCAGTTGATTCAGAATTTCACCCATTTTCGGATAGTGGGCATAAAATGTATTGAACATGATTCTCGATCGGTGGGCCGGATCTTTTTCATGTTTCACCGCTTCCCGGATTTTGCTTTTGAAATTTTTGATCACGTACTCGATGGCTTCAACGAAGAGTTCGCGCTTGTCTCTGAAATAGCGGTAGAAGGTCGGCGTGGAAATGCCGACCGCCTTGGCGATATCTTTGATGTTGGTCAGGTAGTAGCCGCGGTTCGCATACATTTGCAACGTGGCCTCTATAATCGCTTTTTTTTTCCCCGCTCTGGCCGCCCCTCTTTTCCCTGGCGGGTTGGCGTTGCCGTTTGACCCGCTCGGTTTGATCAGCGGGTCCCTCTCGTTCAACCGGTGCTTGATCACATCCAGGGGAATGCGAGTCGTTTTGGCGGTTTTCAGATAGTCGAGCTTAATCTTTTGAATGGTCTCAAGCCGCTTGACATGGAGGTCATCGTAATAGGCCATGGTATGGCCGGTTTTGTGCGGGCGGTGCAGCAGACCGTAGTTGACGTAGTGGTGAATGGTCGAACGGGAAATGCCTGTAATTTTTTCCAACTCGCTGATTTTCAGATTCTTATTGCGGGTCATGAGAGATCCTGGGGTATCGTCGATGGTCCATCAGCCGGGCCGACCCCATGCTCAGAAAGGGTTGCCCAACTATGAAGTCGATATTGTAAGGTTAAACTATAAAGTAAAAAGTCGATTCGTTCTGGAATCTAACCTGATTTCGCCTCAGTATATTGCTCGCATACACTGAACTGCATTTTACTTTATAAAAAATTATAATGAAATAAGATTATTAAAATTTTTGTACCGGTTAGCTGCCTTCGCTTTTTTATTTGACAACCCCCATCTGATCTTGCAGAAAATACGGCCCATCTGTGGATAAACTCAATCCGATTTAACACGGCATAACGTCATTTAGGCTGACTTCGATACTAGTGCCGGCGAACCGATATTCCCTGGCGCCGAAAGGATTACGCATGAAAACCAGAATCATCAACGTACCAAGAGGGGTGTTCAATATTCGGGAGGGTGGTGATCTTGAGGGTTACCCGGTGATCATGCTGCATGGTTGGCCTGAAAGTTCCTATTGCTGGGAAGGGGTTGCCAAACATCTCGATGCGCGCCTGCATCTTATCGCACCCGATCTGCGCGGACTGGGCGAAAGCGAACGTACCTTGGATGTAAAAGCCTATCAGAAGCTGGAGCTGGCCAAAGATGTCGTCGAGATCGTCGACGCCCTTCACATCGACACATTTTTTCTGGTCGGTCATGATTGGGGCGGCATCGTGGCCCAGGAAATCGCGCTTTTGATTCCGGCGAGGGTGAAACAGCTGGTTATCATGAACATCCCCGTCATCACCAACGCCGCCGGCGCGCAGGAGGCATCCCGGGCGCTCGCCGCCATGCGCTTCATGCCTTACTGGTACCAATACTTCCAGATGCAGCCCGGGTTGGCGGAAGCCATGATCAAAGGCAATGAAGATGTCTGGGTGCGTTATTTCTTCGGGAAAAAAGGTCGCGACGGCACTATTCCAGCCGAATCCATCGCCGAATATATCCGCTGCTACGCGATTCAGAATACGCCGGCCACGGGCGCATCCTATTATCGAGCCATGCAGCTGGATGCCAAGCACTGGTCCGCGCTTGCCGGCAGAGAATTTCCAATGACGTCCCTGTATATTTACGGCACAGAAGAGATCACCATCGTCCCGGAAAACCTGAATCACCTGGAGGATTGCTTCGACACCATCCGGGTGGAAAAATTGCAGGCCGGGCATTTCGTCCAGGAAGAAAAACCCCGGGAAGTCGCTGAGCTGATGAATGATTTCTTTGATACCTTGACATAGCATCAAACGACAAGAACGTCATCAGCGTGTTCGAATTCCGCGCGATCGTGCGATCTCGATTCGGCGGCGGGATCGGTCACGCACTGACACGGGAATGAATGAAAATTTTCAACAGAGCGGCCTGATCCTGGTTCGATAGGACTCAGCAGTTGCTTCAGAAAGGCCCCAAAACCATGCGCGGCCTTTCGCGGGTTTTTGCTTCCAAAACAAACACAAGGAGAAGGAAATGAAAAAGTTACTGATGTCGATGGCTTTAATCTTGTTTGTAATTTCGCTGCTCCCGATGAACGCTGCGGCCAAGGAGACCGTATTGAAGCTTGCCACCTGGGGCCCTCCCAAGCATTTCATCGCCGAAGCCCGGGGGCAGTGGATCGAAGAGGTGAACACGACGCTTGCCGGACGAGTGAAAATCGTGGACTACCCCGGCGGCCAGTTGTTCGGTCCAAAGGACATGCATTCGGCTGTGGCTAAAGGACAAGTGGAGCTCGGGCTCGTGCTTCAACCGTCCATGCTGGCGATGGTGCCGATGCTGCAGGGGGTTTATCTGCCATTTGCTTTTGACAACCTGGACCAGGTCGATCAGGCCTATTCAGGGGAAACGCTGGCCATTATCGAAAAGGCCATGGAGGCAAAAAACCTGAAGCTGATCTATGTCAGTTACACGGATGGGGTCCAGGTCTACAGCAACAAGAAAAACATCGTCTCCACGGACGATTTCAAAGGTTTACGAATTTTGTCCGCCAGCCCGATCTTTTCCGAGATCATGGCCAGGCTCGGTGCGGCGCCGGACACCTCCATTCCTTATACCGAGCAGTACATGGCCTTGCAGAGAGGGGTGTCCGATGCGGTGGCCACGTCCATCGTCGGTGGTTTTTTCGAGAAAAACTATGAGGTGGCGCCCTACATTACCAAGATGGATATGAGCTTCGCAACAGTCCTGGTGGTTGCAAATCTCAAGAAGTGGAAAAAGCTTCCGCAGGATGTTCAAGATACCATCATCGCACTAGGCCGGCAAAAAACGGCCTATTCTTTGGCGATGGCCAAAGGATGGGAGCAAAAATTCACCGCCGAGATGGAAAAGCTGGGAGCCACCATCACCCGCATTCCAGAAGAGGAGCGTGAGAAAATAAAGCGGATCAGTCGTGAGGTCTGGCTCGACTGGGCCAAGAAAAACGGCAAGGAAGCCGAGGCACTCCTGGAACTGAGCCTGAAAATCGTCGACAGTGCTAAGTAATTGAGCAAACCCAAGGTGCCTTGCCCTTTGCAACCGGTCGGACGGCAAGGCGCCCTTGCTCTTCGATATCCACCTTCGCCGGCATCTGCAAACAGGAACCCCATGCAAACGCCAACTCGAAAGACAGCGGCCCTCCGATGGATTGACAGCGCCTGCGATATCGGCGGTATTATTGCCGCCATTTGTCTGGCATTCGTGACGCTTTCCATCTGCTACGATGTTTTCATGCGCTATTTTTTCAGTGCACCCACGGTGTGGGTGCAGGAAATGAGCATCTATCTGTGTATCGCTATCGGCTATCTGGCGTGCGGCTACGCGCTGAAAAACGACAGCCACTTTTCCATCACGCTGCTGGTCGACCGCATGACGGTCAGGAACCGACGCCGCATGAAAATATTCACCCACTTCGCGGGCATGGCCTATTCGGCCGTTTTCGTCATCAAGGGATATGAAAATGCCAGGTTCGCCTACGATATCGGAGACACGAGTTCCGGCCTGATGGCGACCCCCCTGTGGATTCCCTGGATGCTGGTGCCCATCGGAGGATTGCTGCTGGGATTGCAGTTTCTGAAGAAAATGATCGAGGAGATTCAGAATCGGAAACAGAGCTGAACGGCACTTCAATGCGGATTTGCTAATGAACCACTCTTTGAGGCTGAAGAAATGACTCTCTACGTGCTCGGGTTTATGGTAGTTTTTTTATTGGTGCTCGCCTCGGGGATTCCCGTGGGGTTCGGGCTTGGCATTCTGGCGTTCGGCATTTTGACGGCCTACATGGGATTCGATTCGGCCATGTCCACCGGCGTCTCCAAGGCGTATGCTTCGCTGGATACCAGCACGCTAGTGGCCATACCGCTCTTCATTCTGGCAGCCCAGCTGATTTCGGAAACCGGCATGGGAAAGCGCCTGTTCGACGCTGCCAAAACCTTCATGGGCCGTTTCCGTTCGGGACTCGGCCCGGCAACCGTGGTCAGCAGCGGCGTGTTCTCGGCTATGACCGGTTCCAGTTTCGTGGCCGCGTCCACCATGGGCCTGATCGCCATTCCCGAGCTGCGCAAAGCCCGCTATTCTGATGCCGTCATCGCGGCCGCTATCTCCGCGGGCGGATCCCTGGGCAGCGTGATCCCACCGAGTCTGGTCATGATCATTTATGGCTATCTAACCGACGAATCGGTGGGAAGACTCTTCATGGCCGGGCTGATACCCGGTCTGGTGCTGATCCTCCTTTACTCCTTCGCCCTTTCTGTGGTGACCAACATCGGTTTTGCGCGTCAGCGCAAAAAAGCAGCCGAAGGGCAAAAGGACATGGTGATGGAGCAGGGCACCGGAGCCCAAAACCTGGCCATCGCGGTGGAGGCGCCGCCGATGACCCGCTTGACCGCTTTAAAAGAGGCGTTCTGGGGATTGATGGCACCGGTCATCATCCTGGCAGGCATCTATCTGGGGATCTTTACGGCATCGGAAGCCGCTGCCGTGGCCGTGGTCTATTGTGCAGCCGTTGGTTTGTGGATCTATCGCACCCTGACGCTTAAAAAGCTTTGGGGCATACTGATGTCATCGGCCAATATTTCGGCCATGGTGGCCGGGGTGGTGATCGGCGGTTATGTTTTGGGCTTCAGCGTCGTGATTGGAAGAATACCGCAACAAATTCTGGAATTCATCGTCGCCCAGAATTTTTCGTCCGCCTTTCTTTTCATCGTGGTCAATATCATCCTGTTCATCATGGGGATGTTTTTGGAAAGCATTTCGCTGATCTATCTGGCGATCCCGCTGTTGTACCCGGTCGTATTGCATATGGGGTGGGACAACATCTGGTTCGCCGTCATTCTTCTGCTCAATGTCAACCTGGGACTCATCACCCCCCCGATGGGCGGCGTTCTTTTCATCATCTCACAAATCGGGGCCATTCATATCAATACAGTCATCAAAGGCGCCTTGCTTCCGGTCGCCGTTCTGCTGGTATTGCTTGGACTGTTGCTTTTTTTCCCCCAAATGGCCACGTGGCTGCCGAGTCTGATGTGAGTAAAAAGAGGCGTGTCTGACTTGGTATGATCCCAACAGGGAAGCATTATGATCGGCCAATTCAGGAAAATTCCATTTGGTCTGGATCTGGCCGACAAGATATTCCGTTTTTCGTATAGGGACCGAATCAATTCGGGGTGAACCGAAAAGCCGTCCCGCGCATACGGCAGGGTCCTGACCAATAAGGTATCCAAGCCGACAGACTCATCTTTTTGACCCAGGCCGGTCGATCCTCAATTTATAAAAATTGCAGTCACACAATTGACGTTCAATCATTCAACGGGTCATCGCCAGTGGACGGTCCCGCCGCGACACCTCTGATTCGGTCCCGTGTTGACAAATCTTGGAAAATATCACGATGAGTTGGTATCAATGGGACCGCAACGAATACCCGGCGAGGTACGACCACTAATAAGGAGAAAACAATATCGTGAATTCGAATTTAGCGCAGTATCTGCAGGCCACAGAAATCATCGATTATCACCATCCGACAGTCAAGGCCTTCGTTTTAAGGCGAATTCAAGGTGCTTCAACGCCAAGGCAGCAGGCAGTAAAGCTCTATTACGCCGTCAGGGATGAAATTAGGTATGATCCTTACAGCATCGACCTTTCAGTCAAAGGATTGCAGGCGAGCACCACTTTGCAAACCGGCCGGGGATGGTGCGTGCCGAAGGCGGCTTTGTTGGCGGCATGTTGCCGGAGTCTGGGCATTCCGGTCAAACTAGGCTATGCGGATGTGAGAAATCATCTCTCGACCGCCCGCATGCGCGAGCAAATGAAGACAGATATTTTCTTGTGGCATGGCTATACCACGATCCTTCTCGATGGCAAATGGGTGAAGGCAACGCCTGCTTTCAACATTGAACTCTGCCATCGGTTTCAACTCAAACCACTTGAATTTGACGGGACCTGCGACTCGATCTATCACCCCTTCGACCTACTTGGAAACAGACACATGGAGTATTTGCGAGACCGAGGTGAATTTGCCGATGTCCCCATTGATCAAATAATTAAAGATTTCTATCACACCTACGGCTCGCCTCAGCAATTGGGTGCCTTTGATTTCCAAAAGGATGTCGATCAGGAGAATCCTTTGGGGCGATGATCGTGGGCTGAAGGGGAGGGGGTATAACGGTCAATGCCGCCAGGCCCGCTCCCCGACCACGCCGTCAATCGTTTTCAGAAGCATACGGTTCCATATCCCGCATTTTGGAGTCGTCCAAGGACTCGGAGATGCCGGCCAGGTAGCGGGCCACGCTTTTTTTGTCTTCAAAATCGTAGCCGATATTCAAGGCGATGGTTTCCATGATCGGAGAGCCCCCGCCGTGTACGCCGGCTATTTTGTACCACGACGCCATGCTCGAGGCGCCCACGTTCTCGACAAATTGCCAGATTTTACGGGACGTTTCCGGGGAGAGGTTCGGATTCCTGACGATAAATCGTTCCAACGCCTCTTTATTCTCTCCTTTTTCGAAATCGCCGCTGAAGGGCATGGTGACGGCGATACCGCCCGCGATTTCCGTCAACAGGTTATACTCGTGATAGATGGTCTCTCCAGTGAGCCGCCGTCCCACGTTGGCATAAATCTCATTGGGGAAGAAAACGCCGCTGGCGGTTTTTTCGCCGTAGATGGCCGCTGCAATACCGGCCGCATAGGCCAGTTCTGCGGCACCGGCAAATTCGGAGAGCTTTTCCTTGATGTGACTGGCCTTGGCGATGTTGTTCGCCTCGGCGGCCAACGCCGCGGCCCCACACAAGATGTCGGACACCGCAGGCTTGCACCCGCTGTAGCTGTGGCGGTGGGAATCGGCAAACAGCAGTGCCAGCCGCCGGCCGAACTGCCATTCGCCGCACATGAAAACCCTCTCCTTGGGCACGAATACCTTGTTGAAAAAGACGATGCAGTCGGACACGCCATAGCTGCAGAACGGCCCGGCTTCGGGCTTGTCTTTGTCCCGCAGCCACACCGGACGGGTAATCAGGCTCAAGCCTTCGATATCAGCCGGTACGGCAAAGGCCACCGCGAAGTCGCGGTCTGCCTCTCCCAGGGCCCGGGTCGGCAAGGCGATGATCTCATCAGCATAAGGGGCTTGGGTGATCGACATTTTAAAGCCGGATACCACGATGCCGTCCTTTCTCTCCTCGACAAGGTGCAGATAGGCATCGGGGTCCTGCTGCTCGCTGGGCCGTTTCATCCGGTCCCCTTTGCTGTCGGTCTGGGCGCAGCATCCATCCAGATCCTGGCCGTGGTAGACCTTCAGGTAGTCTAAAAACCGCTGGTGGTAATCGCTGCCGTTGGCCAGGTCCATCTCCTTGGTGCAGATGGCCAGGGCGTTGATGGCATCATGGCCCATGCACCGTTGGATGCAGCCGCCCGCCCGGCGGGCCCCGAGCCGAATCAGTTTCTGCTTCTGGATCAGATCGTAAGGGTTCTGTGGAAGATGAGCCCAGCGGTTGATCTCTTCTCCGGTGACCGATGACACGGCCGTCGCCAATTTCTTCCACTCCGGATCCTGCGCCAGGTCGAAGGTGATGTCGAGAACGTTGATTCCCGGCCGCAGGCGCGGATCGTCCCTTCCGACCCGCTCGCCTCCGATGAAGATGTTGGGCCGCATGGCAAAAAGCTTTTCATGGTAGGCTTCCTTGGTTCGCAGCATAGGGCACTCCTTTGATTTTGGTTTATTGTCCGCCGGTCACATGAAACACCTGGCCGGTGAGGTATTTGGATCCATCGCGGATCGCAAACAAGACCGTTTCGAGAACGTCGGAGATTTCTCCGAGACGACCCGAAGGAATTTCTTCCAGAAGTTTTCTCCCAAGGACCTTTTCAATTTTCAGGGGCCGAACGCCTCGAATATAGCCCGGGACGATGCAGTTGACATTGACAGAGGCTGCCGCCAGTTGGCGCGACAGGGACCTGGTCAAGGCGACGGCGCCGGCTTTGACCACCTCGAAGCGGACCGGATCGGTATAATTGTCCCAGGCCCATGGCGCGATATAGACGATTCGTCCCATGCCTCTTTCGCCCATCCGGTGTTTAAAACCGGCCGCAAGATCCTGGGCCAGACGCAAATTATTCTCGAAAGCATCCGCGGCTTCCTTCCTGACCGGACCGTCGGGCATGTCGGTGGTGCCGACACCCAGGTCGTGCAGGTAGATATCCACAGGACCGAATTCATTTTCGATGCGGCCGATGCGTTTCGTTGTCAGACGATCGGTCTCGTCGACGACCAAGACCGGCTCGCAAACGGCCCCGGTCTGCATGCCGATGGACGACTGCAGCAGGTCGTCGTGCCGGTTGACCTGGGCGATCACCCGTGCTCCGCGGGCTGTGAGATCGCTGCAGACGGCCTGCCCCAGAAGGGTTCCCGCGTTGACCATCAAAGCCGTTTTCCCCATCAGCGAGCCGGTATCAGGGCCGGACGCCGGAACACCTTTCACCGGTGCGAGCAGGCCGTGGGAAATGATATCCATAATGCTGTGTTCCGCTTCGAGCCGCGTCGAGTGGCCTCGCAGGTCCCATCTCTTGATGGTCCAGGCGTCGATCATCGATTTAATCAGGTTGGACGCCAGTCGCAAATTGCACAGCGGCATCTGTCCCCGGGCAATGCATTCGTTCAGGACGATTTCGAACATTTCCAGGTGGGCCCGCTCCTTCTCGAGAAGCTTTTTCAGAAAGGTGCCTTTCAGGATGTGGCTTTCCTGATAGATCAGCAGCAAGGCATCGGCCCATTGATCCATGAGGTTGAACTCACTGTGGATCATGCGGCGCAGCTTTTCGACGGGATCCTGGATATCCTCGATGCTCCGATTGAGAATCTCCATGGCCGATCCGGCCAGTAAATCATGGATCAGAAAGAAGATATCTTCCTTGCTTCCCACATAGTCATAGATGTTGCCATAGCTCAGGCCCGCTTCTTCGGCCAGATCCTTTAAGGTGGTTTTGTGAAAGCCATGGCTGGCGAAAAGCTTGATTCCAGCCAGGATGATCTGGCGGCGGCGGCGCTCGACCAGTTCCCTGTTTTTAATGGTGGTGGGAATTTCAACCAAGCCTACTCCCTGAAAAGATGTAACGATGCGAAAATATGATTACCCAATCGGAAGGTGAATACCTAATCGCATTTACTCAGGAAGCCGGTTCGCTGTCAAGAACAAAAGAATGGAAATGGATGCCAAAACCTTGGCCTTACTCTCGCCCACGGATCTGATCCGAGTAATTGGGCTTCGGGTTTGTATGGGAAATCCCGGCAGGGCAACTAGGTTCACCAAGCTGTTTCACCCGGGAAATCAGACTGTAACCTCTATAGGTTCAGTTCTCCGGTTCCCAGATTCGCTTCCAGACCCAAGCTAACCTGTCCAATCTCCGATCGGCGCGGATCCGAGCGTTTTGGGTGGGGACAGGGTGCGGATTTCCAATTTCTCCGACTTTGAATTGGAAGAAATAATCCGGTTCCAGCCCCATCCTCAAATCCGATAGGACAATGGCCCCATCGAGCTCTTTTACCGAATAAAAACCATGCGTAAACCACTGCAGGCGTTGGACCGGCCAGTGTTCTTCGAGACTCTCCAACAGCGCGCCGTTGCTGGGATAGTGTGTGAAGGGGATATCCCCGGTTTTATCGAGCAGAGAATAGAATCCTTCATAATAGCCGTCGCCGACCATCACCAGGACGCGCCACAGTACGGTGTTGAACGGCGCGGGAACCGTTAAAAACCGTTCATATGCTATGGCTTTTCGTTCCAGAGATTGCGTGACGATTTGATTGACATGCAGCTTGGCACCAACGCTCCAGGCAAGGTAAAGGGTACTGATGACGAGGCAGATGGTATTGACCGTATGGCCCTTCAAACTCGTTCGACGCAACAAGAGCGCCGCCAGCACCCCGCCAATCAACGGTAGAGAATACAGCGGATCGATGATGAAAATTGTGGACCACATGACCGGCGGTGTCGGCAACGGCCAGAATATCTGGGTGCCATAAACGGTAAGACAATCCAATAGAATATGTGTCATCAGTGCCAGGAAAACCAGAGCAGACCATCTTCTGCGATATTGAATCGTTTGCGGGTGCAATTTAAGGGCGATCCATACAAAAACCGGCGTAAGGGCGGTCAGCACAAACATCGAATGGCTGAAGCCCCGGTGATAGGTAAAGTTTTTTACCGCATCACCAAACGGAATCAGGATGTCCAGGTCAGGAAACAAGCCGAGAACACCACCCCACAAAAGGGCACGTTTGCCGATTTGTTTTCCCAGGACGGCTTCGCCCAGGGCCGCTCCCAGCGCTATTTGGGTGACTGAATCCATTGGCCGCCCATTCCTTTTTATTGATATACGGTTGACGTCACCGTAGAAAAACCGGAATTCGTTTTTTCCGTCATCCCGGCGAACCCCGGGATCCATTTTTTTCAATATGTTCTGGATGCCGGCGTTCGCCGGCATGACTCTTCTGCGACTTATTACGGTTTTATCACGGTTAAAAACGCCAAGCACCTGACATCATAAAACAGCAGGTCATAAGCACATACACCTCATACAAAACTATAAGCCTTAGATGTGGGAAGGCAAAAATGGATGAATGATCCTTCATGCATATTAAATAAGGCAGGGCCTGAATCGAGGCCCTGCCTTCTTTTAAACCGCCTGACCAGCAGACCAGATCTCTGGCCCGCTGGAACGCGTATTGCGCTAAAGCAACTGGATGTTTTCCATATCAGCTAACGGATAGGTTGCAATCCCTTTGCACGGTGTCTAATCGCATCGTTTAAGTCATACTGAGCGGCTTTCCATCTGCCTGCCTCATCTGCTGAAAACTTCTCTTGTTTCCAGCGGGCGGCTTCCCGTACGCTGAATTGCTGCTGGCTCCATTCGGCAGCTTCATTGCTGCTGAAGCCTTTACCGTGCCAGCTCAAAATCGTCCCCGCATCGGTTATGCCGGCAGCGTACCATCCCTTAACGTTTTCAGGATTCAGGTCGGCTTCCCGGAAGGTGTTTGCGGCTTCAGCGTTTATACCGAGCTTCTGCCACTCGGAAATCTCGGCTTCGGACATGCCTTCCCATGTGGGCATGCTCGCACATCCCCCTAAAGCCAACAGACATCCAATTGCTGCTATGACAACCCATAATCGTTTCATTGCACACCCCCTTGTGTTGTGGACTGTGATTCAGTCGCACCGTTTTTACCGGTTTGTGAACCCAGGCGATCGGCCTGGGCGATCCACCCGCCCCCCATGGCTTTGTAGACGGATATCAATGACCCCAGGAGATCGATTTCTTTCTGGACCATTTCAAGCTCGGCAGAAAAGAGCGAGCGTTCCGCATCGAGCACCTGCAGATAATCGACCTTGCCCTGATCGAACTGCAGACGGGCCAACTCGGCGGTCGAGGCCAGTGCTTCAACCTGATTGTTCTGGACAACGGCCTCTTCGCGGCCCTTGGTGGTTCTCACCAGCGCGTCTTCAACCTCGCGAAAGGCCTCCAGTACGGTCTGGCGATACTGCAACAGCGCCTGTTGCCGCAGGGCTTCGCTTTGGGCCACCTGCCCGGAGACTGCGCCAAAATTGAGCAGGGGGCCAGCAATCCCGGCGGCCAATGAGGAACTCTCCGAACCGCCTCTGAAAAGGCCGCCCAGGTCGCCGCTCACACTTCCCAGCAGGCCGGTGAGACTGATGGTGGGGAAATAGGCGGCTCGGGCCACGCCGATCTGGGCATTGGCCGCCACGAGATTCTGTTCGGCCTGGAGGATATCGGGGCGCCGCTCCAGAAGGGTCGAGGGCAGGCCGGCCGGGATTTGGGGCGCAGGCAAATCGTCGATCTCTCTTCCTCTCGGAATCTCTCCAGGCAACTGGCCTATGAGCACGGACAATAGATTTTCCTGCTGGCGGATCAGCGACTCATAGCGCGGAACGGCTTTGCGGGCCGATTCGTACAGGGAGCGGGCCTGGCTGAGCTCCAGCTGACTGATGGCGCCGTATTCGTATCTCAGTTTGAAGATCTCGTAGCTTTCGGAGAAGGCGTTCTCCGTCTGGCGGGCGATGGAGAGTTGTCGGTCGAGACCCCGCAGCGCGATGTAGTTGGCGGCGACATTGGCCACCAGTGTCATCAACACGGCTCGGCGGCCCTGTTCGCTGGCCAGCAGCCTGGCACGCGACGCTTCATTGGCCCGCCGGATGCGCCCCCATAAATCCAATTCCCAGGTGGCGTTGAGGCCGACCTGGGCCGTGTCGCTGGAAATACCGCCTGCACGCTGGGCGGATAGATTGGCCCCTGCGCCGATTTGGGGGAAAAATTGCGAGCGGGTCGTTTCCAACTCGCCCAGGTATTGATCCACTCGGGCCGCAGCGGCTTGCAGATCCAAATTCTGGCGCACGGCGCGCTCAACCAGTTCGTCCAACGCCGGGTCATCGAACTGGCGCCACCAGGCCATGTTGGAAAGTTCGACGGCGGCCGGGTAATCGATGGTCCACTGCTGCGGCACCGCCACCTCGGGCCGTTTATAATCGGGACCTACCGTGCAGGCCGTCAGCATCAGCACCAGGATGAGGATGAAAGCATCACGCATGAGGGATGACCTCCTTGGAAGGGACCGCGTCTTTAGCGGCGGAAGCGGATCTTTTGCCGGTGCCCGAAAGGCGCGTCAATAGAACGAAGAACAGCGGCACGAACAGGGACGCCACCACCGTGGAGGCGATCATGCCGCCGATCACGCCGGTGCCGATGGCGCGCAGGCTGTTGGCGCCGGCCCCGGTAGCCAAGGCCATGGGCACGCAACCCAGAATAAACGCCAGGGAGGTCATCACGATGGGCCGCAGCCGGAGCCGCGCCGCCTCGATGGCCGCCTCGCCCGCCGGCATGCCGGAGCGCAAGTTCTCTGAGGCAAACTCGATGATCAAAATGGCATTCTTGGCCGCCAGGCCCACCAGGGTGACCAGACCCACTTGAAAGTAGACGTCGTTCTGAAGTTTCAACAGCCAGGTCAACAGCAGCGCGCCACCCACCGCAAAGGGTACCGCCAGGACGACGCCCAGGGGAAGCGTCCAGCGTTCATACTGGGCCGCCAGCACCAGGAACACCATCACAATGCCGAACCCGAACGCCATGGCGGACGCGCCGCCGGCCTTTTTTTCTTCGAATGCCTGGCCCGACCAGGCAAATCCGTACCCCTCGGGCAGCACCTCCCGGGCCACACTCTCCATGGCCGCGATGGCCTGGCCGGAGCTGTATCCAGGTGCCTGGCTGCCGGTGAGTTTGGCCGCCGGAAATCCATTGAAACGGGTCAACAGGTTGGGGCCGGCCACATATTGAATTCGGGCCACCGCCGAGAGGGGAATGGTATCGCCGCCCGTTGTGTTGACATGGATCTGTGCAAAGTCTGCCGGTGAATCGCGGAACTGGGGATCAGCCTGCAAAATGACCTGCCAGATGCGGCCGTATTCGACGAACTGTCCCACCGCCGAAGAGCCGAAATAGGTTTGCAGAGTCTCGAACACGGTTGAGACCGGCACGCCAAGCAGTTCGGCGCGTTGGCGGTCCAGATCGAGAAAGATCTGCTGCTGGGCGGCTGAAAAGGTCGAAGAGACGGCGCTCAGCTCGGCGCGTTCACGGCTTTTGGTCATGAACAGGCGCGTCACCCGTTGAAGGTCCTGGGCGGAGTGACCGCCGCGATTTTGAATGTAAAACTCGAACCCGCCCGTGGTTCCCAGGCCTGGGATGGAGGGCGGATTGATGGGAAAGGCGATGGTCTCCTTGAGGCCGGCCATTTGGCGACCCGTTTCGGCGATGACCGCGAAGGCGCTGTTCTGCCGGCCCTTGCGCTCTTGCATGGGTTTCAAGGCCGCGAAGGCCAACCCGGCGTTCTCCTTCACGCCCCCGTCGATGAGGCTGTAGCCATCGATCTGGGCGACGTCGCCCATGGCCGGATGGTTTTTCAAGATGGCCACCGCCTTGTCACTGGCGGCCACCGTGCGTTCGAGACTGGCCGCATCGGGCATCAGGTTGGCGGTCAGAATATATCCCTGGTCTTCCTGGGGCACGAAGCTGCCTGGCACGATACGGAAGAGAAAGAGCGTACCGGCGATGACGGCGGCGAAGAGGAGCATGCCGACGACTGGATGGCCGATCAGCCAGCGCACGCCCGCCACGTAGACGTTGGTCAACCGCGTGAACCCATTTTCAAACCAACGGAAAAATCCCTTTTTCTCGCCATGGCCCGGTTTGAGGATGCGGGCCGCCATGGCCGGGGAGAGGGTCAGGGCCACCACGCCGGATATGACCATGGATATGGCAATGGTCACGGCGAACTGCTTGTAAAGGGTCCCGGTCATGCCCCCCAGGAAGGCCACCGGCAGGAAGACCGAGCAGAGCACCAGCACGATGGCCACCAGCGCTCCGGAGAGCTCCTGCATGGCCTTGCGCGTGGCCGCCATGGGCGGCATGCCCAATGCCGCCATGTTGTGCTCCACGTTCTCCACCACGATGATGGCATCGTCCACCACCAGCCCGATGGCCAGTATCATTCCGAACAGGGTCAGCATATTGGTGGAAAAACCGAGTACCTTGATGCCGATATAGGTGCCCACGATGGCCACTGGTACGGCGATGATGGGAATGATTGTGGCGCGCAGGCTCTGCAGGAAGATGAAGACCACCAGGATCACCAGCACGACGGCTTCGAAGAAGGTGGTCACCACTTTGTTGATCGAAGCCTGGGTGAAGGCGCTGGTGTCCAGGACGATGCGCGACGTCAACTCCGGCGGGAAGTTGGGTGTCAACTCCGCGAGCAGGTCGCGTACCTGCCGGCTGGTCTGGATCGCATTCGCTCCGGGCTGCTGGTAGACCACGATGGCCACGGCCCGCCGGTCGTTGATCTTGGAAACGATCGAGTAGTCCTTGGCGCCCAGCTCGGCACGGGCCACATCTTTCAATGTGACGAGGGCTGTCCCGTCGGGTGCGGCGCGAACGATAATCTCTTCGAACTGCTCGGGAGTGGTCAACATCCCCTGGGCGGTCACCACGAAGCTCTGCTGGGTGCCCGCCGTGATCGGCGCCTGTCCGATTTGCCCGATACCGAAAGCGCGGTTCTGGCGTCCGATGGCCGTCGAGATCTCCTGGGGCGTGATGCCCAGCTGGGCCATACGGTCGGGCTTGAGCCAGATGCGCATGGCCACGTCGGGCTGGGGAAACATACTGGCCAGATTGGCGCCGGGGATGCGTTTGATGGCATCCAGGATGTTGAGATTCGCGTAGTTGGCCAGGTAGGCGGTGGTGTAGCGATCGTCGGGGGAGAAGAAACTGATCACCATCATGAACGACTGGGAGCGCTTTTCGACATTGACCCCCTGACGGCTGACCACCTCGGGCAGTTTGGCCGAAGCCTGATTGACCCGGTTCTGAACGTTGACCTGGGCGATGTCCGGGTCGGTGCCCGGTTCGAAGGTGACGGTGAGCGCCATGGCACCGGACGAGGAGCTGGTGGAGGACATGTACATCATGCCGTCCACCCCGTTGACCTGCTGTTCGATGGGCGCTGCCACGGTATTGGCTATTACTTCGGCTGTGGCGCCGGGATAAAACGCCGCCACTTGAACGGTGGGCGGCGCAATGTCCGGAAACTGGGCCACTGGCGTGGCCTGCATGGCCAGGAAACCACCCAGGGTGATCACGATGGCGATCACCGTCGCAAAAACCGGTCGGTCGATAAAAAATCCTGCCATGGCTCAGTTGCTTTCCGCCGGCACGGCCGTTTGTACAGAAGTTTCCATTTCGCCGACCTTGACCGGGGCACCCGGCGCCAGGCGCTGAAAACCATCCACGATCAAACGGTCTCCGGCTTTAAGACCCTCATCGGCGACCCAGTCCTGGCCGATCCACGCCCCCATCACCACCGGCCGCACCTCGGCCACGTTCTGGTCGTTGACGACGTAGACCACGTGTCCATTGGCGGTCTGCTGGACCGCTCTCTGGGGAATGACGATGGCATTGGGCCGGAAGGCCCCTTTCACCTTGACGCGCACGGCCATGCCCGGTAGGAGCTCGCCATCCGGATTGGGCAGTTCCACACGGACCTGAAACGTGCCCGTATTCTGGTTGAAGGTCGGATCGGCGAAAGAGAAGCGTCCTTTTGGAGCATAAATCTGGCCGTCGCTGAACTCGACTTCTACCTCAAAGTCGCTCATGCCGGGCGAAACCACCTTGCCGCGCTTGGACTGCTCGCGCATGCCCAGATATTGGTTCTGTGTGACGCTGAATTCCACCCAGATGGGATCCATGCGCGTCACGCTGGTCAGCCTTGCATCCGGCGACCCGGCGGTCAGAAACGCCCCTTCCCGCACCAGGGCCTCTCCCGCCACACCGCGGATTGGGCTCCTGATGGTGGCATAGCCCAGGTCCAACGTCGCTTTTTCGACCCTTGCCCGGGCCCGGTCCACCATGGCGTCAGCGATTCTCAAACGACTGGTGGCATTGTCGAGGTCGCTCCGGCTCACTGCGTTTCTTTCGGCCAACGGCCGAATACGATCCAGTTCCACCTTGGCGATCCAGTATTCGGCCCGGGTGCGTGCCAACTCCGCTTTTTCCGCATCAAGTTGCACCTGCAGGGGCTTCGGATCGATTTCAAACAGCACATTGCCCGGGTTCACCAGGCTGCCTTCCCTGTAGGCGATGCGGTCGAGAAAGCCACTGACCCGCGCGACCACATCGACGTGGTGCGAGCTTTTGACCTGCGCCACGAACTCCGGTGCCAGCGGCACGTTCTTCGGCGCGAGGGTCATTACTGTCACCTCGGTGGCCATAACCGACGTCTGACGATCCTTCGGATCATCGCACCCGGCCAGCACACTGATAAAAAGGCCGAATGCAAAGCTCCAGCAGACCGCCTTTGGAAACAAGACACCATGGGTCAACCATTTGATGCAATTCACGGATGAACTCCTACAAACTTGGTGGTTACATGTAAGGCAGGCTATATTGTATGGATCAGTCCAACATGAAAGCTGGTTATTCTGAAGCCAGCAACCTGTTAATGCAGGCGCTTGCCTCGGGCAGTTCTTTGAGTAATATTTTGTTAAAATCCTTCGTGAAATGGTGACTCACGCTATCGGAAATGGTGACCTCTCCTCTGGCGTTTTTGATTAACCAGCCCCCTTGGATGAGCTTGTCAACCTTTCGTCTGACGGTCTCCCGGGGTATACCTGTTGCCTCACTGATGGAGAAGGCATTGCTGGGCTCAAGGTCCTTCAGTGGCTCATACTCAGGTCCTACGCGATACCGGACAGCCATACAGTCACCTTTGCCGGAGTAGAATCTGACGACGTTGTGGTGTGCGATCTCACCGAGTACGATGGGCATGAGCAAATCGCCATCGAAGGCCTGGTAAAGCAGATTCAAGTGCCGGAGCAGAAAGTGTCCCATGATCAGCGAGGTGGCGGATTTATGGTTCTCATAGCTTTCCGCGTCAAAAGGACAAGCTGGCTTTCTGTCGTCCGATCATTTGGGGCTATTCCCATTTTTGGGTCTTGAATGATCCATAAGGGAATGCCAACCCCAGTGAAATATCCCTTAAAACACGGTTTCAGACGGTGCTTTAACGAAAAACAGCCCAGGACTCAATATATTTACTGCCCATTTTGGGCACCTGCTTTGAAAGCATGGGATCAGCCTCCCTTGTGGTCAAAAAGGCAGAGCCTCAATCGAGAATCTGCCTTTCTCAGGTGCCGCTTTTTCTGCGTGCCGCATCTCATTTCCTCTATGATGAAGCTCTGCCGGTAAATGCTTTCCTATCTATCCCTGGACGTCGATTCCCATATCACAGCCCAGATGCTCATCAGGGGTGTCGCATTTGAAATTGGCTTCGCGAGTGTCGACGTGTCCCTCGTTCCTGTCGTCAAAGTAGTCTTCAACTTTATTCTCGGCCATATGTCACCTCTCGGATTTTTTTGATTGGTTTTTTTGTTCGTTTTTCATTTGAGAACAAATTGTGGCAGAAAGGAAGTTATGCAATGTGGACCGATTGGAGGGGTATTGATAGGGCAAAACTACCATTCGAGTGATACGGGGCCATCGCGGCACACTGCTCCTTCCACAGCGGCTTTCTGAAATGCGGGGTGTCAGCTGCTATTGATTAAAGCCTATCAAAATCTTCAGGATGGGTGCTGGCCCACAATATGCTGTGATCATTCTGTTTTGGTATGGCATGAACAGTTTTTAGCCGTCCTTCGTACCTATAGGCTACATGAGTGAGAGGAATGATAGACAGGAATTTCGGTCAGTCCGTATCGATCCGGCACTCGCGGGTTTGCGGATCGAACTGGCCCTTGCAGAAAACTTCCGGCATCGGTCGCTGCATGAGCAGACCGCCGAGGGCGGCTGTTGCGACAATGTAGGGAAATGGCACCTTGAAGACGAAATCGCCACAAAGGCCAGAACTGCAAATCCTTGCAGGACTTTGTCTTTAAGCGCCTTTTTACAGATACGCAGCACCGCTTCGACGACCACGGCCACCACCACCGGCTGGATGCCGTAGAAAGCGGCCGCCACCGCAGGGATGTCGACGTGGGCCTTGGCCAGGTAACTGAGCAGCAGCATGACGAAGATGGAGGGGAAGACGAACCGGGGTCCGGCGGCGATGCCGCCCCATGTGCCGTGCAGCCGCCAGCCGATATAGGTGGCCAGTTGCTGGGCCTCGGGGCCGGGCAGGAGCATACAGAAGTTGAGGGCGCGCAGGAACTGGTTCTCACCGATCCACTTGCGCCGCTCCACCCCCTCATGGTGCATGATGGCGATCTGGCCGGACGGTCCGCCGAAGCTGATGAAACCCAACTCAGTTCAGAATTTCAAGGCTTCCCTGAAGGAAACGATAGCTGTCGATGTTTTCATCTGTTTCTCAGACAGGCCCCCTCCAGCGGCACATCGCTACCGAATATCGCGAACCCGATCGTGCCGATGACGCCGAATCCAGATCGAGCGCTCATGATCGGTCTGGGCAGAGGGGCCTTTACCAGGTTGTATACAGTGGCAAAGGGATCCCCCAGGCGCTATCGGGCGCTTCGTTTTTCGATGCGGTAAAACCCAAAACATCCGAATAGGGAGTTGTTGTCTTGAACCTTCGTCACCCACTGCACCGGCGGCAAGCATGACTGCGGCAGGAATCCGGATGGAAGGTGTGAAGCGCATCCCATCCCGTATCGGCCCCGGGGATTTTGTCTGCAAGAAACTCTACCAGATACATCACTCCGGCCGCACCGATGACAAGCGGATTGGTCAGTATTTCCAGATGCGGCGGCAACACGACATTACCGGTGAGGCCGAGCAGGCCCAGCACGAGGACGGCGGGGTAAAGATTGAGCCCGCTGGCCCATCCTGCACCCAACGCCAGGGCGATTGCACCGGTCAATTCATTGAATGATGCCATTTTACCATCACTATTGAGGCGCGGCTATTTGGGAGAGTATCCGGCCGGGGCATCCAGCTTTCATTTGCAAACCCGATCCGCCTATCTGCCTATGGAAAAGAAGAAAAAGCCGCCGGTAACAGGGTCACGGAACCTGAACATCAAATGGGCATCTTCGCGGTAGTAATCACCATGCCTATGGATATCGGGATGCTCTTTTTTGAACCTGTCCCATTGCTCCCAGGATTTCCAATGGCCCTGGTATTCATAGCGATGGCCTTTATGATCGTGATGCTCGTAACGGCGGTGTTCCTGGTAGGGACGATCTCTGTAGCCGCGATATTTATAAAAATCACGACCCTTTCTATGATCTCCATCGCGGCCGTTATCGTGGCGCTTCCTATCATCTCTGTAGTCCCGATGATCAGAGCGTCCTCTCTCGTTCCTATCGCGTTGCTCGTATTTCTGCTTGTCTCGCCCCCGCTGTTTTCCCGATTCGTCTTTCCAATCATCGGAAAATGCAACAACCGTACAGCAGAAGATCACCAGAATCACGACACTCAAAATGCCAGACGTTTTCATCAGTTTCCTCCGCACGGCCCATTTGTGGGCCGGTATTGTGGGCCCATCCCTTTGAAAGGATTCCTATAATGGCGCAACTCTTTTTCCACCACCCATCCCGATGACATACTGGCTTGCACAAGCCATGAATACCAACCTAATTTGAAAAAGCACTAATCATGCCAGGCTATACTGATATTTTTACAGTATGTGACGGTTTTCACTGACAACGGGAAATGCAAACAGGGAACTTCTGGCAGGTCTGCTTGCAAAAATGTGTACATTTCAGAGACTCTGGCGATATGACCGTGGGTTTGGATGCCCTTTCCCAGCAGAGAATCATTCTGTCCGAATTTCAGAAACAAAATAAGTCAGAGGTGGCTCTTAGTGGCAGCCATATTGAACCCATTGAAGAATAACTGCAATCGGGGCATCATCGATGCTGCGGCTACCGGCTTCAAAACTCCTGATCAGGGGAATCAGTGCGCCAAAGGAGAGTCGACCCGGGGACATTGACGGATGGTTGGGTTATTGAGGGAGGGCTCTCCCCACATCACCGGCCGTGGTGCCTATATGAACCTTTATGCCGGAGAGAAGATGCGGCAAAGTATATTTTTCAAAATTTAAGGCCGAACGAGCCATGCCATGATATGGATAGAAATTAGATCGTTCGAAATTCGGCCTTTCAGGGGGCCTGATAATCCCCATTGGTGCCGAGTAAACGTAAATTAGGGGGAGTCGACCTCGACTGGTGCACAAACCCCCGCAGATCCTGACTCGGGAAAATAGTGGTGGTCGCTTTGCATGGATGGGACTGCACCCAGTCCCAGACCCTGTGACGCGAGACCCGCGACGGCGGCTTGAGAAAGCAGAGGTAATCCATGGTACGGGATAATAGATTTGCATTTTCGATCCTGATGATGCCCCTGCTCCTGGTCCAAGCACTTGGTGTGCGCCGCAAGACGCCCCGGCTGCCCGAGCCGCCGGGGGATCGCTCGGGCATTTTCGGCTCCGGACGGAACCTGCGCCTGTTGATTGTCGGCGACTCGGCGGCTTCGGGTGTGGGGGCAGGGTCTCAACGCCAGGCCTTGTCGGGCCGACTCGTTTCTCTTCTCGGTGAGCATTTCAGGGTCAGCTGGAAGCTGGATGCCGAAACCGGACGCACCATAAATGATGTGGTTGCCGCTGTCGAGGCGGCGGCGCCTAAAAAGGTCGATGTCCTCGTGGCGTCCGTGGGCGTCAACGACGTCACCCGAGGAACCCCTGTGAAAAAGTGGATCTCCTGCCATGACAAGCTTATCGATATTGCGACCCAGAAATATGGTTGCCGGCACATTCTGTTGTCTTGCGTCCCGCCGATGCACCTTTTTCCAGCGCTGCCGCAGCCATTGAGATGGTACCTGGGCGAGCGCGCCAGGCGTTTGAACTTTGCATTGGAACAGCATTTGGCTGGCCGTCCCGCCTGCCGTGTGGTGTCGCCCGGCTTTCCTCCTGAACCGGCTTTCATGGCCGCAGATGGATTTCACCCGGGCCTTGCGGCCTATTCGCACTGGGCCAGGCACCTTGCTGGTATCATACGGGAGGTCACCGCAACAGCGGCTTGAGATCATGCATGCACCCTTATCAAAGGGAAGGAACTGTCGTTGCCCGCAACTGGTATCAATGACCTATTGGGTGTCGGCATCGCCTTGATAACCGCGCTGGCCTGGGCCACCAGCACCATCATTATCAAGATGATTGTTGTCAAGATCGATATCTTCACCCTCAACACCATTCGATTGTGGGTGGGTTCCCTGCTCTTGCTGATGATCATCAGGTTTTCGGGACGGGCCGGCGCGCTCATCGATACCCCTCTGGTCCCGTTTCTGCTGGTCGCCTCATCGGGTGTAATTGCCATGGCGGTCGGAGACACCTTGTACATGAAGAGCCTTTCTTTGATCGATGCATCCAAGGCTTTTTCCATCGCCCAGTGCTCTTTTCCCATCATGGCCACGATCGTCGCCGTGGTCGTCTTGGGAGAAGCATTCACCTGGCTGACCGCTGTCGGCACCGTGCTGGTGGTTTGCGGTATCTATTGGATAGCCGCCAAGGACAAACGTACACCCGATGTCATACCCACTCTACCAGGCGCACCCCACGGCGTGGCGTTCGCCCTGGCCGCAGCCACGGCATGGACGGCCGCGACCATCTCTATCAAGATCGGCACCGTTGCGATGGATGCCATAGTGGCCGCAGGCATCCGGATCCCGGTAGCCGCAACCGTGCTGACCCTGCTGATGTGCTGCCGGCGACAAGGCAGCTTTTTAAGCCCCCCCAAACATGAACCCAGAACCCTGGCGATGGTCGTCGTGGCCGGCATGTTGACCTATGGCGTGGCGGCCGTCGGTTATGTCACCGCCATTCAGATGATCGGTGCGGCCAAGACAGTTCTGGTGACCACCACCGCCCCCGTCCTGGTATTGCCGTTTTCGATTATATTTCTCAAAGAAAGGCCTGGCGGCGCCACCGTGGCTGGTATTGTGTCCTGCATTGTCGGGATATGTTGCGTGGCCATATAGGTCGGTGGGTGCTTTGGCCGGTGACCGGCGTGCTTGCGATATCAACCTGTTATTTTCCGATGGCATTGGCCTGCCGGCGCGGATCGGCACCTGCCTTAAGGACTCCGTTCGTGTGGTCGATCACGATGATCCGGGATGATCCCATCATTTCCGAATAGGCTTCCACAACCCTTACGTCATGCCCCCTGGCTTTGAGCTTCGCAATGGTCTTTTCAGGAAAACGACACTCTATCATCAGTTAGCCGTCCGGATTGGATCGCCAACGAGGGGCCTCGTTTGCCTGTTGCGCATCCTGCTCTTCATTAAGGACAGCGAACTGCAGGAGCTGCAGAAGCGAATCAACCGACGGCTCAACTTTTCGGACAAACGAGTGCAGCGCATCTTCAACAACAGCTCGTGGAATCAGGGAGGTCGGTTCTTCGGGGGGTGGTGGCAGAATGTACCCCGGGAGTACCGAAAGTTCATCCGCATTAACTATAAGGGTGTCGTCGAGTGTGACTACAGCGGACTCCACATCAACATGCTCTATGCTCTGAGTGGGGCGCCTATGCCGGCCGGCGATGTGTATCACCTGCCGGGCTATTCCGTCGACACGGTGTTTCGGGACTTCGTCAAACGGATGCTGCTGGTCATGGTCAATGCGACCGATCGGACAACGGCGCGCAAGGCCATTCACAAGGAGGTGCACCTGGAGAAATCCCTCGTCCTGCCAGACGAGGTCCCGTCAACCAGGGCTGTCGACCTGGACCCAATCATGGACGCATTTGAGGCGAAACACACTCCGATCAAGGGGTACTTCTGCACAGGGGTGGGGATCGATCTTCAGAACCGGGACTCAAAGATCGCGGAGCAGGTCCTGCTCCGCTTCAGCAAGATGGGGTGCGCTATCCTGTTCGTCATCGGCCTTGCGGCGCTTGATCTTGGGATTACCTTCGGCGTCGAATTCGCCGGTTTCCTGTTCGATCTCCGGCTGGCCACGGAACAACACGCCCTGCGGGCAAACGATACCCGCCCGTCCGCTGTCTGTAAGCGAGGCAAGGATGTGCAGGATTAAGGCGTAGTCGCCATATCCGGCATGGAACACCTCACTGGGGGGATGGGATTGAACCACAAAATAGTAACCTTTAAGCAGTCCATCAAGTTCGTTTTCGAGATGGATCCGAAAACCTGGCAGGCTCTGGATACCCAAAAAGAGCGTGACGAGCTGTCCCAATTGATCGATGACGCTCTGAGGGGGGCTGGCCTCGGACAATGCATAGGAAGTTACGCCCGACGCACCTCACTCTGGTTCTACTGTATGGACACTGATGAGGACCTGGCGAGGACCACGGTCCGGAAGGACCTGAGTGAGCATCACCTCATAAGGTTCCTGCAGACGTGTTGTTGGCGAGAAAATCCGAGCCAATCAGATCTTGACACTGGAGATCTGGCATAGTAACATATTGTTTATATTAGTATAAATAACTTACCGGCAGTTTGTTTAGTTACACTAACAGCCGTTTAGAAGGGAAAGCGAGAGTATTGTGCCCAACTTAGAAAAAGGTGGTAAACCACCGCCAAAACCAAGGGGGTGCCTTATGAAAAAAGTATCAATCTCGCTGGTGGATAGTGACTATGTTGTTCATGTAAGGGCTGAAATGAGCAGTCAGAAGAAAAATAACAGCATTTTAGAGTTTATTCAGCACCTCGACGAAGATTTCATCCAAGGCGAAAGTGCCTTTATTGAAATCGACGGACTAAAAAAAGGGCGCTTCAGGCTTATGGTATCTCAAGTGGAAGCATAGATTGCTGAACACGTTAAGCGACTATCACAGGATCCCTACAATAGCAATACAGACTGATATCAACCTCATCCTGCCAACCATTTAATATTCCTTCGATTCTGCGTGATATTGAAGCTATGCTCACTGGACCCGAAATAGGCCTCATCGGAGGCATCGCCGGCACCGTACTCGGCTTGGCAGGGGGTGCTTTCGGCACCTGTTGTAGCATCAGGAATTCCCGCGGCCCACTCGAAAGAGCCTTCATGATCAGGGCCTCCATTGTGACCTGGATCGCCTTGCTGGTCTTCTTGGGCCTGCTCCTTGGACTGCCGTCCCCTTACCGGTTCCTCATGTGGATCCCCTATGGCATCGGGTTGCCCCTCGGGATCAGGTACATGAACCGGCGGATCCAGCAGATCCGCACCTTGGACCACCTCTGAACCCTCCAATCCGACACCTTGCCTGCCAGGATCGAGTGAGGGGCATTGCGCAACTGAACCTTACTTTTCCTCTTTCTCCTCCGGAAGGTCCGGCATCGGGATTATCGCCCGGGCCCACCCCCTTGGGTAGGTTCATCGGCTTGACGTTGTGCTTCTTGTCCAGCCGGGCCAGCCTTTCCTCGTAGGTCTCGGAGGTAGGTTTCTCGTTTTTCGTTTGATCGGACATAGATCGCATCTCCTGTTGGGCACACGTTAGGGATTATGCATGATTGCCGGCCCAACGGTCGGCTCTCCTGCTACTTGACAACCCACTTGCTGTCCTTGAGGTGGCAGAGGTCGATACCGTAGTCGAGCTTGAGGATGGCTTCCTGGTAGACACGGTAATGCTGAATGGACATTAGCCCGCTTCGATTGTCAGTTTGCTTTGAATGGTGGTGAAAAGGAAGCTGTGGAATGGGCCTGGCCTTATGAAGCGGGCGAGACCATGTTCCATGTGGTCAACACGTCTACCAGGGCGGCACAGATGGAAGGATTACCGGCCGAATCGAGTTTTCGGCTGTCGAGGGTTGGCGGGAAAATATTGGGAATGTTGAACTGAGAAACGAACTGTGGTTCGTTTTCTGGAGGGTATGAAATATGGCCCGGTGGGTTTGGAGGGGACACCGAGCCATTCTCTCTTTTTTCCAGATAAAAGAATGAAATCGCAACCTGAGCTTTACTCTGGATCTCAGACAATTGAAGGGCTCCTAATTGGTAAATTTTCTTGACAGACCAAAACTAGGATGCAAGCTTAGTTACTATTCCCGCTGATCTCACGTTCAAATTTTTAAATCTCTTATTACCCCCCTGATGACTATAATCCAAATGAGGTTATCTTGAAGACCTAAGGAAAAATAAAGGTTTCCCAAGAAGGTTATGCCGCCATGTGCCGCAATCTATTAACCGACTGGCGAACTCGAAAAGCTCAAAAACATCCCTTAACGAGGGATAGCTTTCAAACCTTTGCGCTTGGGGATGCAACTGGGGCTAAGCTAGTTTCCAAAAATAATAAAAATATGAGCTATGGTCAATAGTTGTGTATGAAGAAATTAGGCGGCGATCCTTTTCTCTTCAATACCATTGACGAACTTCACTCCTTTTATAATCTCTGCCAACCGCTCAGGACGATGCAAACGAATCCATCT